>Ga0136651_10000087_pt1 | contig 40714 bp, 30 predicted proteins | sample Mar14236cmmetaG_FD_94867 | JGI IMG/M metagenome (GOLD analysis project Ga0136651, IMG submission 94867) | Marine hydrothermal vent microbial communities from Guaymas Basin, Gulf of California to study Microbial Dark Matter (Phase II) - Marker... ... | reverse complement strand
GATATGATTGATGAAAGTAAAAACCTGACCGGTTTTAAAAACCTGTCAGGTTTGGGCCAAACGATATGATTGATGAAAGTAAAAACCTGACCGGTTTTAAAAACCTGTCAGGTTTGGGCCAAATGATATGATTGATGAAAGATATTCCTTAGTGTTATTTTGGATTTTTTATTCTTGTAATCGGGGCATCATTTCTGCAAAGTTGCAGGGGCGAGTGCGGTTGTCGATTTGGGGTTGAATAATTTTGTCCCAACCGGTTTTGCAGGCTCCTGATGAGCCGGGTACGCAAAAAATATAGGTGCCGTTGGCGACACCGGCGAGGGCGCGGGAATGGAGGGTTGAGGTGCCAATTTCTTCATAAGAGATGGCGCGAAACAGTTCACCAAAACCTTCTAGTTGTTTGTCTAGTAGGGGTTGAATGGCTTCTGGGGTACCATCTCTGCCGGTGACACCGGTGCCGCCGGTGGTGATAATGACTTGAATGTCTGGGTTGGCAATCCAGTTGGAGACAACTGCCCGAATTTGGTAAGTGTTATCGGGCACAATCGTTTTATCGGCTCGGTGATGCCCGGCAGTCGTTAAGCGTTCAACGAGGGTTTTGCCGGATGTGTCGTTTTCTTCAGTGCGGGTGTCTGAAATAGTGAGTATAGCAACATTTAAGGGAATAAAGTTTCTTGGTGTGGACATAATTTAATTAATGGTGAATGGTGAATGGTAATTAAGTGTGAATTGTGAATGGTAATTTGTGTGCAAAATAGATATATACTTGATGCTCAAGTTTTTGATGAACGGCCGCGCTAACCAGCAGTCACAGATTGAGTGTCTACATAAGCAAATCATTGATTATTAAGGAATTTATTAAAATAGGCCTTAAAATAACATTTCGTTTTAAATCAACAGTTTACAAAAAACGTGATCATCGAGTATATAGCTTTTCAGATAATGATTTGAAAAATTCAAAAGGGCCCTCAAATTAAAATAAATTTTTCATTTATTCCGTTTTTGAAAGGGGTGGTTTTTGAGTAAATCTCTGATTTCTGTTAATAATTTGTCTTGGTGATAAGCACCTTTTTGAAACACGGTTTGGACATTTTTATTGAGTTGTTGATGTTCTTCTTGAGTTAACGTTTTGGCCGTTAAGACTATAATGGGAATTTTGCTCCATTGTTCGTGTTCGCGCAAATGGGCGGCAAATTCAAAACCGTCCATTTCTGGCATCATTAAATCTAGCAAAATTAAATCCGGTTGTTTTTCCTCCATTTTTTCTAAAGCAATCCGGCCGTTTTCGGCGATTGTGCTTTGTAGGCCAGCTTTTTTAAGCTGGGTTTCTATCATTTCTTGCGTGTTTTGATCGTCTTCAACAATCATCAGTTGATGGTGATCTTGGCTATTGATGTGGTATTTATTCAAGACAGTGATTAATTGCTGGCGATTGATGGGTTTGATCAAGTAGTCGGCCGCGCCTAAGGAGTAGCCGAGTTTTTGATCTTCAATGATTGATGCCATAATGACTGGAATGTCGGCTAAGATAGGATCGGCTTTGAGGGCCGATAATACCATCCAGCCATCCATGCCTGGCATCATGACATCAAGGGTAATGGCTTCTGGTTGTAATTGACGTGCGAGTCTTAAACCTTCATCGCCATTATTGGCAACAACTACTTGATAACCCTGTTTGCTCAAGTCATTTTTTAAAAAATCACGGACACTGGGATCATCGTCAATCACTAGCACGATACCTGATTCTGATGAGGCCTTTTGATGAGATGTGCTTTCCTTTTTTTCCAATGGTGTCGATTCGGATTCTGTGGAAACCACTATCGCGGGTAAACGGATTTTAAAAGTACTCCCTTGTCCAAATTCACTTTCTACGCTGAGAGTACCGCCCATCATTTCGGTGAAACGTTTGCTAATCACGAGGCCTAGGCCGGTTCCGCCATATTTGCGGGTGGTAGAAGCATCTGCTTGTGTAAAGGCTTGAAACAGTGTTTTGATCTGTTGTTCAGTCATGCCAATGCCGTTATCTTTGATACTAAATTCAATCCACTCAGGCTTTTTTTCAACATGGCGGGTGACGATTAAGGTAATGATGCCCCTTTCTGTAAATTTAGATGCATTGCTGAGCAAGTTTAACAGAGATTGTCGTATTTTAGTGAGATCGGCATGCATATTTCCTAAGTTGTCACTATATTGCGTTTGCAGGGTGTTATTGTTTTGGGTTATCAAGGGTTGAACGGTGCTAACGACTTCATGAAGCATAAATGCTAAGTCAAAGGTTTCGGGATAAATTTCCATTTTGCCGGCTTCAATTTTGGAAATATCTAATACATCGTTGATGAGTCCTAATAAATGTTGACCTGCGGATTGAATTTTGGTGAGATCCTCAATAAAATCTTCTTCCCCCAAGTCTATTGCATCTTCTTGTAGCATTTCACTATAACCAATAATGGCGTTAAGTGGTGTCCGTAATTCGTGGCTCATATTGGCAATAAATTGGCTTTTAGCAAGGTTAGCGGCTTCGGCTTTTTCTTTGGCGTGGGTGAGTTCTGTCGCTTTGTCTTCTAAATCATCGGCATAATCAATCAGTTGTTTTTCTCTATCAGCCAAAATAGTTGCCATGGCGTTAAAGGAATCGGCTAGGCGTCCTAATTCATCATTTCTATTTAAAGTGAACTGTAGATCAAAGTTATGATCACTGAGTCTGTATACGGCTATCAGGAGATATTTTAGGGGTTTCGTAATTTGTTGGTGCATGATGATGTATACAAGAGTCAGGACGATGAAGACGCAGAGGATGCCTAAAATCAGAATCAGTTGGGCTGTCTGCCAAGCGGTTTCGGCAACGAAAGTTTTTGGATAAACAATAACAAAATACCAGCCGGTTGCTGCCATTTTGGTAATCGCCAGATATTGATAATTTTCTTCATCTTCAACAATAGCACTGTCCGCTTCGATCACCAGATGAAAAATGCGTTTCAATTGGGGATTGCCATCTGTAAGCATATTGAAATGACCGTTTTTGTGCATGATTGGATAAATCCAACGCGGGTGTACAATCAATCGTCCGTCATTTCTGAAAATCATGTTATAAGTATTTTCTAAACGTTGAGTGAGGGTGCGTTCCACTAAATCGCCAAATTCTATGTCATTACCAATATTGACTATGTGTTGACCGTCAATATCAATGGGTGTGATGGCAGATACCAGCCATTTGTTGGCAATGGGATCATAGTGGACACCGCTCCAGACTGTCGTGCGTTCTGGATTATGCTGTGGTTCAGCCGCCCAAAAATATTCTTTTTGAGTTAAGTCAAAATCGGCCTTCGCATCCTGGCACCAAGTGGGTACGTTAGGCCAATATAGGGTGATAAATTTGTTGGTTGTCAAAAGGTAGGTGTTTTCAAAACGATTTGACCAGGCTTGGCCATATTGATTCGTCAATTTGTAAAAAGTCAGTACTTGCTCTTGGAGTGAACGGGTAATAGGTAATGATTTATTAATGTAAACACAACTGTCTTTTAAGCTATCAAAATTATCAAAATGTTCAGGGTGATTGCGAATCACGCCGTCGGCATAACGGGTAAACAAAGAGTCAAATGTGGCTTTTCTCTTTTCATTATCAGAAGTGGCTAAAGTATTAGATTGAAGATTCTCTAGTTGTTCTATTATTGCTGTTTCCAGTAAAGCGTGATTATCTTGTACTAACTCAAAGAGGTTATTTTCCCATTCTCCCCGTGCGGCAATATAGTTTTCAAGTTGGTGAAGGGTTTGTTTCTCAATTTTTGAAGCAACCACTAAGTAACTGGTGATAGCCGCTAAAATAATGACTGTCGTAATCCATATGCCAATTTTGAAAAGCGTGGTACGAGTGAGTGATTTTTCTTTAAAGATTTGGAATTTAAACATGTTGGAAATTGGGAATTGGGAATGGTTCATTAATGAATTATCCATTCATCATGTTTGATTTTTCATGAATGGAAAAATGGACAATCACATTTTCACGCGGGAAGGCTAAATAAATGCTTCGCTAAACTTTAGCCTTCAACAAGTATTTCGCGATAAAAACTGACAGTAGTGAAATTTCACGCTTTCACGCTTTTCGCGAAGCGAAACGACGCATCGAAAAAGTATTTCGCAATAAAAACTTACAGTAGTGAAATTGATTTTTGATTAGAGTTTATACCGATTTAACACAATTCATTGATTGTATTAAAAACATTTTTAGAAAACTCATAAAATCAATTCGCGCCAAAAGTTTTGCGCGCAAAACTTTTGGCGCGAAACTTAACAAATCGGTATAATGTCTATTTTTTGGTTGTTCTGAAATCAGGGGGATTTTATAAGCAGAAGCTCATTGACAAAATCAATAGAACGGTGATTATCATGATTAGACTTCTTTCTGACATCTGACACACCGAAGACAAGCTCAGGGCACACAGGGCCCGTGCCCTAGCCCTTGCCCTAAACTTTGTAAGACAAAGAGTCTGTCGAAACGTAGCTTTGAAACAAAAAAAATATCGTTAATTAACAATACCTTCGCAAAATTATATAAATTTTATGTGGTTATTTGCCAGTAGAGACGCGATGCATCGCGTCTCTGGCATTGATTTGCTATGCCTAGCAAATCTACAGCGGATTTTTCTTTGAGGCTCTATGATATGAGACGCGAGGCATCGCGTCTCTACAGCGGATTTTTCTTTGAGGCTCTATGATATGAGACGCGAGGCATCGCGTCTCTACAGCGAATTTTTCTTTGAGGCTCTATGATATGAGACGCGAGGCATCGCGTCTCTACAGCGGATTTTAATTCATAACTTATTGATTTTAAAAATTAAAATAGAAATTCAGATTTTGTAGGGGCAGCCCGATCGTGTTCGCCCGAGCCGATCATCCGTTATAATCATAATTTATTTTCTGTATTGGTTTGTAGGGATTACCAAAATTTTGCCTTTTTCCACTGATATCTCAGCCCTCAACGAACGAACCCTTGAATGATCTCTGTGCCAAGAATCTTTATGTCGCTAATTTTAAGCGAACATTCCCGGCCTTAACACGAATTTTATCAATAACAGCCCTAACCAGTTGACCAGTTTGAAAATAGTTTGAGCTTGCCAAAAAGGCATCAGCGCCCCAAGGTTGTATTTCTACTTTGTAACCAGTTTTCGCTTCGCTAATGATGAGAACATTGAGAGGCTGGTTTTTCCAAGTTTGTTTCAAATATTGCATAAGCCAACGTTTTTTAGCCTCGTTTTCAACCATGCGAGACTCGCGTGCTGTTCGTTCAGCTGTTTCTAGTACTTTCAACAATTCCTCTTGATCATAAGGTAATTCTTCACTCACCAAGTGTGCCATCAATTGCCGTTGCATGACTAAATCGGCAAACCGGCGCAGCGGTGAAGATAATTGAGTGTACATGGATAAACCTAAGCCACTGTGTCCACTGGGTTGTAAGGAGAGTGAAGAACGACCCAAGAATTTACGCACTTTATGAAAGCCTAGCGGATCGGCTGCCATTTTTTCGGTAATCGGTTCCACTGGTGGATCTTGAACACGATAAATGAGTGGTAGTTGATGATGGTATGCATACTTGGCAGCAATATGGTTTGCTAATACCATCATTTCGGCTACCAGTAGACGACTCGGTGAATCTCGCTCAATCATAGTAATGCTAATCTTGCCAGCATTGACACTGATCTTATATTCAGGACGTTGCAGGGTGAATGCGCCTGAGGCCACGCGCTGAGCATGCAACTGTTTGGCACAATTCAATAATTCGCGCAGTCGTTGGGCAGTTTCATCTTGTTCTTGTGCAATCAGTCTGTCGGCTTCGCTGTAGTGCAGACGTTTGAGTACTCGTATTGGCTCTCTGTTGATATTGCTTTTCGTTATTTCTCCTACTGCATTTAACCAGGCGCGTATGACAAGGGATGATCGGACTTCTCCGGCCGTTAAACTGGCAATATCACAAGAAATGCGTTCTGGTAACATTAAAATTGTTTGTGTCGGTAAGTAAACAGTGGTACCGCGCCGCATTGCCTCTTTGTCCAAAAGTTCGCCACGATGAATGACACTGGCGGGATCGGCAATGGCAATAGTCATTTTCCAGAGCGGGCCATCTCGTTCAATACTCAGTGCATCATCCACTTCGCGCGTTTCTTCATCATCTATACTGAATAGTACCTCAGTTATACTTTGTGTTTCTGTCGGTTGCCAAGGTTTCACCGCTTGAACGGTTTCATTGATAGGCTCCGAAAAGGAGGGCTTCAACCCTGCGATAATAACATCGCGATCTGCATCAAGAGGTAAACGCCCGATTTTTTGCAAAATTTCAAAGGCTAATTCGCGTGCTGGCAGTTTCACCGCGACGGCGTAGCGGGCGATCAGTTCTTCTACATCTTTGTCAGTATCGCCTCGTAACCAAGCTTCTAAACGTTCTATAAATGGGATAATTTCTTCCGGTGTTTCAATCACCTGAAAAACGGTTTGCTCATCAGTTTCGGCATTTTGCGTGTTCGCTAAATGTGGAAAGACGGGTAGTGGGATTTTAGCGATGGGTTGTAACCAGTCTCGCGCTAACGCTTGCGCTTTAATCCGGGCATGTTCACGTTCACGTTGTGTTTTAAGCTCTTCAACTTGTTGAGCAGTACGCGCCTCCCACTCTTTGCCACGACGTTTAAAAGACAGACGTTCTTGAGCCAGTGTTTGCCAAAGTGCGACTAAATGTTCTGTGGTTATTTCTTCCCCAAAATAAAGTTCGGCTAATTCGTTAATGTCAGAGATTTCTAACTCTAAGGCCGTTTCCCATAGCAGAGCAACATCAATGCCATCACACAAGGAGTCTACCGTAGCTTGAATTTTCAAGAATTGGTTTTGCCAATCTTCAAGGCCTTTAGCGGTGCTGGGATGTTGCCATAACAATTTATCTTCGGATAGGCGCCGTTCGCGGCCTTTTTCGTTGACGGCTTGAATTTTGTGTTTAATTCGTTTAGTGGTACATAAGAAATTGACTTCATCGTTGTCTTGAGCGGCCCAAATTTGGCCTTCAAATTCAGTCACAGTGCTTCCTTTATGCTAGAAAAGAAATGAAAAATTCGCGAGCGCGAATGAATTGCTTCCATAAAGTACAGCGAAGCTAATGGGTATCTTACAGGTTTCCTTTTTTATTTATTGTCTTATAATAATTATCGAAGGCAATAGTCAATAGTGAGTCAAGCGCCAACCCGTAATGTCTTTGAATGTGAAACCTGTGGTAAAGTCAAGCGATAAAGATTTTTCCCCAAGCCTCTTATCGTTATATAGCATTTTTCTGTTGTGTAAAGTACATCACTTGTAGGGGCAAACCTTTGTTATTGCCCTGTATTTAACCCCCCAAGCTCCGCCTCTTATCGTTATATATAGATATTTCATGCCAATAATTTCACGATGGCAGACACGCAGGTCTGCCCCTACAAAACCACGTTTTGTAGGGCGATAAGCCGCGAGAGCCCGATTTTATTTGTGAAATTATTTTTCTGAAGGCTTGATAAGAAAATCGTGCCATGCAACTTTTCACATTTCTTAGCGATAGTTTCGCTTCGCGAAACTATCGCTAAGAAATAAAGTTTTGCGCGCAAAAACTGGGGCAAAAAACGCAGTCTAGTTGCCCAAGTTGCCATCAGCCAGAAAACCTATCAAATTCTGAACAAATTTCGCGCCGCGAAAACGCGTTTTTGAACAAAACTATAAAAATTTCATGCCCGTTTTTAGTTTTACTGATATTAACCTCTATACTCGATGATCAAGTTTTTGAGGTTCGGCAGGCTTTACGGCAGTCAATATTTGAGTGTCTACATAAGCAAATCATTGATTATTAAGGAATTGATTATTAAGGGGCCTTAAAATAACATTTTTTTTTTAATCAACGGTTTACAAAAAACGTGATCATTGAGTATAACGGAAAATGACTAAGCCTTTTAATCTAAAAACAAATAGAACGCTTTTAAGGTTCACTTGCAACAATCACTTTTGCCCCTTCTGTGTGCTACGCTAAATCACTTTTCACTTGTTCAACATTTTAACGAACCACTACATATTTTTTCAGTTTTCATTAATCCCCAATGCGTTTTTTGACATAACGTCCTGGTGCGTCTTCAATCTTCTGATAGTCTGCATTACCTAAGGTTGTGGCGGCTGGTACTTCATCACCCCCTTGTTTTTTAAGCCATTCATCCCAGTGAGGCCACCAACTACCAGGCTGAGATTGTGCTGTTTTTAACCAGTGGGCTGCGCCTTGGTTCAATTCGCCATTGATCCAGTAATGACGTTTCTTCTTAGCAGGCGGGTTGATGACACCTGCAATATGTCCGCTGGCACCCAATACAAATTCTGCGAAGCCTGACATTAATTGGGCACCACTAAATGTGGTTTGCCACGGCGCAATGTGGTCATCAATGGTTGAGAGAAAGTAGCTGGGCGTTTTGATGCTTCTCAAATTAATGGGGACATCACACATCGTTAAGGCATTGGGTTTGATCAAGTTATTTTCCATATACATATTATGGATATAGTACCGGTACATGTTAGCCGGTAAGTTGGTGGGATCACTGTTCCAGTATAGAATATCAAATGGCGTTGGCGCTTGCCCTTTGAGATAGTTATTGACGACGTAGGACCAAATTAAGTCGTTAGCTCGGAGCATGGAAAACGCTAGGGCTAAATCTTTGCCTGAGAGTATACCGGTGTGTTCTAGTTGTGATTCGATTTGGCTAATCTGTACTTGATCAATAAATACGCCGAGATCGCCCTGTTCTGAAAAATCGAGCATGGTGGTCAAATAAGTGGCTGATGCGATAGAATCGTCTTGTTTTTCATGCAAGACGGCTAGGGCACTTGCTAATAAGGTTCCCCCAATACACCAAGATGCGGTATTGACTTTTTCGGCACTCGTGATCGCTTTAGCGATTTCTATGGCCTTGAAAACGCCTTCTGTGAGATAATGATCCCATCCGATGTTGCTCAGGTTTTTGTCTGGGTTGATCCAAGAGATGACAAAAACAGTATTGCCTTGATCAACGACATATTTGACAAAGGAATTTTCGGGCCTCAGATCTAAAATATAATATTTATTAATATAAGGGGGGACGATAACGAGAGGACGATCTAACACGGTTTCGGTGGTGGGCTGATATTGAATCAGTTGCATCAATTCGTTTTCAAAGATGACTGCACCGGGGGTGATGGCGAGATTTTTGCCGACTTCAAAGGCCGATTCATCTGTCATGCTGATACGGCCTTTTTCCATATCGGTGAGTAGGTTTTTCAGCCCATCAATAAGACTTTGTCCCTTGGTTTCGACGGCCAGACGCATGACTTCGGGATTGGTTGCGGCAAAATTGGTAGGCGACATGGCATCAATAAAGTACTTGGTGTAGAAATTCAGTTTTTTCTGATTTTCAGAATCAAGCTTTGTGGCCGCTGCCATGTCATTAAGCATATTAGAGGCTAACAAATAAGATTGTTTGATGTAGTCGAATATGGGGTTTTCATTCCAATCTGGCGCGTTAAAGCGACGATCACCGGATTTGGGGGAGACTACAGGGGGTTCACCCGATTTTGCACCCAACATGTTGAGCCATAAAGCCATTTGTTGTTGTTGATAATGGGTCATAATTTCCACCCAACCATGAGGGTTTTGCAGCGATTGTGTTGATAGCTGATTCCACGCTTGCATAAATCCTCTGAGCATTTCCTGCCATTGCTGAGTAGCAAAGCTTTGCATTACTTTTTCAGTTTCCTTGCCAAAGGCTTGAAAAATCTCTTGGGGATCTTTAAATGGCGGTTGATTTGACATATTTTCTCCTAAAATTTGAGGGTGATTATTGTGATACTTGCTGAAAGCTGTAAAATTTTGCCTTTTGGTATTTTTCGTTTTGAGAAGTTTTGTTTTCAAACTTGGATTCGCGAACTGTCCTTCAAAAAGCAAAGCTAAATGTCGTTTTCGTTAGGTTTATAGCAAATAGCGAATCTTAGGTCAGCCTTAATAGACATTTTGTTATGTAGGGTTTATGGCGAATGACGGACTTAAAAAATGTTAAAATGTGAAGGCATTGTGCTTTATTTATACTGCTCGCCTTTTCAAATCGTTCAAATTAATTTTCACGCAATTTGATAAAAAAACTAATGCAATGAAAAGCGATTCATGCCTTGAGAAGGCTTAGTACCTATCCGTTTTGTTTAAACGAGTACAACGAATGAAAGTTCATAAACGAATAAACACTAATAATATCAATGAGTTATTAGTTTATCGGTCCGTCATTAGCGTAGCACTTTGAAGTTTCAAAGTACTCGCTTTTCAATGACTTTTCACGCGGGAAGGCTAAAGTACAGCTTCGCTACACAACGCGCTTCAAGAAGTATTTCGCGATAAAAACTTCTTAAGTGAAAAAGAAAACTGATTTTCAAGCAAAAGTTGAGGCAAACAAAAACTTTATTTCACTTAACAAGTTTCGCTTCGCGAAACTTGTTAAGTGAAATCCTGAAAAGGTGGTAAGGAGTAGCCCATGCAACTTAGCTTAAAAAGAAAAAATTAAAAAATACACGATAAAAATCAATCACTTAGCTTCAAGGCATAACGCTTATCTATGCATAATGACTATAATGTTTTTCAACAATGACATGCCTTATTAAAAAAAATAAAATCTGGCGTTGATACATCTACCCATTTTTTATAATGCTTTGTCGTTAAGTACTTTGAATAATTAGGATAAACGAATTGCCCTTTTGGGTAAATGAGAATAATGTATTTAGCTTCGCTGGCCTTCGGCTCACGCAAAAGTTTTGCGCGCAAAACTGTATTTCACATTTCACGCTAAAGCTTCGCTCCGCGAAGCTTTAGCGTGAAATAAAGTTGCGCGCAACTTTTGCGTGAGCCGAAGGCCAGCGAAGCTAAATGTGAAATATTGATTTGCAACCCTTAGAATCGAAACAACAAACGTATGGCTTTTTATCGAAAATCAATCTTAATTCGTTTATCTAAACGTTGATCTCAACTCAATTTGAAGTCAGTTGGTGAATTAAATAAAACATTTTAGATATAGTCTTTCATATCATTACGGCAAAAGGGCAATCCACGGCGTAAGCCCTGAAATTATTGTTCTGAAGGGGGCTGCGATAAATCGTGCCATGCCGCTTTTCACGCGCGCGGTGAAGCGCAGCGAAACTACGCGCGTGAAACACAGTTTAGTTGCCCAAGTTGCCCAAGTTGCCCAAAAAAAGCCTATAAAACCTATAAAATTATTTTTTGAACAAAACTATATTTCAGGATTTCACGCGTGAAATAAAGTTTTTGCCTGAAATATTGAACATTTCACTACTGTCAGTTTTTATCGCGAAATACTTTTTAAGTGAAACACTGTTCATGCCCGTTTTGAGTTTGACTGGTATTAAAATATCTAATGAGCCTCTTGCAAAACTATAAAGCATAAACGATAAAACAAGGTGATGCCATGTAAGTCTTTGATTTGTAGTTGCACATTGGCGTTTTGCAAGTCCCTCTAATAGCAGATTATTTTGAGTCTCGCTTTATCAAAAAATGAGCCCTTTTTAAAAATTTTTGTGTACACACTTTCAAATAGGCAAACAATTGAAGTATCGAATAGAACGCCGATTCAATTGATGCTCATCAATTAACACTAATAAGAGCATCGATCAAAACTCTGGGCATAAACGAGAAATCAATGACTTACATGTCATTAGGTACTCGTAAGTTATTGATTTATGGTTGGGCGTTTCCGTTTTGCAAGAGCCTTATAATAAAATCAGCATTCGAGGCAAAAGTTTTTGCACGCAAAAACGCATTGAAGAAAAATCGTCAAATCTTTATCGATAATTCAATTTGCTCTATTATAACGACTCGAATCTGACACTAATTTAAAAAGCTGGTTTTTTACAATACCTTCTCCAATTATATAACATTTCACATTTCACGCCGCGCACTACAGCTTCGCGAGACTTTTGCGTGAATTTCAGTTTTTGCGCGCAAAAACTTATTAAGTGAAATGTGAAAAATTGTTTTTGAACTCAATTTCACGCTAAAGTTTCGCTTCGCGAAACTTCACGCTAAAGTTTCGCTTCGCGAAACTTTAGCGTGAAATATAGTTACGGTGTCTATTCAAACACTTAAAAATCTGAATTTTAAAATCAATAAGTTATGAATTAAAATCGTGCAGCGCGAAAACCGGAGCCTATTTATTAATTTCACACAAAAGTGGCGTGCAACTTTATTTATTTCACGCGCGCGGTGAAGCGCAGCGAAACTACGCGCGTTTTTTTGCGCGCAAAAACTTATTAAGTGAAATGGAGAATAAGGACTCATGCGCCTTTCGCGCTGGCAAGCAAAAATAACGTCGTCTCAACGCACGGCTGTGCGTCTCTACTAACAATATAATAACCACATCAAATTGATATAATTTGGCGAATGTATTGTTTTTTAATAAATAATTAAAAAAGAGTTTGTGACATTATAAATTAAATGGTGTTTGAGCTTAACCCTTGTTTTAGTATAACTGCTGAACAGCCCTTTGAAAAAAGAACTCAAGTTTGCTTATAATGATTTGTTTATTATTGAGGCAAAAAAAATTCTTTGAGTATGTGTCAAAAAATGTCTTGACTTTAAACTTCATTGAATTATTATATTAGGATATATTGATTTACAGAACGATGCGCCCAACAAAAACCGAACCCTAGAAATACTATAAATATTCAATTTAATTATATAGTCCCTTTAACTTAATCGCTATAAAACAAATTCTTATTTTAAAGGAAAACCATACATTTGTAAGTGTTTTAGGCAATCGATGCGTCCGACAAAAACAGAACAATACGGTACTTATGCTTGTAAGTGCCTGATGCAGTGTTTAGCTGAACCTGCTAGAAAATTTTTACCCAAAATTTTTACCCAAAATTTATTATTTTACGAAAGGAGTTAGTACAAATGAGTAAATCAATGCACGAAACCCCGATGCTTGATCAACTGGAAAGCGGCCCTTGGCCAAGCTTTGTCACGGGACTGAAACGTCTAGCCAAAGATGAGGGCAAGCCATATCAAAACCTAATGATTGATCTGTTAGGGCAATTGGAACATTCCTATAAAACCCGCAAAGGTTATTGGAAAGGTGGTACATTGGGTGTCATTGGTTATGGTGGTGGTGTTATTCCACGCTTTTCTGAGGTAGCGGACAAATATCCCGAATCCAAAGAATTTCATACCTTGCGGATCCAACCACCAGCCGGTATGCATTACGATACCAAACTGCTGCGCCAAATCTGTGATATTTGGGAAGAACATGGTTCGGGGTTAATCGCCTTTCATGGACAAAGTGGCGATATCATGTTGCAAGGTGCAACAACCAAACAGGTTCAAGAGGCTTTTGATGCCATAAACGAGATTGGCTTTGACATGGGCGGTGCCGGGCCGGCTGTGCGGACAGGGATGTCGTGTGTGGGTGCAGCTCGTTGCGAACAATCTTGCGCCAATGAACAAAAAGTACTACGCATGTTGGTAAACAATTTCTTGGATGACATGCATCGTCCAGCCTTACCTTATAAATTTAAATTTAAGGTATCTGGTTGCCCCAACGATTGCATGAATTCAATCGAAAGATCAGACATGGCCATCATTGGTACTTGGCGCGACGACATGAAAGTCGCTCAAGAAGAAGTCAAAAGGTTTGTCGCATCGAAAGGGCGCAAATACGTGATTGATAACGTGGTAACTCGTTGCCCAACCCATGCTTTGTCGCTCAATGATGACGACACTTTAGCGGTTGATAATCGCAATTGTGTGCGCTGTATGCACTGCATTAACGTGATGACCACTGCTTTGTCGCCGGGTGATGATAAAGGGGTGACCGTTCTTATGGGCGGCAAACGTACCTTGAAAATTGGTGATTTAATGGGTACAGTGGTTGTGCCGTTTATGAAACTGGAAACAGAGGAAGATTACGAACGGCTGAAGGAGATTGCCGAAAAGACGATTGACTTTTTCGCCGAAAATGCGTTAGAACATGAACGCACCGGGGAAATGATTGAACGTATTGGTTTACCCAACTTCCTTGAAGGGATTGGCTTGGAAGTTGATCCCAATATGGTGTCAGAACCGCGTCGAAGCTCTTACGTCAAAATAGATACTTGGGATGAAGAGGCCCAGAAGTGGTTTGATCGTCAAGCAGAAGAAAAAAGATTGGCGGCCTAATTCATAACCAGAGAGTTGCCTTGCCATCCCCCTTGGGGGCTACTCTATGCCCATAATTATTTAACCCTATATTTTTAAGATCGGTTCAAAAGTCAAATTCATGAACGGTTTAAAAATCCATAAGTGATTGATTCTTTCAGCGAATTGTGTGCATAGAGTCGTTTTTTTGGGGGGGTGGTGGTTTAAAATAGTTCGCGATTTAAATGCGGCCAGAAATATTGAACGAGAAGGTCTGAGAGTTCTCGCATCTTAACGAGTTGATTTAAGTACTGGAGGCTAACCAGGAACTTATACGCACGGGGACAAGACGGCTCTGTTTTTGGAAATTCCAAAAGCAACCGGCTTGGTTGAATCGTGAACTTAGTCGTGATCACTTTTGTTCACAAATTAGATAGCAGCATTCATTGTTCTTTCGCTTGCCGGTATCAGGTTCAGTCCTCAATGTCGTGACTTAAAAAACCTGAAGACTTATTAACAATCTATCAATTTTGCGAGAACCAAGCAATATCAGATTGTACAAAGCGGCTATCGATAATTTTCGGTAGCCTTTGGTAGATAGGCGGCTTCAAAGCCACTTCGTTTCACCCACTTGATGGAGTGCTATTGTTAACGTTTGTTAACGAGAAATGAATCGGATAAGATATTTTCCAGTGAACTCATTGCTGGCTTTTCTTTATCACTATATTATAATATTAGGCTATTTTAGGAGGTTGTTATGCCACCACGGATGCCCATAGAAAGCGGCGTACCGGATCCTTTCCAGTATATGCACCCAGTGATGACGAAAAATTACGGTGCTTGGAAATACCATGAACGTCCTCGTCCTGGGGTATTGTGCCACACAGCGAAAAGTGGCGATAAAATTTGGACGGTGCGTGCTGGGACTCAGCGGCAAATGGATCTTTATACCATTCGTCAATTGTGTGATATTGCGGATAATTACGCTGATGGTTATGTTCGCTTTACCATTCGTAGCAACATTGAATTTATGGTTGCAGAAGAGGGTAAAGTACAGCAGCTGGTTGAGAAATTGGTAGAAGAAGGTTTCCCAGTTGGTGGGACTGGCCCTTCCGTGACAATGATTGCCCATACCCAGGGTTGGTTGCATTGTGATATTCCCGCTAGCGATGCGTCTGGTGTGGTGAAGTCGCTGATGGATGAATTGCACGAAGAATTTATTCGTGAAGATATGCCCAATCGTGTCCATATCACCACATCTTGTTGTCAAATTAACTGTGGTGGGCAAGGCGATATTGCTATTAATATCCAACACACTAAGCCACCTAAGATTAACCATGATTTGGTTGCCAACGTGTGTGAACGTCCCTCCGTTGTGGCACGGTGTCCTGTTGCGGCTATCCGCCCGGCATTGGTGAATGGCAAACCTTCACTAGAAGTGGACGAAAAGAAATGTATTTGTTGTGGTGCCTGTTATCCTCCTTGTCCACCCATGCAAATTAATGATCCAGAACATTCCAAGCTGGCCATTTGGGTTGGTGGAAATCACTCCAATGCCCGTAGTAAACCGACGTTTCAAAAATTGGTTGCAGCTGGCATTCCTAACAATCCACCCCGTTGGCCTGAAGCAGCCGCGATTGTGAAGAAAATTCTGAACGTCTACAAGAAAGATGCCAGAGATTGGGAACGTTTATCGGACTGGGTGGAACGAATTGGCTGGCCTCGTTTCTTTGAGTTAACCGAATTGCCATTTACAAAATTCCATATTGACAATTGGCGGGGCTCACGTCGCAGCTTGAATGCTTCTACACATATCCGCTTTTAAAGGTAATCGGTAATGGGTAATAGGTAATAGGTAATGGGTGAAAAAAAACAACTTTCGCTGCAAAAGTTTTGCGCGCAAAACTTTTGCAGCGAAGACGATTTGATTTATACTGTCCACCACTTGAGCTTTTAGACAACGGCTTGGCTATTAGAATTAAATAATAGCGACCTTATCACAATGCTAAGTATAATAATATGTCATGAATTTGGCATCAGTTTCTTGTTTAACAGAAAGTAAAATGTCATAGAATGAATTTAGTTTGTAATAATGACGCTTAACGACACCGATTATCAATTACCAATTGCTCTGAGCGAAGGTGACAAACAGAGGAAATCTATAGAATGAAGTTTGCAATTTTGGTCAATGAAGGCCCTTATCAACATCAAGCTTCTGATTCTGCGTATCAATTTACCAAAGCCGCTTTGGAAAAAGGCCATGACATTTTTCGTGTGTTTTTCTATCACGACGGTGTTAATAATGGATCGCGTTTGACAGTTCCTCCCCAAGATGATCGTCATATTGTCAATCGCTGGTCAGAATTAGCTAAAGAGCATAGCCTTGATTTGGTGTTATGTATAGCGGCGGCACAACGGCGCGGGATGTTGGATGAGAATGAAGCTAAGCGTCAAGGCAAAGATGCTAATAATATTGCTTCAGGATTTCGCATTTCTGGTTTAGGCCAACTGATTGAAGCAGGCATACAATCAGAACGCTTGATGGTATTTGGAGACTAACAGTAGAATGGAGATGAGATAATGGAAGAGGAAGGTGTAGTCAAAAAATTCCTGTATTTGAACCGCAAAGCGCCTTATGGCACCATCTATGCGTTAGAGTCATTAGAAGTGGTGCTGATTGGAGCAGCATTTGAGCAAGATGTTAGTTTGGCCTTTATTGATGATGGGGTTTATCAACTCAAGAAAGATCAGAAAACCTCAGTCAATGATGGCATAGGGGTCAAAAATTTTTCTAAGACTTACGGTGCGCTTGAAGGCTACGACGTTGAGAAGCTCTATGTCGATAAGAAGTCGATGGAAGAACGGGGGCTTTCGGAAGAAGATTTAATTGTGCCGGTGGAAGTGTTAAACGACACGCAAATGGCAGAATTAATGGATCAACAAGAAGTGATCTTCAGTTTTTAAGCGAGGGAATGGGCATGTTACATACTGTGAATAAATCGCCGTTTGATAGAAATTCGTTGGAAAGTTGTTTGCGTTTCGCTCGTGAAGGGCATAGCATTTTGTTGTTTGAAGATGGTGTTTACGGCGCACTCAAAGGGACACGTTTTGAAACGCTTGTCAAAGAGGCATTGAAAAGCTGCACTATTTGTGTTTTAGTCCCAGACCTCGAAGCGCGTGGCATGCGAGAGGATAAGGTCATTGAAGGCATAAAGTCTACTAATTATGCTGATTTTGTGGATATGGCCGTTGAAAATAAGCAGGTACAAGCTTGGCTATAATCAAGCATCTGCTTTACAATAGAGGCTTGATCTATCAAGCACTGTTCTAAAAATTGTTACACTCATGTTAAACTATCTTTCACGCAAAAGTTGAGGCTCACGAAAACTTTTTCAGCGCGTCGCTTCGCTGTACTTTAGCCTTACAGCGTGAAAATCTATACAAAGAGGATAATATAAATGGCAAGTATTGAAGTTGAAGGTAAACAAGTTGAAGTCGATGAGGAAGGCTACCTGACTAACCTAGCCGATTGGAATGAAGCTATTGCCAAAGTCTTGTCAGAGCAAGACGAGCTGGAACTCACCGATAATCATTGGGAAGTAATTAGATTCCTACGTGAGTACTATGATGAGTACCAAATTGCACCAGCGGTGCGTGTATTGACCAAGGCGATTGGCAAGAAATTAGGGCCGGAAAAAGGCAACAGCAAGTACTTGTATGAGTTGTTCCCTTATGGGCCCGCTAAACAGGCTTGCCGTTTTGCCGGTCTTCCAAAACCGACAGGCTGCGTCTAAAAACGAAACTATCCCTGAACCTCATCTTCTCCTGACGTATGAAGGCTTTCCCTTTTTTGAATATTATCTACAATGCCGCTTTGCAAAAGCGGCATGAAATAAAGGGGATTTCTCAGCGAGGGAGAGGATTAGGATAAGGGTAAAAGGTATGTATTTATGGGATCTTGGACGACTATTTACGCACTTTCATTTTATACCGCAACCCTAATTTTAATATTAGGATTAGCCTACAGAATCTATCAATATGCAACAACGCCTGCGCCTTTGAAAGTACCTACCATGCCTGCCCCCTTAACAACAGGGGGAGTTGTCATGCGTGTACTCAGCGAGGTTATCTTGTTTCGCAGCTTGTTTCGCTCCAACAAATGGATTTGGTTGTTTGGAATGTTATTTCATGCCGCGTTATGGATTGTCTTAGCTCGCCATCTACGCTATTTCATCGATCCCGTTTGGAGTTGGGTCGTTTTAGTGCAACCTTTTGGTAAATATGGCAGTTTTGTCATGTTGTTCGGTTTGCTCGGTTTGTTGGTACGACGCCTGTTTGTTCAACGAATTCGTTATATCAGCAGTCCATCCGATTATTTAATGCTGATTTTGCTTTTAGTGATTGGTGTTAGTGGGGTCATGGTGAGCTTCGTCACACACACTGATATTGTTCAGTTTAAAGCCTTCATGCTGAGTGTGATGTATTTTGACTTTTTTAATTGGCAGCCCATTCCCACTGATAAAATGTTATTAGTGCATCTGACTTCAGTTATACTACTGATGATAATTTTCCCGTTTAGCAAATTGCTACATGCCCCTGGCGTATTTTTTTGTCCTAGTCGCAACCAAGTTGATAATGCACGGGAGAAACGCCACGTTGCTCCTTGGGCCGTTAAACAATTTGAAACCCAAGCCCCGGCTGCAGATTGAGGAAGGTCTATGGCAAAAGCAAATTTTGAAACCCCCGCATTGAGACCCTATCCGGTTATCCCAATTCTTAAACCGGGTGCCATGAAAGGGGATGGTCCTTTTGTTGCCAAGCCGCAAATGCAAGAATCATTGGGTTATCCGGGTGAATTGATAGACAATTGGCAAGAGGTTGCCATTGAGAAAATGGGCGAATTATTGAAAAAATATCGCTCATTGAGAGTCTATTTGGATGCCTGTGTGAAATGTGGAGCGTGTACTGACAAATGTCATTACATGATTGGCACTCATGATCCTAAAAACATGCCGGTGGCTCGGCAAGATCTCTTACGGCAAGTCTATCGCCGTTATTTTACTTGGCCAGGCAAATTGTTTCCCAAATTAGTGGGAGCTAAAGATCTGACTAAAGATGTACTTGATGATTGGTATAACTACTATCATCAGTGTTCACAATGCCGTCGCTGTTCCGTGTTTTGTCCTTATGGAATAGACACAGCCGATATTTCAATGGCAGCACGCGAAATCTTGGATTGCGTAGGTAAAGGCCAGAAGTATTGTAATGAAATTATCGCTAAAGTCTATAAAATTGGTAACAATTTGGGCTTACCTGAACCGGCATTACGTAATACCTTAGACGGTTTGGAAGAAGATATTAAGGATGAGACGGGCATAGATGTGCGCTTGCCCTTGGATGTAGAAGGTGCTGAAATATTGGTCATCACACCCTCGGCAGACTTTTTTGCAGAACCTCATATTGATGGTTTAATAGGCTACGCAAAGGTATTTCATCAAGCTAGGGTGTCGTGGACACTGAGTTCCCAAGCCTCCGAAGCGGCTAATTTTGGCATGTTTATCGGTAGTTATGAAAATATGCGCCGTGTCGCATTGCGTATCCGCGAAGCGGCGATCAAACTCAAAGTCAAGCGTATTATCTTTGGCGAATGTGGCCATGCGTGGCGTGTGGCTTATAGCTTTTTAAATACCTTAGCCGGCCCATTTGATTTTCTTGATCAGCGTTATCCCATCCCGCAACATATCTGTGAATTTACTCACGATTTGATTCAAAAAGGCGCGTTAAAATTTGATAAATCGGCCAATGACCATCGTCGAGTGACTTTCCATGATTCCTGTAATGTTGCACGGGCTTCCCGAATGGGCAATATACCAGGCGGACAATTTACTATTCCTCGTGAGGTTATCAAAGCCTGTTGTAACCATTTTTATGATATGCCACCTGACACTATTCACGACCAAACCTACTGTTGTGGAGGAGGTGGCGGTTTATTAACCGATGATCTGATGGAATTGCGTGTGAAAGGGGCTTTGCCACGCATGGAAGCCTTAAAAGAAGTTGTTGATAATCATGGTGTGACTCACATGGCTGCAATTTGTGCTATTTGCAAGAGCCAATTTAGTAAAGTACTGCCCTATTACGGTTTTGAAATGGATCAAATTATCAGCGTTCATCAATTAGTCAGCGATGCCCTTGTCTTAACTGAAGAAGTGCGACCCGTTTCGTATCAAGTGTGTAACTCACACATAATACGGGCTTAAATAGGAAGTTCTATTTATTGATAACTCAAAGATTGTGGGGTTAAAGCTACCCTAAGACAACCTATAGTCTACGCTAATACCCTTATTGGAAGTCCGTTAAACTTCTGGTAAAGCAGGGTATAATGCACCAATAATAGGATTAGCCTTATTAAAGGTGTTAGGCAATTGGATATGGTAACGAGAGAAACTTTCAACATAATAAAGCGTTCGTAATTAAGAACGGAAACAAGCTAAGTAGTAATCCGTATTTGACAAGAAAACACATATTACAATTCTTCAGTAATATGATAGGTGTTGGGTTCATAAGAATCATTGTCACGGCGCACAGAAAGTATCTAAGTCCAAATATAGCAATCTCTGGGAACGGGGTAATTAGTTCAGTCTTACTCAAGAAAGTATTGAGTTGAGTTTAACAAACTTTAATAAACTGAACTAACAAGATTGTACAAAAAGCAAAGGGCTAAATGTAATGTTTAGTATATGCTGACGTGTACACTGTCAACTAAGAGTGATAACACTAACTAAATAAACCAATACCATCGACGCGGGGTTCGGACTTAGATGAAATGGTGTCAAATCGACGCTTAGAAAGATTATCACAAAGGCGGTAGAATTACAGCCAATAAAAATAGTTGGGAGAGAAGCCGTGTGAGGTAAAAGTCTCATGCACGGTTTTGAAGACGAGTCCCTTATGGTGACATAGGAGGCTTAGTTTAATGAACTACCTTAACAACCACTTTTTCCCGTAAGCCAGTTTCCTAAATAAAACAAGATATTGAAAGGTACTACAAGTATTGAACGGTAGTACAATTAGCTATTAAGCTATTACTGATGTCGCACACAAAGGTTCAGCGATGCTTTGATAATTAAATATTGTGTGTGCCTTTGTGTGAAGATTAATGGTTAATGCTAAACTCTTTGACATAAATCTGTCAGAACGATAGGGTTTAAACCCGTAAGTGTTTTGTTCTTTACGCTTATGGGTGGCAAGCCATAAGCTTTTGACTAAAATCCGAAACGCGCCAGTTTGAAGTCTAATAATAATTGGACTACACCGTGCCCATAGAGTATATTATTAACCTGAGTTGCTACCTAAATACGATTCTCGCAGAGTTATTCTATTTGAATAGAGTCTATCTAGGTGGTAACTTGGGTTATGTTATTATTACCCTTTAGCCTCATAAGAGTGAATGCAGTAGCATTCTTGCTATATTGCTTATCATTTCAATTCTAAAAAACGACTATTTTGAGTACCATTGAGTTAGGGATGCAAAATTAGATATGAAAATCCGTGTAAAACTCAACACGTTAGGAAAGCTTAGTATTGGGCTACTGTTAAGCCTAGCAATCAGTACAGCTAGTCCATGGGGAGGGGAGGTGCCTATCCCTAACCCGCCTAAAGCCAAAGAAAACGTTTCTAATTCCCAGAAATGTGTCGAGCCGCTTGATGTGATGCGTCGAAATCATGGTTTGTTTCTCAAACATTATCGTCATGACACCATGCGTCATGGTATCCGTACCATACAGCATAGTTTGGTCAATTGCATTGAATGTCATGTTACAAAAGACACCGAAGGAAATTACCCAAGTATCAAAGAAGGCTCTGAGCATTTCTGTCGTAGTTGCCATACTTACGCTGCTGTCACTATTGATTGTTTTCAATGTCATGCCAGTCAACCTGAAAAATCGTCTGAATAGATGCCAAAAATGAGTATTTTTTCATCAAAACCTATCTTATTTCGATCAAGTTATCTGACTCTTGGTTTTTTGAAGGGCTTTGTTTAGAATCCCGCCCTCTTTTATAAGCTGTTATAAATATAAACCGTTTATAGAAAAATAGAATATATCTGCTCAAAAAAACGCTTGACATGCTTTCGGTGTCATTAGAAATCATTAACATTTGGTACTTGAGTTTTTATTGCGGAACAGTTCCGAAAAATAAGTTGTGACTTTCAATTAACCCACTTTGCCATCGGGCCCGATATGCTTGACTTCCTCGGGTAGGTTAGAACTGCACTGTTCTGGGTGTCAAGAGATAACTTGCTTGATCCTTCCCGTTAATTAACACACTTAAAGCAGGGTATATGATTTTTCTATAGATTACAATGAGTCAAAAAAAATATAGATATCTATAGACAGCTAAATAGAGTCAAAAAAAAGTATAGATATCTATAGACTAGCTCTAATAAAAAAATCTGTATTATAACGAATTTTGGGGAGGGCGAACACGCAGGTTCGCCCTTTAAAATAAGAAAAAAGCCTCATTATTTAATGGTGTTCCCAAAATCCTTTACAATCAGAAAAAAAATCAATAGAAATTCAGTTTGACTTTAGGTTTCAAATTAAGTACAGTTCTTCCCGTATCGTTCTTGAATATAACAAACGCTTATCGAGGTTCAAGTTTTATCAGAAAAACTTGAACCTTAACACCCCCTTTAGTTTGAAAGTTGGAAGTGGGGGCTCAAAAAAATATTATGTCAATGCTCATACAAGGGCGGAATTATTCTACTAGAATAGATTGATAAGAAAAGTCATTTTGAGCTAGGGGGCGTTTCAATTAAAGGTTATAAAAGGTTGATACGCCCTAATCCAAGATATTGAACTGTTTATATTATGATGTAAACCCGTCAATATTTTTCGAGTAAAGGCTTATTTAATGCCCTTAACACTTTATAATCTGTTATAAAGTGTTTTTAGCTCAAATCGTTATTTAGGGATGCTTTGATTAGCATCTTTAATCGCTACTTGTTGTGGCCGTTGTGAATGAGACGGTATTTTCAAAACGGTAGTTGCCACTTTTTATTATCATAAAGACAAGTGAATGATCAGAAATGTTGATCAGGAATCATTAGGATTTTTGATGAAAAGGATGAAACTGAGAAGAGTGGTTTATAGGTTTTATGCAACATGACCGATATACCTATATTATATTTTTGTTAAAACATTCACGATTTTTATTTGGAGAAAATAATTAATGTCAATTGAACAAAACGTTGAACAATTTGCTCAAGAGATTATCAAACTTCATGGTTTTCGTTTCAATGATGGCTTTTCATGCCTTATACCAGATAGGGAGCCCTTTCCCTCTAATGAAGGCCTGTTTTTATGGGGATTTTCCCAAAAGCGGATGCGTTTTGAAACGAAAGTTGAAAAGTTCCATACTTCAACTCGGGTGAAGAGAATGGAACAAATGCTGGATTTATCTGAAAAGGAATACCAGAAAATTTACGAAGCTGTTGAGGAGTATTTGAAATCTCTCAAAGAGATTGGTTTCGAGGAGATTGGTAAAGGTGTCAACCTGTTCCCAAAAACGAAGGTGTATAATGTCCAAGCTGATGCCAAGATGTTTGAGAACAATTTGGAGGCCTTAAAGAAGTTTGAATTAATTACACTCAATAACCCGATTATCAAATTTGCTGAGGAACAACCGCAGTATTTTGAAGTGACAAATCGAGAGACACTGGCATGGGATAGCGTGTTTGGGCGTACCTCATCATCCTCATCTGCTAAGAAGTCATCTGCTAAGAAGGCACCACCTGCTAAGGCACCCGCTAAAACACCTGCTAAGGCACCTGCTAAGGCACCCGCTAAGGCACCTGCTAAGGCACCTGCTAAGGCACCTGCTAAGGCACCCGCTAAGGCACCTGCTAAGGCACCCGCTAAGGCACCCGCTAAAACACCCGCTAAGGCACCCACTAAGGCACCTGCTAAGGTGGCACCTGCTAAGGCACCCGCTAAAACACCTGCTAAGGCACCTGCTAAGGCACCTGCTAAAGCACCTGCTAAGGCGGCACCTGCTAAGCCTTCTACTACTGCGACTGCTGGTAAGTCGTCATCACAGGTTGTGATGAGCAAGACACCTCTTGGTGATAAGTTGACAAAACTGGCAGCGAGCCAACCTAAAGCCTCCGTTAATTGGGTGGATCGAAAGAACGTTTGGGGCAAACAAGCTGATATCTTATACAAGAAGGTTCAAACTTGGTTATCTGAACATTCCAAAGGTGGCCACATCAAATTTAACAGCAGCAACAAAGTCACATTGTCTGATCCAAATGTAGGCGATTATGACATGCCTTCACTTGAGTTGTCTCTTGTGGGAGGGCATCAAATCATCTTTTCGCCAATTGAAATGGATTTTCTGGGTGCAGCTGGTCGAATTGATTTATCTCACCGTGGCAATAGTACTCACAAGACAATGTTGTTGCTTTTTATTAGGGGTAACAGTTACCAATGGGAATTATGGAAAGGTTTAAGTAAAGAAGATCAACAATCCTTTAATAAGGAAACCCTTGAGGGCCTTTTAGAGCAGTGGATTGAATCCTGATATTCTGCTCCTCACTACCAATGGATTCCCTGACAGTTGAATGAAGGAAGTCGTACCGGGGAACGATAATCGGGGAACGCTAAATTGTTAATTAGGATATTTTATACTGCCAACCGCCACAATTTGCGCTTTTTGTAAATACATTTAAAATTATATTTCACGCAAAAGTTGCGCGCAACTTTTCACGCTAAAGTTTCGCGGAGCGAAACTTTAGCGTGAAAGCGTGAAATGGATATATTGGGTTAGTCACCTTTAGGTGACTTGAGCTTTTAGACAACTGCTTTCACGCCAAAGATTTTGCGCGCAAAATCTTTGGCGTGAAAAGCTGTTGGCTTAAATGTTAAAGTAATAGCGACCTTATGACGATGCTAAGTATATGTCAAATCAACTTCATGTTGAATTGAATCTTAAGTATTTAATAAGCGCATTCAGAGCTATTCAACTGATTGAAAGGCTTGCCGTTTTTGCGTACAAACAACTAGCCTAGAATTGAAAATTGATCATTGATTTGTCAAAGCTCATGTCATGTGTGCCGCTTTACGTTCCTCAAAACCATTTTTGATAGATATTTGATCACAAACTTTGGAGCCGTGATTGAATTATGCGTGGAGTACAGCACAAATCCATAATCAAATCTCAAATCAAAGAGAAAACTATGAACGAGGACATTTCACCTACCCCAAACCGCCGTGATTTTCTCAAAACAACTGCTGTTGTAACAGGAATGACAGTGGCCCCCGGCGTATTGTTATATGGTGTTTCTCAAGCTCACCAAGTACAGCAGGAATCGGTCACATCAGATGTACGTTGGGGAATGCTGATAGATACAACCCAATGTACTGATGAATGTGATGCGTGTGTCAATGCTTGTAACACTGAACATGGCCTCACTGAACAAATCCGCGCAGATATTAAGCCAGTATGGATACGTAAAGTGGGCCTACGCGATAAACAAACCGGAAAAGAACACTCCCTACCCGTGATGTGTCAGCATTGTGAACATCCCCCTTGCGTTGATGTCTGTCCCACAGGGGCATCGTTTAAACGTGCTGATGGCATTGTTTTGGTAGATAGGCATATTTGTATTGGTTGCCGTTATTGTATGATGGCCTGTCCTTACAAAGCGCGGTCTTTTGTCCATAAAAGCTTAGAGAATCAGAAACATCATACACCGCGTGGTAAAGGCACTGTAGAGAGTTGTACATTCTGTGTTTATCGAATCGATAATGGAAAGAAACCGGCATGTGTTGAAGCTTGTGATAAAGCCGGTCACAAGGCGATGCTATTTGGGGATATGAACGATCCCAATAGTGACATTTCCAAAAAATTAAAAGCGATCAGTAGCACGGCTTTGCGGCCTGATATGCGACTGAATCCAGGAGTACGTTATCAAGGGCTGTAGTTATGAAAAATATTACTTTCTGCGTTATTGAGGGTAAAAGTGTTGCTTTTTATGGTGGGATAGCAGTCTCAATTCTTTTTATTATATTAGGGTTATTTTCAGCCTATAATATGGAACATCACGGACATATTATCACTGGCATGAATAACCAGATTGTGTGGGGAGTGCCACATATTTTTGCGATTTTCTTGATTTTAGCCGCATCGGGTGTATTGAATGTAGCCTCCATCAGTTCCGTGTTTCGCAAAATCTTTTATCATCCTCTCGCCCGTTTATCGGCATTGCTTGCCATTACCTTGCTCATTGGGGGCCTGAGTGTTTTATTGTTGGATTTAGGTCGGCCAGATCGCCTCGTGATTGCCATGACCAGTTACAATTTTAAATCCATTTTTGCTTGGAATATTTTATTATATAATGGCTTTCTAGTGATTTGCGCCTTATATTTGTGGTTTATGATGGAACGGCGTATGCAACGCTATTATCCCATCGTAGGGTTGACAGCCTTTATCTGGCGTTTGATACTCACTACCGGTACCGGTTCCATTTTTGGTTTTTTGGTTGCACGGGAAGCTTATCATACCGCGATTATGGCGCCCTTGTTTATAGCCCTTTCTTTATCTTTGGGACTGGCAGTCTTCTTGATTGTTTTGCTCATTGATTGTTGGGAAACGCATTGTGCGCTAGGGGAAGCCATATTGCATAGACCAAAAACGTTGTTAGGGGTATTTATTGCAGCGGTGTTTTATTTTGTGCTGATTTATCATCTCAGCCATCTTTATTTCACAGGCCGTCATGGGGTGGAATACTTTATTTTGGCAGGCAGCGGTGTTTATACCGTACTGTTTTGGGGTGGTTATCTCTTTTTAGGGACGATACTGCCATTGCTACTACTTTACCATGATAAATTTACTCATAATCGTGTCAGTATTGCAGCAGCCTCTTTGTTAACGATTATAGGCGGGTTTTCATTATTATATGTCATCATCATTGGTGGACAGGCTTATCCATTAGAGATTTTTCCGGGTATGGAAGTCACCTCTTCCGGCTTTTTTGATCATCTTGACAAACATCCCTACAGCCCAAGTGTTTGGGAAATATTATTAGGTATCAGTGGAATTGGCATATCAGCATTGTTGACCGTCTTAGCGGTGAGAATATTGCCTTTTATGCCCCGTAGTTTGGCTGATAGCGATATTGATGAGACATTTAAGCAGTAAGTCAATGCCTTGCGAATCACGAAGAATTAATGGTTAATGCTAAACTCGACGAGTTGAACCTGTCAGGGCGAGAGGGTTTAAACCCGTCAGGGTTTTTGTTCTTTGCGCATGGGGGCTTTAGCCTAGTGCAGGATCGCTACAATCCTAAGACCACCTAGCCTGCCTAAAAAGGTTGCCCCGGTTTTTCAATGGTATTGAAACTGGAGCGATCCTGCACTAGGGTGTTAAATTTCAGGTATTTTGGCTACTTTTTTTCACCCCAAATTCGTAGGGTGGGATCGCTTAGCGACAATGAACTCAATATAAACCCAGATTGAAGCCGCCCGCTTGCCCACCATCCCCCTAAATATTCCTTGTGAATTTCGTCAAGGCAAAAGTTAGTCTAAAAAACTTTTGCCTCAATTCGTGAGGCTCATGCGAAAAAATATCGCCAATGCGAATAGTAATTTCTGAACCTCAAACTCACATTAACCCTTTAAGAATTGAGTGTTATTAAGTGTGATTTTATAATTCTCGCACTAGCGTCAATCTGCCTTTTCATAACAATCAGTGTTCTATTACTGATTCAAGTAAAACTCACACGCTAATCATTCCCAATTCCCAATTCCCAATTCCCAATCCCAACAATCCCCATGTTGACGACAACATTTTACGAAGAGCATCCTTTTGCACAATATGTGCGTATACTAGGCAAAGGTAAAAAAGGGAGTCGCCCCTTAACACAAGAAGAAGCTTATTCGGCCATGCGAATGATTATGGCTGATGAAGTTGAACCTACGCAATTAGGGGCATTTATGATGTTGATGCGTGTCAAAGAGGAAACCCGTGAAGAATTAGCCGGATTTCTTCAAGCGGCGCGTGATGCGCTTAAATTACCTGATGACATAGCAAAAGTTGATTTAGACTGGTCATCTTATGCCGGCAAGCGTCGTCATTTACCCTGGTTTATTTTGTCCGCTTTATTATTAGCAGAAAATGGCATCAAGGTATTGATGCACGGTACAAAAGGACATACAAACGGGCGTATTTACACCGAAGAAGTCTTATCTTATGTCGGTATTCAATACGCAAAATCTTTTGAACAAGCAGTTGCCCAAATCAAACAGTCCAATTTTAGCTATTTACCGCTACAATACTTTTGCCCCAAATTACACGAAATCATTCAACTTCGTCCCCTCATGGGCTTACGTTCCCCCGTCCACACCTTAGCCCGTATGCTCAATCCCTTAAATGCCCCTTACATGATACAAGGGATTTTCCACCCCGATTATCGCCCCGTTCATCAAGAAGCCGCTTTATTACTCAATTACCCCCATTTAGCCGTCATGAAAGGTGAAGGCGGCGAAATTGAACGCAATCCCGATATGGACTGTTTAGTTCAAAGTGTTCATAACAGTAAACTGTCCGATGAAATGTGGCCCCCCATCTTTAAACAGCGGCATGTCAAAGAAGAAGTCTTAGAACCGCAACGTTTACTGGCCTTATGGCGCGGAGAGATTGAAAATGAGTACGCCGAAGGCGCAGTGATAGGAACCGCAGCAATTGCTTTAAAATTGATGGAAAAGGCGGCTAGTATTGATGAGGCGCAGGATATGGCGCGGAAAATGTGGCTCAAGCGTTCAAAAGAAAGATAATCTTTAGGAACAAAAAAATTCATTTCCCCAACCCAACAGGCTATACTTTTTGAGTCCAAAACTTCAGCTTTGGCTTTTTTAGATTGGATGAGAGTATTATTAACTCTACTGGGCTACCTGAATTTAAAAGCGTTTTCAAATAATATTGAACCGCATATTAACGTAAATCATTGATTTTTAATGGCATTGGTTTGTAGGGACTACCCAATCCTTATCGTTCAGTTGTCAATCCTTTTTTATATACAATCCTTGTAGTTAGGTTTTAAATCCGCATCGAATATACAATCCTTGTAGTTAGGTTTTAAATCCTTTCTTATAAATCAAAACAAATCAAAAAATAATTTATGGAAGAACACAATCCCTATACCCCACCAACCGCCGAAATTTCAGGCTCTCATGAACAACCAGAATTAAAATACGTTGGATTTTGGGCAAGAACTTTGGCGACACTCATTGATACAGTCATTCTCCTGCTGATTACTTTGCCACCATTACTCGGTATTTACGGCATGGTTTATTTAGAATCAGACACGCTTGTGCAAGGGCCTGCACATTTTTTAATTTCTTATCTCTTCCCCGCTATCGCCATCATTATGTTTTGGAAATATAAACAAGCTACACCTGGCAAAATGGCCATATCCGCCATTATTGTTGATGCCGATACTGGTGAAAAACCTTCAATAGGGCAATTAATCGGTCGATATTTTGCCTATCTTATATCTATGCTTCCATTGGGTTTAGGTTGTATTTGGGTAGCCTTCGACAAGAGAAAACAAGGTTGGCACGATAAATTGGCCGGTACGCTTGTCATATCCAAAACGTAGTTTTTTAAATTCACACCAAGGGGGGCGAACACGTAGGTTCGCCCTTGTCGTTCGCACTTCATGAAATTATTTTTGTCATGAAAATCTATATAATGCTTGCTCTAAAACTCAAAGATAACAATGGAAGAACTTCAAAATCAAATTCGTCCCTTACTCGCCAAACTCTACCCTGAAAGTGACAACCGCATTGAAGCACTCTCTCATCAGTTTGTACACTTAATTGATGAACATCAAGCTAAACGATCAGAAGCCTTAAAAGCTTTCGACAAAGACACCCCGGCCAATTGGTTTAAATCATCTGAAACAATAGCCTATATTTTATACGCCGATTTATTTAGCCCAGAAGCCCCTCAAGGCCAAAAACTGGAAGCCTTGAGAAAACAAATACACTATTTCAATGACTTAGGCATCAATTTAATTCATATTCTCCCCCTCTTAAAAAGTTCAGGAGATGCCGGCTTTGCCGTCGATGACTACGAAACCGTTGATGAAAAATTGGGCACGAATCAAGCCCTCCAAACATTAATCAGCGAATGTCATCAACAAGGCATACACATTGCCTTAGATTTCGTACTCAATCACGTTTCAGACAAACAAACCTGGGCAGTCGCCGCTAAGCATAACGACCCGCATTATTATCCCTTTTTTATGTGGAGTCATTCAGGCGAACCTTGGGAAAAAGTGCCCGATATTTTCCCCGATTTTGCCCCAGGCCATTGGGATTACGTCGAACCACTTGATCAATGGGTATGGTCAACCTTTTACAAACGTCGGCCATTCGGCTATACAACCGATCAATTTGATTTTGCCCAATGGGATTTGAATTATCAAAATCCAGACGTACTGTTTGGCATGATTAATAATCTATTAACGCTTGCCAATTGGGGCATTGATGTTTTTCGTCTTGATGCCGTACCCTTTCTCTGGAAACAACCAGGCACATCGTGTATCAGTCTGCCGCAAGTACATACCCTGCTCAAAATTTTCCGTCTCAGTTTACAATCTGTCGCGCCAAAGGCCGTTTTTTTAGCAGAAGCCAATGAACAATTTGAAAAACTCCTTGAATACTTCGGACAAGGCGATCAAGTTCAAATCGCTTATCACTTCACCTTAATGCCCTATCTTTGGCAAGCCGTCACCGCTGGCAAAGTAAAAGACATCCAAACCGTACTCACCAACACACCCGATCACACGCACTGGTGGATACTCAGCGAAAGCCATGACGAATTAAGCCTTGAAATGCTAGACAAACCGATTGCCAAAACCCTAACCGAATCTTTTCTCAACAACGGTTGCCAACCCTTTCGACAAATCAAAGGAGAAAGCTTCCCCCGTGGTATTTCAGGAACCACTTTCAGTCTACTGCAAGGCGATTTACGCAAAATTAAGCTACTGTGGCAATTAAAATTAAGTCTCGGCTGGACACCCTTGTTTTATATGGGAGAAGAATTGGGAGTTGAAAACGATTTAAATTATCAAAAAGACCCTATTCGCTGTCAGGATAGTCGCTTTGTTAAGCGCGTACCCTTGACTGAAGACAGAAAAAACAGACGGCATCAAAAAGGCAGTAAAGAATATCAGTGGTATCACACCCTAAAAGATTTAATCTCATGGCGAAAACAACACCCTTGCTTGGTAAAAAAACCTGATTTCTTTGAAACAGGCAATTCAGCAGTACTAGGCTTTACTAAACAAGACGCACAAGAACAGATAATCATACTGGCTAACTGTTCAGACTTATCACAGACTGTCAATGTACCCACGCTTGGAACTCCGACTTTAGAGGCCTTTGAATTTTTATCAAGATAAATTTATTTTGCCTCTGCCCAATTTTCGTTCCAAATTTATTTTTCCTCCGCCCGATTTTCGTTCCAAATTTAATTTTGCCTTTGCCCTATTTTCGTTCCAAATTTAATTTTGCCTTTGCCCGATTTTCGTTCCAAATTTATTTTGCCTCGGCCCAATTGGAGTGCAAAATTTATTTTGCGAAGGCAGCATAACGAAGTTACACTTTGAACTCACGATACGATGCCATCAAGGAAAAATTTACAGCAAGAAGAAGTTTGGTATAAAATTAGCCAATCTAGCGAAAACATTGATGTACCACAATGGCAAAAAAAGGAATTGGATAAAAGACTTTCTGAACATAGAAGTCATCCAAATGAGGCTACCCCTTATCATGAATTTCATGTAGAGCTTAGGGAGTCTTTATAGCATTCCCGTTTTTTATTAATCAGCGTAAATCATGACAATCAGCGCAATCAGCGTTCTATCACGTTTTTAGTTATTTATTCCTTATGAAAAACATCATCCCATCATGAAAAACATCACATCCCCTCAAGTTTTAAAACGCTCCGCAATACTCCTGATATTAACAGGATTAACCACAGGCTGTGCCATGAGATTAGAACCGGCCTATACAACAACTTTCAGCTTCGCAGGTGTACCTACCCAACCCGATGTCATCGCCGCGCCTATCCAAACAGCCCTGCCTATCGCAAGAACCTTACCAGTATTAGAAACACAACATATAGAAACCATAGGCACCAGTACACAAAGCTGGCCTATCGAAACAGATCGCGGTTTGCAATTTACCTTGTATGCCGTCTTTTTTAAAACAGGTAAAGCCAAGTTATTGCCTGAAGGCCAGCAACAAATCACTGAATTTGTTAACCTAATTCAAGAATATGATGACTCACGCTCCATAGCGGTAGAAGGGCATACTGATAATCGAGGTCGCAAAGCCTATAATCAACGTCTTTCAAAACGCCGTGCTGAAACAGTACAAAACGCTTTGATCACAAAAGGCATCGAATCCAATAGATTGATTGTAAAAGGATTTGGTGAAAAAGAGCCTATTGCCACGAATGCAACAAAAGAGGGGCGACAGCAAAACCGTCGTGTTGAAATTATCCTCTTAAAGAATCAAGACACTTTATAAGAACAAAATCGCCGCCCATTCACTGACTCAAAGAGAAATGATTGAAAGCCTGAACGGTTATCCATACCATTGTTGAAACAACTCAACGCCTGTGAATTCGATTATCTTCTCATAATGGCGTACTTTATCAGCCTCATCTATTGCCAAATAGTTTAAGGTAAATAAATACCCTTTTTTTGGGAATGCGCCCTATCCCGATTTTCGTTCCTGTTATTTTGCGGGCCTTCGTTCCTGTTATTTTGCGGCCCCTTGGAGTACAAAATTTATTTTGCAGCCCATTTTTCGTTCCAAATTTATTTTGCGGCTTGGAATGCATGTTATTTTGCGGCCCGTTTTTCGTTCCAAATTTATTTTGTTGGTTGGTTGCAGTCAAAAGGATGGTGCTTACATTTATATTTATTTGTCCTGTACATAGGTGTGTTCCACTCCAATTGACCCGCAAAATAACATGCATTCCAAGCCGCAAAATAACATGCATTCCAAGCCGCAAAATAACATGCATTCCGACCAGCAGCTGATCGATTTTCGTTCCTGTTATTTTGCTTTTATTATATTTTCAAACTACTGATTATTGACACCGTTTCGATTTTTCAATCAAACCAGCCGGTATTTTTGTTCCTTCATCAACCGTCAGACATAAATGAGGTAATTTAAAGGGATCTGCAAACTCAGGCTTAATAAGAAACTCGCGGGTTACCATGTAAGTCTAGTCGATTGTGTGTGGTAAATACCCTGAATTTAAAAAAGCAAGCTGATTATGCCTTAAATCTAATTCTTGAAGACTGCTATACCTATCGCCTATATCTTCAGACGTACTGGCTGCCCATAACCCAATCAAAAAGAGGACAAGACTGACAATTTCAGGGCTTTTCAAAGTCTGCATATTCGTTTCTTTTATGTAGGGTGGGTAACGGGTTTTTGTTGCCCACCAACCTCATTATAAAAGTTAAATTTGTTCCCGTGCTGAGTATATCAGTTATCAGTGGAGATTTTATAAATAGAAAGGGGTCAAAACGTGATAGAACGCTGATATGTCACATTTTGCGAAGCTAAATTTCACGCAAAAGTTTCGCTTCGCGAAACTTCACGCAAAAGTTTCGCTTCGCGAAACTTTTGCGTGAAATACAGTTTTTGCGCGCAAAAACTGGAGCAAAACATACTGATTGTCATGATTTTCTTAGCGTAGTACAGCGAAGCGAAACAAAGCGCGTGAAACGCTGATTGAATATCAGTTCAACATCAATTTGAGTAGTATAATCGGTTTAAAAAATGAACTGTTTGTCGGTTTAATCAGTGTATTCAAGGTTAATATGAACCAGACGCAACCGAGATTGTGGTAGCAATTTGTTGATATGCGTCATAATGTGTGTCAACGTTTGCGTTTCAGATAAGATTTTGAATAGGATTAAACGGATTAGCAGAATTAATTTGATATATTGTGATGCCTTAATCCTGTCAATCCGTCAAGAAGTGTAATCCTGTTCAAATGTTGTTTAATTGTAACCCTCAATTTTACTGAAATGTTGGTCGCGTGAAACTAACGTTAATTCATATTGTAGGGCAATGGCTGCTATCCAAATATCATTGTCTGGAATGGGTTGACCTTTTTGACGTAACTTCTGCTTAATCAGTCCATAATATTGAGCAGTCTTAGCATCACAAAAGAGTATTTCATTGGCAGCTGCGAATTGATCAATTCGCTTCACATTTTCTTCAATACGTCCAGAGTTTCTAGCCCCGTAATACAATTCACCTATCACAATCGCTGGGACAAAAACTTCTTTCGCCGTGATTAAAAATGCTTTAATCACCATTTCCTGTGCAAACAACGCAATAATAATATTAGTATCCAATAAAAATTTACCATTCATTCAAATCTACCTTTGCACAATCCTCTTCAATAGCTTGAGACATTTTTTGCAACTCACTAGGTTCAATACAACCAGCAAATGCCAGCAAATCACTGCCAGCGACACCTTGGCGCAGTGCTAATTGAGCAGTATAAGGATTTTTAGTTGTTTTGGGTAAAGGCACCTCAATTTGCACCACTTCGACTTTTTGTCGAGTAAGCCAATCAAATAATTGGGTTTGAACTTGCCGAATCGCCTCATCCCGTTTTTTATCATAGGCCATTATTTCAGGCCATTCTTTTACCCTAGCAAAATACTGATTCTCTTTTTGACTTAAAATGACATCATATATCATCATTTTTCTCCTTGATGAGTACAACCAATTAGCAGTAGATCGGAAACAAATAAAAGCAAAATAAATTTGGAACGAAAACAACCGCAAAATAAATTGGAACGAAAACAACCGCAAAATAAATTTGGAACGGAAAGCTAACCGCAAAATAAATTTGGAACGAAAAGCAAAATTTATTTTGCACCTTGTGCAGTGATCATTTTTGAAATCATTCCTTTGGTATTTTTTAAGATACCAAAAATACTTCTAATGTCGTCTTTTGTCGCATCGTAAGCCAGACTGGTTGAATATTCAAGCCCCTCTAGTACAACAAAAAACCAAAATCGGCCCATCACATAACAACCATAAATCGGCTGATTATCATTATTCAATTTTTGCGCGGCTATCATCGTGATTAACAATTGTCCTAATGGATCCCCTGATAGTTCGCGCTCCTTTTTATATTCATGGATAAAAAAGTAGGGATGTTTGGGATAACGTTTGCCACTGGCAACAAGAAAATCCACAGTACCTGACAATTTTTCGTTGTCAATATCTACTGAGATGTCTCGTTCAATAAACGATTGAAACTCTTCTTGATCAAAATCAATAGCTAATAACAATGGAAAGATAAATTTGCTTTTCAATTCCCACTCGTTCCAATCCCAGACTCGATCTTGTAATCTCTCTCTCAATCTATCAAGTAGGCTTTCTTCAGCAGGGGTTGGCACGGCAACATCGCTCAACCATTCAGTGAGGCGTTCATGGTTTTTTTGTATCACGATATTGAATGTCTCCTCAACTTCAGCAATCGTCCATTTTGAAAAGGGTTTCATGGTAGCTCCTTCACTAAAAGTGGTGTTCATTCAGCGTCATAAAAAATTGACCCGTCATTCAAATCTACCTTTGCACAATCCTCTTCAATCCACATCATTCCCCTCTATCTTCCAATACACGTTGAGCGACTGTTTTGCCTTGAATAATGGGTAGTAAAGCGCCACCTTGCGGTTTTCTACGACGGGTTTGAAACCATTTTTGCAATCTCTCGTCGATTTCAGGGTCAATTTTTCGCCATTTTTGTAAATGGCTTCGTAACTTTTTAACATATCAATTCTCCGATTGTTGTTAAGCCTACACTTTTTTTGCAAACTAAAGTTGGAACGTAAATATCAGATGCAAACTAAAGTTTTCACTGAATGCGTTTTAACTCCCCACTCATCACACCCCATCAAACAACCTCAATTGTAACACCGGATAATCAACATGAATCGGAGGCACATCAAGCTGTGTATACCAGCCATTTTTGTCCAATTCAGCCATCCTGATTTGATGACTTTTTCTCAGACTTTCCCCTAAAGAAACAGATTCATGACTCTGTGCATCTTGACTAAACAAATCAGGTTCACTCTTTTTATAAACCCTAGCCTCTGAAAACACGTTATCCAATTTATTAATGTATTCCGGTAGCCGATGCGTATAATTAAACAAGATCAATGAAGCCGCTTTATTAAACCGTTTTCTATTGACTTTCATCAAATCAACTAAAACATACAAATCATGAGGGCTCTGCTGGCTGGCCTGCTCATCACTCGGCCCTTCATAGCCAAAGGCATTCTCATAAATCCCCGTCATCAAAATATTAGAAAGCGGTGCCACCCTTATCGTTTTTTCATCCGCCATCACCGAAAAATGGTTCAAAAACCACTCATCAGATGCAACAAGCAGTGAATAAAAATAATATTGAAGCAACGTTAATCGCTCCTTCGGGTGCTTCATAAGGATTTTGAACCGCTTAAAGCACTTTTCAAAACTCATTTGAGACTTGCTGTTGAATCCCATCACTCTTGCCAATTCATGGCAAGAAAACGAATACCCATCATAACGATCAAAACGCTTGACAACATAATGATATTCACGATCATTTGGACGCTTAATGATCCCATTGAAAGGCACATCAAAGCCCAACTCATTTTTCGCAAAAGTCATCAATAAGTGTTCATTGAGAGCAACATGCGGACAGTACTCCTCACAATACTGATCCGCGCAAAGGGAGTTATAAGGTTTGAACACATAATCAGCCACCTTATCCTGACGTAAACGATTCCCCTTCAAAACAACAGACAACTTATGTTGCCAACCCGATAATCCCAATGGCGTAAAGGTTTTAGCAGCCTCTTCTAACGCTTGGTTTTCAGGAAACAGCGTCTTCTCATCAATCTCAATATCCCAATCTAAAATATTAGGAAAAGGATTGTCACCAAGCAAAGCCTTTTTAACAGCAGTGTAACGAATAGGCTGACACTCCTCATTATCCTCAAATATCAGAGGTGTTTTAGAAAAGCGTAAATCACCATAAACATGCTGTAACAACGGAAGCCAATCAAACTCATCAGTCGAACCCGTATTGATTGCCAGCAATTTTCGATCTAGCCCCTCAGGAATCAACTGTTCAAAAACCGGGAATATCTTTTTGCTATAAAAGAGTTTCTCAGTCAACGCCATTTGAGGCGATAAAGGCAGGGCCATCGGTTGGCACAGGTAATGATTTCTATAGGCAAAACGATACACCCCCCCTTTAAAATCAAGATAGCCAACCAATTGATTTTTCTTATAAACCCATAAAAAATTTTCAAAATAGATTTTGGGAGTCATCACCTGATATTGCCCATGAGAGCTAAACTGTGCAATTCTCCCCGCCTTTTTGAAATCACGTAAATACGCCTGCACGGTAACAATACTACGATTCACAACTTGTGCAATCTCAACAACAGTAATGTGCTGCTTTTTTTCAAGGCAAAATTTCAATATCGCGATTTTCGTTTTATTCATAGTGTTATTCACTAAAAAAGTCATTGACAAAATTCATTTATAAATAATAATAGGTTCAATTTATATCATACTGTCAGCCTATTGCAAAATAGTTTTCAAATAAGATTAACTCACCATAGCAAAATAGCGATATCTTGTCCTACGAGCGAACCCACCATCCCTATGTACAAGACAAAAAACATAATGATTTGATTTTGAGATTAATTTTGATATTAAATGTAGGGTGGGTAAGTTCGTTTCGACGCTGGGCGTCGAAACGAACTTGCCCACCATCTACGAGCGAACCCACCATCTACTCTGTACAAAGTACAAATATTAATCAATACATAATTATTAATGATTTCAAGCCTCAGTTTCAAAATCAATAATGAATCCAAATTCCCAAATTTCAGCTTTAGTTGAACGTTTCACAACTCAATTAGAAAGTTACCAACAAAGCTGCTACTTAGAAACTCAAACGCGCCGCGAATTTATCGATCCGTTTTTTATCGCATTAGGCTGGGATGTTGCCAATGAACAAGGCTACGCCCAAGCCTATAAAGATGTCGTACATGAAGACGCGCTCAAAATCGGCCGTGCCACCAAAGCCCCTGATTATAGTTTTAGAATAGGCGGTGTACGAAAATTCTTTTTAGAAGCCAAAAAGCCAGCGATTCAGATCAAAAACAATGCCGAAGCCGCATTTCAAGTGCGCCGTTATGGCTGGAGTGCCAAATTGTCACTGAGCATTTTAACGAATTTTGCCGACTTCTCCGTCTACGACTGCCGCATTAAACCTTTAAAAACTGATAACGCCGCACACGCACGGATTTTGTATTTCACGCTAAAATTATTTCATAATCAATGAGTTAATATTAATTAACAAACAATCATTTATACCTCAGAATAAATTTTGCATAATAAAAGAGTGTTTTTTTGAATAAGTGTCCATTTTTTAGTTAATTATTTCATTGAGTTATAGTAAAAATCAAAAAAGTGTGTAAGGATTCCGTGATAAAAAATTTAACCTTAACATTATAGACATTTTATTGAGACAGTTAATTAGTGCCTGAACGAAAACGCCTTGCCTCATAAATTAAAAAGGCACACAGCACAATACAGAAGCTTCAATTAGAGTCAAATCTCGGTGAAACTCTGTGTTCCTCTGTGTTCGCCGTAAAGAAAAAAGTTTTCGTTCAAACACTAATTTTAAAAAACCGATTTTTTCAAAAATTTGATTTCTATGACGTAATCGCATGAATACCAAAAATTCTCAAACCATACAAACCTTAGTAGAACGCTTTACCAGTCACATCGAAACCTACCAACAAAGCACTTACTTAGAAACCCAAACGCGCCGCGAATTTATCGATCCCTTTTTTATAGCCTTAGGCTGGGATGTTGCCAATGAACAAGGCTACGCCGAAGCCTACAAAGATGTCATCCATGAAGACGCGCTCAAAATCGGCCGTGCTACCAAAGCGCCTGATTACAGTTTTAGAATTGGCGGGGTGCGAAAATTCTTTTTAGAAGCCAAAAAGCCATCGATTCAGATCAAAAACAATGCCCAAGCGGCATTTCAAGTGCGCCGTTATGGCTGGAGTGCCAAATTGCCACTGAGCATTTTGACGAATTTTGCCGATATCGCAGTCTACGACTGCCGCTTCAAACCGGCGAAAACGGATAACGCTGCACACGCACGGATTTTGTATTTAACTTACACCGAATATCTAGCCCGTTGGGAAGAACTCGTCGGCATTTTCTCCCGCGAAGCGATTTTAAAAGGGGCCTTTGATAAATACATCGACTCCAAAACCCACAAGAAAGGCACAGCCGAAGTTGATACGGCCTTTTTAACTGAAATTGAACGTTGGCGCGACATGCTTGCCCGTAACATTGCCCTGCGTAATCCCGTTTTAACCTCGCGCCAACTCAACTTCGCCGTTCAACAAACCATTGATCGCATTATATTTTTACGCATTTGCGAAGATCGCGGTATCGAAGACTACGGGCGATTACTCGCTTTGCAAAACGGCCCCAAAATCTATACCCGACTTTTTCAACACTTTCAAGAAGCCGATGAACGTTACAATTCGGGCCTATTCCATTTCCAAGCAGAAAAACAGCGCGATGATCCAGATACCCTAACTCCCACGCTGGTTATTGATGACAAAATCCTCAAAGACATTCTGAAAAACCTCTACTATCCTGACAGTCCTTATGAATTTTCCGTGCTACCAGCCGACATTTTAGGACAAGTGTATGAACAGTTTTTGGGCCAAGTCATTCGCCTCACACCAGCCCATCGCGCAGTCATTGAACAAAAACCAGACATTAAAAAAGCCGGTGGCGTTTACTACACCCCCACCTATATTGTTGACTACATCGTCAAACAAACCGTCGGGCCATTAGTCCACAATCAAAAACCTAATCAAGTCAGTCACTTAACAATTTTAGATCCCGCATGCGGCTCCGGCTCGTTTTTACTCGGCGCTTATCAATTCCTATTAGACTGGCACAGCGAATACTATCAAAAAAATTCGGCCCAGTGGGCCGCCGGTAAAAACCCCCGTCTTTATCAAACCAACGGTGGCACTTGGCAACTCACTCTCCCTGAACGCAAACGCATCTTAATAAACAACCTTTACGGCATCGATATCGATCCACAAGCCGTCGAAGTCACCAAACTCTCGCTACTCCTCAAAGTCTTAGAAAATGAACAAAACCTTTTTCCTCAATTATCCCTCTGGAAAGAACGGGTTTTACCCGACTTAGATAACAATATCAAATGTGGTAACTCACTGATAAACACTGATTTTTATCAAGGCCAACAACTCGGTTTATTAGATGAAGAAACACTCTATCGGATTAACGCCTTTGATTGGGAAACAGAATTTGCCCCGATTTTGAAAGCCGGTGGCTTTGATGCCGTGAT
>Ga0136651_10000085_pt1 | contig 41930 bp, 41 predicted proteins | sample Mar14236cmmetaG_FD_94867 | JGI IMG/M metagenome (GOLD analysis project Ga0136651, IMG submission 94867) | Marine hydrothermal vent microbial communities from Guaymas Basin, Gulf of California to study Microbial Dark Matter (Phase II) - Marker... ... | reverse complement strand
GGACATTTATTGACTGGTTTATTGCTGTTCCTGGCAAAATTGTCACCAGTGGTCACCAAATAGAAATCAAAATGTATGAACACCATTTTTATAAGGCTGACTGGAAGGAGCTTGACAGGCTCCCCGAAGCAGCGTAAAAAAGAAATAAAACAATAAAAATGCTGAAAAAGTATGGGAGAGGTATGTTCAAATAGTTAAGAAAACCGGCGAAAACAGGGGATTATCCCCTAATAGCAATGGCCTGCTAAAAAATTAAGTGAAACTGTGTCGTTTTTATCACAATGAATTTTTAGTGTGCCGGACCAATTGAACTTTTTTGGCTAAATTTCTTTCTAAAAAGTTCAATTTAGATTTTTAAGTACTATCTTATTTTCCATCCTTCTCTTCTCTCACCTCTCCCTTCTTCTTCGGCACCAACCACACCGCCAGGGTCAGAACAAGTATTACCAGGCCCACAGCCCACGCCCACAGATTGGCTTCACGTGCGGCAGCAAACATGTCCAGATCGTCTCCCAGATACCGTGCCGGACGCACCTGCCACGAGCAAAGGTCATTTTCCACCGTGTCGGCATTCGAATCATAGAGCCTGCCCGGAAGCTGCACTCTGTTTTCATATTCTGCAAAAAAAGCCGAGGAAAAAATATTCTGCAATATCCGTCAGGAACTCCGACAGGGGATGCTGGTCAAAGACTTTCGAAACGGTTTCCTGATAATAATAAAAGGTATAGAACCACATGAACTTCCGTTCAAAGGAAATCTCCCTTTTTACACCCGAAAGAGCATTGGGTTTTATTTTATAGTCATTATTCAGCCATTGCACCCTGCCAAAGGTTTTTTCTGCCCGCACCAGGAATTGAGCAGTATCCGCAGTGTCTTTCCGCACGGTGAGGGTCCAGGATGAATCTACCGGGATTGCCAATTGCTCCGGATCGAGCTTTTTCCGGTTTGTTTTAAAGGTCACTATCCGTGTGAGGGTGCCGTCGGGATGGAAATAAGTGGTGACTTTTTCGTCGGTGATACATCCCGAAAGGAAGAGGAGTATGAGAATAAATATGTGCTTTGGTTTCATGATGGCCGGGAGCTGGTTCTTAGTCTTTCCCCCCGGAGACAATCGGTGTCTTTCGTTTTCTGAGGATTACGATTAACAGGATAATGCCTGTGAGGATGAAGGGAATGCTCAGCAGTTGTCCCATATCGAGAGGCAGGTTACTCTCAAAAGGTTCCTGAACCTCCTTGATAAATTCGATAAGAAAACGTGCTGTAAAAGTCATAATCAGGAAAAGGCTGAAAAGGTATCCTTCCGGCACTTTCCCCTGCTTTTTCAGATAGATCCAATAGAGCACCACGAAAATGATCAGATAAGAGAGCGCTTCATAGATCTGTGTGGGATGTTTCGGGACGGTCTCGCCGTTGCGGACAAAGATAAACCCCCAGGGAAGGTGGGTGTTGATACCGTATATTTCAGAGTTCATCAGGTTTCCCATGCGGATAAAGAAGCCGGCGAGGGCCACAACCACAACAATACGGTCTATGACCCACAGAAAATGCCGTTTGGTATTTCTGGCAAAGAGCCACAGTGCCAAAAGAATGCCGATGGCAGCCCCGTGGCTGGCCAGTCCGCCGTGCCAGATCTTCAGAATCTCTCCCGGATGCTGGAAAAAATAAGTGGGCTCGTAGAAACACACATGCCCCAGACGGGCGCCTATGATCGTTCCCAGCGCCATATAAAGAGTTAGTTTATCCAGCAGCGCCTCGGGAACTCCTTCTTTCTTAAACATCTTTCCCACGATGATATAACCCAACAAAAAAGCCAGTGCGAAAAACAGACCATACCAACGTACCGCAAAGTTGCCCAAACGGAAGATCTCCGGGTTAACATTCCAGTGAATATATTCCAGAATCATGTTTCTAAATTTTGACCAAAGCTATAAAAAAAAATCAAGGTCAGAAAGCTCAAAAGGCTAATGGTCAAATAGGGGACTCGCGTTCAACTCCCGGGTAGCTTATATATCTTTACATAAAAAAAATTATGTAGGTTTGTATGTTTTCAATTTATCGGAGTTATACCGTGAAGAAAGAGAATATCATCATCGCAGGAATTATAGCTACTGTGTTCTTTGCAGGAGCCTGTGCCCGCGTGGGTTCTCCTCCCGGCGGACCCAAAGATACGACTCCTCCGAAAGTCCTTGCGTCCACGCCGGAAAACCATTCGGTCAACTTTACGGGAAACACGATCGAGATATGTTTTAATGAATTTGTTGAGCTGGACAACATCCAGAAGAAGCTGATCGTCTCGCCTCCCCTGACGGAGCGGCCGGAGATCCGTATGAAAGGAAAGACACTGATCATAAAGCTGAACAACGTTCTTCTTGACAGCACTACTTACACTTTCCAATTCGGGGATGCCATCAAAGATTTCAACGAAGGAAATATTTTGGAAAACTATTCCTTTGTTTTTTCCACCGGACCCACGCTGGACTCTTTGCAAATTCGCGGACAATTGGAGGATGCCTTTACGTTACGTCCTCCGGAAGAAGCTTTTGTCCTGCTTTATGACCATTTGGGCGATTCTATCCCATTTCTTGAAAAACCCCTTTATATGAGCAAAGCGGATCAGGACGGGAAATTCTATCTGCAGAACCTGAAAGCCGATACGTTCCGCATCGTGGCGTTGGTAGACGGGAACCTGAATTATAAGTACGACCAGGGGCAGGACATGGTAGGCTTTTTGGACAGTCTTATTTTTCTGAAGCCTCTTCCTGCCTACTCTCATTTAAACGATTCCACCACGATTGACAGTCTGCGAATGTTATCGGGTCCTGATTTTCTGCTACGTCTGTTCCTCGAAAATATGGAACAGCAATATCTGAAAAATTCTGACCGTCCCCGCAAGGAAATGATCGTTCTGATTTTCAACCTGCCTGCTCTGCACCCCGAGATAACCCCCCTGGTACCTGATATTCCGGTATCGTGGTATATTCCTGAAGAATCAGTTACCGGAGACACTTTGGAGCTATGGCTGACAGACACTTCCTTGATCCGCTTGGAGCGTTTTGACCTTGCCGTGAGCTATGCAGCAACAGACTCGCTGGGCAACCCCACACAGATCACAGATACAGTAACCCTGCGGATCAAGACACCAAAAAAAGGAAAAAAATCTGCCAAAAAAACAGAAAAGTCTCAATCCCTGCTGCAGATTGCCTCCAATGCTTCGCGGGGAAGTAAGGAACTGAACAGTCCATTGCTTCTGGAACCTTCCGCACCTGTCAGGGAAACGGATACTTCCAGAATCGTTTTTTACCGCCTTAAAGACACCCTTTTTGTGCGACAGCCTTATCTTTTCCTGAAAGACTCCTTTTTCCTCAGGAGGTATATGATTCAATGTTCCTGGAAAGAAAATACCAAATATAAACTGGAGTTGCTTCCCGGTGCTTTCACGGATATTTACGGGAACACCATAGATACGCTTGTTATCAGCTTCCATACCCGCAGGCTGGCAGAGTACGGCAATTTCAAGCTGAACCTGCAAAATATCCCCGGACAGACCCTCGTTCAGTTATGGGATGCTTCCGAAAAAAACCGTATCAGACAATATATTATCGTCTCAGACACCTCTGTTTACTTCAATTATTTGAATCCGGGAAAATATATTGTCAAAGCTGTGGACGATAAGAATCATAACAAAGCATGGGATACCGGCGTGTATTTGGAAAATATTCAGCCCGAGCCGGTGGCTTATTTCTCCAAAGAAATCAATATCAAGGCCAACTGGGATGTGGAAGAAACATGGAAGGTAGTGTATGATTTTGCACCAAGAATAATGAAAAGAAAAAGAAAGAGGTAAATGAAAAGCTTAGAACGAAGGAAGAAGGGAGAAAGGAGAAGGGTAAGGTGAGGAAGAAGAAATATATTAATGAAGATCTATCGTTTTTTATTTTTAGGAAAATTGTTATTTTCCCTCTGAAAAAAATTACGTTGGTTTGTTATCCGGACAATTAAAACGTTTTAATACAAAATTATGACTAAGCCTTCCGAACATCAAACGACTGCGGTTTTTTTGGCTTTTTTATGTATGGGATTCGGTGACGTTATAGGCCCCCTGACGGGGTTAGCCAAAAAACATTATGAGCTGAGTGATTTTTCAGCGACGCTGTTTCAGTTGTTGATAGGCCTTAGTTTTACCAATATTTTCCCGTTAATTTTTTCGATCACCATTGATGATATGCCGGAACGCACCAATGAATTATCGGGACTGATGATCACTATTATTGGGGGAGCCGTTCTATTCTCCCATCATGGGAAAGGCGGCCGATCTGTCCAACACCACCGTGAGCTTTTTTGTCCCGTTGGCAGCCATCCTGTACATTCTGTATCTTTCTTTTTATTGAGTAAATAAAACATTCAACAAGATCTAATAACCAAAACCAAATAATATTAGTTTCCCATGAAAAAAGCCATTACCGTAGGAATTGACATCGGAGGTACCAACAGTGTGATGGGTGCTGTGGACCGTGACGGAAACATACTTGGAGAAAACCGTATTTCCACCACAGACTATCCCGATATCAATGATTATGTTTCTGCCTTGCAGGAAGCCATCCGGGAGATGCTGAAAAAGATACCCGTAGAAATCGAATTAAAAGCCATCGGTATAGGCGCTCCCAACGGAAATTATTATCACGGAACCATAGTATATCCTCCCAATCTTATCTGGGAAGGGGTTACTCCTTTGTGTAAACTGATGTCAAAATATTTCACGGAACCGGTGGTACTTACCAACGATGCCAATGCTGCAGCTTTGGGGGAGATGATTTACGGCGGCGCTAAAAAGATGAAAAATTTCATCATCTACACCCTGGGCACGGGTCTGGGCAGCGGGATCGTAATCAACGGTGAGGTTTTATACGGACATACAGGGTTTGCCGGCGAGATAGGCCACACCATTATAGTGCCGGGAGGACGCGACTGCGGATGCGGACGCCAGGGCTGCCTGGAGACTTACGTGTCTGCCACCGGAATCGTTCGGACAGTGGAGGAATTATTTGCCAAACGACGTGTTCACAGTCCCCTCCGGGATGTGCCTTCGGATCAGCTAACCTCCAGGATGATCACCGAAGCGGCACAACAGGGCGACGCCATTGCCCTGGAAGCGTTTGATAAAACAGCTGACATGCTGGCTCTGTCCATCGTCAATTCGGTTGCTTTCTCCAGTCCGGAAGCAATCTTCCTCTTCGGCGGCTTATCCAACGCCGGGAAATATATCTTTGAACCTACAGAGAAATATGTAAACGAAAAAATCCAGTCTGTCTTTAAAGGAACCGTAAAAATCCTGCCTTCTCTTATCCCTGAAAATAACGCTGCGATACTGGGATCCAGCGCCCTGGCCTGGAAAGAACTGGAAAAAATTAATACGGATAAATGATGAAAACCCTTACGATTCACAGAACTCCTTCCACTCTTTCTCCCGAAGACATCCATGCTTTATCCCAATTTATGGATACACTGGAAAAGCAGCCCATAGACAAAATAAACTGGAAAGATTTTCCTGAGAAACCGGAAGTTCATTTTACGATTGCCTGGGATCCCGGGCATATCATCCTGAAATATTTTGTCCGGGAACCGGTTATCCGGGCCCGTTTTAGTGAAGACAACAGCCCTGTCTGGCAGGATAGCTGCGCGGAGTTTTTTGTAGCTCCCGGAGATGACGGAATGTATTATAACTTTGAGACCAACTGTATCGGCACATGTCTGGCCGAAAAAGGTTTTTCCCGGTCGCCGCGTGAGAAACTGCCACCCCCGCTTCTTGCACATATCAAACGCTATCCTTCGCTGGGGGTAGCTCCTTTTGAAGAAAAAACAGGGGATTTCTCCTGGGACTTATTGCTGGTTATCCCCAAAGAGGTGTTTACGGATCACTCCATAGATACTTTCGAAGGAAAAACCTTCCGGGCCAACTTTTACAAGATAGGAGATGATTTGTCGCGGAAACATTATCTCACCTGGCATCCCGTAAAAACACCTGAGCCGGATTACCACCGGCCTGAGTTTTTCGGAAAAATAAAATTTAGTTCATAGGTGCAGGATATCAGGCCTGTTTTCTACGTAGGCGCCTACGTAGGTAAAATTTCTTGTTCCGGTCATTATTACAGCGTGTTTGAGAAGAATATATCGCAGGTATTATTTTGTTTTTTAAAAAGTGCACAGCCGGCCGGAGTTTGTACCCTCCCGCAAAAGAATATCCGCTTCTGTTTTGCCAAGTCGTTATTTTGCCAAATCATTATTTTTTTGTATTTTTGGTTCGTTTTGTTTGGAACTAAATTGTAATCAAAAACTCTGATTATGCTAACCGGAAATGCAATCGTAGGACAGTCGGGAGGTCCGACAGCAGTTATAAATGCTTCCCTTGCGGGCGTGGTGGAAACAGCCCGTAATATTCCACAGATCAAAAATGTTTACGGCATGAAATACGGCATTGAGGGATTTATGAAGGAAGACATCATTGATCTGGGAAACCAGCCCGAAGAAATCATTGAAGGATTAAAATACACTCCATCCTCTGCCCTGGGGTCCACACGGCATAAGGTGCAGGAAGAAGATTTTTCTGTTATCCTCGAGGCGTTGAAGAAATATAATATCCGATATTTTTTTCTGATCGGAGGCAATGACACCATGGACACGATCAACAAGGTGGAACAGTTTTGCCGTAAAGCCGGCTATGAACTTACGGGCATAGGCACCCCAAGACGGTGGACAATGACCTATTCGGCACCGACCATACGCCCGGTTTCGCCTCGGCAGCCCGCTCCAATATTCTGAATGTGATGCAGGCAGGTTTTCTGGCCCGCGACATGAAGCGCGTAGACCAGTTTGTCATCTACCAGACTATAGGCCGTGATGCCGGATGGCTGGCTGCCGCTACGGCTATGGCCAAAAAAAATGAAGACGATGCTCCGCACCTTATCTATGCCCCGGAGTTTGATTTTGACAAGGAAAAATTTCTGGCTGATTTTGAAAAAGTTTACAACCAATACGGTTGGGTTTCCATTGTCTGTGGTGAGGGAATTAAATATGCCGATGGCACACCGGTGAGCGCTTCACAGACCAGGGACAAGTTTTCCAACATTGAATTCGGGGCGATGGGCGGCACGAGCGTGGCCATAAATATGCACCGGATGATTACTGAAAAATTCGGTTTCCGCGGGGAGTTTCAGATTACCGAATCCCTGATTATGTCAGCCGAAGACAGAGTTGTAAAGCGGGATATCGAAGAAGCTTACCGGTGTGGCGTCCGGGCGGTCGAACTGGCCAAAGAGGGAGTAAGCTGTATGATGGTGTCTGTGCAGCGAATATCCGACGATCCTTATCAGATACAATACGACCAGGTGCCCTTAAATGATGTGGCCGTGAAAGCCAAACCCATGCCCAGGGAATACTTCAACGGGGAAGGAAATTTTGTCAGCGATCGTTTCATTGAATATATGAAACCGTTAACCGAACCACTGCCGCAATTTGTAAGATTGAAACCAATACCCGCTAAAGAATTGTAGAACAAATTTTTATCGCATAAAACAGCGCTCTGTTCTTTTGTATTTCGTCTGATAAGATAAAAGGAACGAACAGTGTACAGGGAAAACAGGATAGAAACAGATAGATAGAATGTGAAATTAAAATAAGTATAAAAAATGGAACATCAATTTAACAAGACGGTGCTTTCGTTACATGCCCACCCGGACGATACGGAAGCTTTTTGTTCAGGGACCCTGAAACTTCTGAAGGACCGGGGGTACCGCATTGTCATTGCCACCATGACGGCCGGAGGTATGGGAGGGATCAACTCCACCGAAGAAAAGACCATTGCAATGCGGAAGGAGGAAGCACGGAAAGCGGCTGCTGTCCTGGATGCCGAATATTACTGTCTGGATGGTCGTGACGGATTCCTTTACGACACGACGGAAATACGTCTCAAGACCATCGCGCTGATACGTAAGGTACAAGCCGGGATTGTCATCACACATCTTCCGGTGGACTACCATAGCGACCACCGCACAACCTGCAACATCGTCGAGTCGGCGGCCATGATTTCTTCGTTGCCCAATGTCCCGCTGAACGAACCACCGGTGGAGATAACCCCGTTGCTTTATCATTCCGCACCCCTGACCCTTTCCGACCCAATCGGAAACAAGATCGCCACTCCCTCCTTTTTCGTAAATATCACCAGTGTGATCGAAGCGAAAATGGATATGCTTTCTCACCATCAATCCCAGATGGATCTGATGCGTCACATGCATAAAATGGACGATTTTTTTGGGGAGATGAAGAAAAATAATGTAAATTACGGTCAAATGGTCGGCGTGGATTATGCCGAACCGTTCTGGCAGCACCTGGGTGGCGGATTTCAGAAAGACCCGCTCATTCAGGAAGAACTGAAAGATTTTATTAAGAAACTTTAAACTTCATATCATGGATAAAAGCGATAAAAAACAGATGCAATATGCACTGATCAGGGAGATGCTGGAGACCACCGAAGTGATCCGCAAATTTGATCCTGCCTGCACGGAGCGTTTTGTTCAACCAATTCGCAGCAAAAAAGGAATGTTGTTGACAGGAGAGGGTAGCAGCCGTATTTTCCCGGCTAAACGGACGATGTATGCTTCTTTGAAAGATAAAAACCGTTTTCCTTTATACACCGACGGATCAACCCAGTCGCTGGAATACCAGCTGGATAATCTGGCTGTCTTTGGTGCTTCCAATTCGGGAAAGACCAAAGAAGTAGTCCGTCTTTTTAAACAATTAAAAGACCATGGACATACTGCTTATTTTGCATTAACCGCCAACAAAAACACCCCGCTTGAAGAGTTGGCCCTGGACACCCATGTACTGCAATGTGGGAAAGAAGATGCAGTAGCCGCCACTAAATCGGTAATTGAACAGGGCCTGTTTTATGACAGCCTCTACCGGAATCTTACCGGCAAAACGATGTCCGGATTAAACGTCCTGGCAGACCAGGTGGATGAAGCCATGAAAGTAAAAGTGGACCCTGCCTTGGTGGAAAAAATGAAAAACGCCGGTATGATCTATTTCGCCGGACGAAATACAGGCGTAGCGGAAGAACTGACACTCAAAACCAATGAGATCACCCGGAAAAAATCCGATTTTCTGGAAGGGACCTATGCCGTACACGGCATTGAGGAAGTGATGAATCCCGACGAGGTGGTTATCGTTATCGATCCTTTTGAAAGCGAAGAAGAAAAATTCACACAGGTGCTGGTGGAAGGTGTCGGATGTACCGTCGTAGCCATTTCGCACCGGCAGACCTCTTTCCCGACCATCATCATCCCCGACGGAGGCGAATACAAGGATTATGTCGAACTGGCCGCCGGATGGAATGTGCTGGTAGAAACAGGTCTGGCTCTGAACATTAACCTGGATAAACCTACCCGGGCACGTAAGGTGGGAAATGAGTATATGGGGAAGTAGAAAGCAGAAAGTAAAAAGGCAGAAGAAAAAAACCAAGCAGGTATTTTGTATAAATATGTTTTTTCCCTGAAACTTTTAGGTAACGGATTCCGTAAACAAATATATATTTTTATATTTTCGTTCCGTAAAACAATTTTTCAATGGGGAAAAAACATGTTGCCATAGGCATAGATATCGGTGGTACCAACACGGTCTTCGGGATCGTGGACAAAGAAGGGAACTTTCTTGCAGAAGGAAAAATTAAAACCCGTGACTATGACGAGATCGAGGTTTATCTTGCTGCCCTGAACGAGAAAGTTCGTCTGGAGCTCCGCAAACTCAATGAAAAAGTAGATGTTTTTGGCATTGGCATTGGCGCCCCGATGGGGAATATCAACAAAGGAACCATTGAATATGCCGCCGATCTGCCCTGGAAAGGTATTATCCCGCTGGCAGATCTGTTTAAACAGTTTACGACTCTTCCCGTCACCGTCACCAACGATGCCAATGCGGCCGCCATCGGTGAAATGATTTACGGTGGGGCCAAAGGCATGAAAAATTTTGTGGTTATCACCCTGGGTACCGGACTAGGCAGTGGTTTTGTCGTCAATGGTGAATTGGTTTACGGCAATGATGGTTTTGCCGGGGAGATCGGACATACCTCCATCCGCCCGGGAGAGAGCAACCGCCAATGTGCCTGCGGACGAAAAGGGTGCCTGGAAACTTACGTCTCCGCTACCGGGATTAAGCGTACCGTTTTTAAATTGCTGGGCGATATGATTGATGACAGTCCGCTGAGAGATCTCAGCTTTAATGAGCTGACGGCTAGCGATATCAGTGAGGCGGCCAAAAAAGGAGACAAAGTAGCGATGGCGGCTTTTGAACACACCGGCAGGATGCTGGGGTATAAACTGGCAGATGTAGTGGCACATACCAATCCGGAGGCCATTTTCCTGTTTGGCGGATTGACCTTGTCGGGCGATCTTATTTTCGAACCCGCCCGCCGCCATATGGAACAAAACCTGCTGGAAATATATAAGGGAAAAGTGAAACTTCTTCCCTCCAAACTGAACACGCAAAATGCCGCCGTTCTCGGAGCCAGCGCCCTGGTGTGGAACCATCATGACAACAATAAGAAATGATGATCAGTACCTGCTTCCCGATCAGCAGCATTAAGAAATAAAGGTATTCATTCATTATATTGATCCTTTCACATCATCTCATGATCGCCTTATCGCAGTATCAGGTTTTTTTGTATCTTGTGGTTTTAATATAACAGAAGGCACGCATGCATACCGGAGGAACACTGATATTAATCAGGATACTACTTATTGCCGGGTTTATCATTTTATATTTCCTGGCCATTGTGCTTTTACGTCCTTATCTGCCCCATCGCAAGCATAGATTTTCCTATCTTTTGCTGAAAGTCAGCTATTTGACATATTTATTCTTCATACTTGTTTTTTTTTATTTTCTGGCATTTTATCAGAATAACCTGGATGAATATTTTAATACAGCTCGTCTGATACTGATCTTTCTTTCCCTGTTCCTTCCCACGATCATCATGCTGGTACGGAAAAAAATCCGGCATAAAAGACATCTTTACAACTGGGTTTTTTCCGTGTTTCATTTTGCCATTGTTGTCTTTTATTTTATGATGTATTTTCAAATATTGGCATTATATGACTGAATACACCTTATCTTCCTCCTGAAATATCTCCTCTGATGGTTTTCCTCAGAAGCCATTGCGCACACCGGGGGAAAAGAGTTGATAAAATACACAAGTATTTTTACTTTTACAGAAAAATGACAAAAAACATAATCATGCTCAAAGAAACATTGGTTAATTACATCCGGGAAGGCATTGAAAAAGGATGGGAAATCAAGGCCCTTTCCAATTACATGGGAAAAGATTTCACCTACCGTGAGATCGCCATTATGATGGCCAGAATTCATCTTTTTTACCGTGAAAACCATGTTAAAGAAGGAGATAAGGTCGCTCTTATCGGAAAAAATTCGGTTCACTGGGCCATTGTTTATCTGGCTACTATCACCTATGGTGCTGTTATCGTTCCTCTTTTACCTGATTTCAGGCCTGAAGACATTCAGAAACTGGTCGATCATGCCGATTCAAAAATATTGTTTTCCGAGGAGAACCTGTTTGAACCACTTGATCCCACCTCTTTTCCCCGAGTAAAAACCATCGTCAAACTGGAAGATTTTTCGCTGTTGCAGGCTGCCGACGACAAAGTTACCGCTTTTTTCGGGCAGTGGGATGATATATTTCAGCAAGCTTATCCGGAAGGATACCGCAAAGAAGACCTGGATTATCCGGAGATCACCAACGACAAGCTGGCTGTGATCAGTTATACCTCCGGCACCACCGGCAACTCAAAAGGGGTGATGCTGTCGCACAATTCACTGGCTGCCAACGTGCGGTATGCCCATCATCACATGCCGCTGGATCCCGGTGATCGTATTGTCTCTTTCCTGCCGCTTGCCCATACTTACGGTTGTGCTTTTGAATTTCTCTTTCCTTTTACTCTGGGGTGTCACATTACTTTTCTTACCAAGACCCCGTCGCCGCAGATTATTACCAAAGCCTTTGCCGAGATAAAACCCCGGCTGATCCTCTCCGTGCCGTTGGTGATCGAGAAAATTTATAAGAAACAAATCGTTCCTTCCCTGGAGAAAACTACGATGCGAATTTTATTAAAGATACCCCTTATCAACAAGTTCCTGTACAATGTAGTAAACAAAAAGATATACCAGGTGTTTGGCGGCAATTTCAGAGAGCTTGTGATCGGCGGGGCAGCCTTCAATCCGGAAGCGGAAATATTCTTCGACAAAATTAAATTCCCCTTCACGGTCGGTTACGGCATGACCGAATGCGGACCGCTGATCAGCTATGCTTCTTGGGACACACGCAAGCTGTTCTCCTGCGGCCGTCCGGTAGATACCTTAGAGGTTAAGATCGATTCGGACGATCCTGAAAATGTGGCAGGCGAGATTCTGGTAAAAGGAGACAACGTCATGGAGGGATATTATAAAAACGAAAAGGCTACCAGCGAAGTATTGGATCCTGACGGATGGCTCCATACCGGTGATCTGGGAACCATGGACAAGGAACAGAATATCTTTATCCGTGGAAGAAGCAAGAACATGATCCTGGGACCTTCGGGACAAAACATCTACCCCGAGGAGGTCGAAGCCGTGCTGAACAATTACCCTCTTGTTTCAGAAGCCCTGGTGGTAGGCCGTGATCATAAGATCGTAGCATTGATCTATCCCGATTTTGATCAGTTGAAAAAACTGAGGATAACAACAGACGAGGAGGTGCTCAGGGTGCTGGACGACGTACGAAAAGAAGCCAACAAAAAGCTGGCTGCCTATATGCAGATATACAAAGTGGAGGTCATGAAGGAAGATTTCCAGCGAACCCCCAAGCGCAACGTCAAAAGAGTGTTGTATAAATAACCTCTCTCCATGCAGGGAGATTCAGTGATCATAGTAGCCGGGGGCGAAGGAAAAAGGATGGGGCAACCGATCCCCAAACAGTTTTTAATGCTCGGAGATTATCCGGTATTATGGCATTCGTTGCTGGCTTTTCACAACTATGATCCCGACATTCCGGTCATTCTGGTATTGCATAAAGACTGGATCGCTTACTGGCAGGAAGAAACCCGTAGATTTTTCCCTTCTCTAAACTATAAGATAACCCCCGGTGGAGAAACACGTTTTCATTCGGTACGGAACGGTCTGACCCTGATCCCCGAAGGAGATTTTACGGCTGTCCATGACGCCAGCCGTCCTTTGGTTTCTTCTGCCCTGATCGAAAGAACATTCCGGGCGGCCCGTGAAAAGGGGAATGCCATTCCGGTGCTACCAGCCACCGATTCATTGCGTATCCTTACCCCCGAAGGAAACCGACCCCTTGACAGGAGGCAGGTACGTTATGTCCAGACTCCGCAGATTTTTCCGACAGATTTGCTGAAGAAGGCTTTTCGGCAGGAATACCGGCCGGAGTTTACCGATGAGGCTACCGTGGTAGAAAGACTGGGAAAAACCATTCACATGATCGAAGGGGAAAAAAGGAATATCAAGATCACTACGGGTTTTGATTCTAAAGTAGCAAGATTGTTGTTAAATTCCAATAACCAATGACCAAACATCAGGTCTTTTCAAAAATTCATCTAAAAATTCATCAGTGTCCGGAGGAAATAAAAAAGAAGAGTTCTCCCGCAAGGGGGTCCCTTCGTTCTGTAAATTTGTGATTTACTCACTATTCAATTGTTTAGTGACACATTAAAATTTTTCTCTCATGGTTGCTTATTAATTATAATGTAACAAATTATAAGAACGAAAACGATTAAAAAAAATATATGCAATGGATATTAACTATTTTACCCTGAAAGTCGGATTATTTGGCATTGGACTGCAAACTTACTGGAATCAGTTTACAGGATTAAAAAAAAGACTCACCGGATATCTTAATGAGGTAAACCAAAAGTTATCCGAAGAAAAAGATATCGAAGTAATTAATCTGGGACTGATCGACACGCCGGAAAAGGCTTTTGACGCCGGACACAAGTTCAGACAGGCCGATGTGGATATTATCTTCTTATATGTTACTACTTACGCACTATCATCCACCGTACTACCTGTTGTCAGGCGGGCCAAAGTTCCGGTGATCGTTTTGAATCTTGCTCCGGAAGAGGCTATAGATTACTCTTACTTCAACAGCCTAAATGACCGCACCAAAATGACAGGGGAATGGCTTGCCTATTGTGCTTCATGCCCTGTTCCGGAGATCGCCAATGTGTTTAATCGGGCGAACATCCGCTTTCATCAAATAACCGGAGTGTTAAAGAACGATCCTCTGTTTTGGGATGAGGTGTCGGAATGGTTAGAGGCAGCGCGTGTGAAGAATATCTTAGCCCATAACCGCATGGCTTGTATGGGACATTATTACGGAGGTATGTTGGATATATATACGGACCTGACAAAAATGGTGGCTGTTTTCGGCGGCCATATTGAGATGTTAGAAGTGGGAGAGCTTGTAAAAGCCCGCAAAGAAGTTACCGATGCACAGATCAAAGAGCGGATAGACCTTTTTTATGAGAAATTTGACATCCAGGAAGATTGCCCTTTGTCTGATCTGCAAAGTGCCGCCCGTACTTCGGTAGCACTTGACCGGTTGGTTGAAAAAAAGCAACTGGGTTCCATGGCATATTATTACAAAGGTATCGGAGACCCGGAAGCTGAAGAGGCCATCAGTTCCATTATCCTGGGGAACTCCCTGCTGACGGCGCGGGGTATTCCCGTAGCAGGTGAATATGAGGTCAAAAATGCTATAGCCATGAAGATCATGGATTCTTTCCATGCCGGTGGATCTTTCACCGAGTACTATGCCATGGATTTCAAGGATGATATAGTGCTCATGGGGCATGACGGGCCGGGTCACATCACTATTGCCGAAGGAAAAACAAAAGTCCGCCCTTTGTTTGTTTATCACGGGAAAGTGGGAAAAGGGCTTTCCGTGGAGATGTCGGTAAAGAATGGCCCGGTCACATTTCTTTCGGTAGTTGAAAAAAATGACGGGGGGTTGATGTTGCTGATCGCCGAGGGAGAATCGGTTCCCGGTCCTATTTTGGAGATAGGCAATACCAATAGTCGCTACAGATTTTCCATTGGTGCCAGGCAATTTGTCAATAACTGGAATGCTTATGGTCCTGCACATCACTGTGCTGTCGGAGTTGGACACATAGCTTCCAAACTGGAGAAGCTGGGGAAACTTCTGGAAATAGAAACTGTCCGGATTTGCTGAAGAGTTAAACCCGAATTCAATAAAAAAATTCTATTGCGCAATTTGAGTTAAATTCTCGCCATTATACCAAATATTTTTTATGTTATAAATCATAAGAAGACTGGGCAATAACCTCAAAATAATTTATCTATTTCTTGAGAATATATTGTTTAATTTAAGAAAACATCTTATTTTTGCCGGGCTGAAAATTCTCCGGCAGCACAAACCTGAAGCAACGTCTTGATTTTTCCAAATCTTTGATTTGCGTGAAAAATCGAGGATGGGTTAGAAAGTTGGCCGGTGGAATTTTAAAAGGGTCACTGAGAAAGAAGAACATATTCCTCAGTAGCTCAGTTGGTTAGAGCATCTGACTGTTAATCAGAGGGTCGCTGGTTCGAGTCCAGCCTGAGGAGCAAAAAGAAAGCCCGGACATACGTCCGGGCATTTTTAAATATCTGTTATGAAAAAAAATCCTGACTCTGTTCTTGGCATGGGTAACGCCCTGATGGATATCCTGGTCCGTATTGACAACGAAAATCTGCTCAAATGGCTGAAACTCCCGAAAGGGAGCATGACCTTGGTTGATCGGGATAAGGCCATACATATCCTTAACCGGATTCAATCCCTGCCGAAAAGCTATGCACCGGGAGGATCGGCAGCAAATACAATCCGGGGTCTGGCAGCCTTGGATACGCCTGCAACCTATATCGGATCTACAGGCAATGATGAGTTGGGAGAAATGTTCAAAAAAAGCATGTCCGATGAACACGTCACTACCATACTACAACACAGTGATAATCCTACGGGTCATGCCATTACTTTTATCACACCCGATTCGGAACGCACTTTTGCCACTTTTCTGGGGGCAGCCACCGAACTATCTGCGGGACAACTGGACCGGTTCATGTTCACCGGTCACAGGATCTTTCATATCGAAGGATATCTTGTCCTGAACCGCGACCTGGTTATCAGGGCTTTTCAGTTAGCCAAACAGGCCGGTCTGGAAATATCTTATGACATGGCTAGCTACAATGTGGTGGAAGAAAATAAAAATTTCATCCGGGAGCTTCTGACAGAGTATGTGGATATCATATTTGCCAATGAAGAGGAAGCACGGGCTTTCACAGGAAAAGAACCGGAAGATGCCCTGGAAGAACTCGCCGCTACCTGTAAAGTTGCAGTTGTAAAAACCGGCGACAGCGGATCACTGGTTACTATGGAAAAAGAAACCTATCTAATCAGGGCCATCAAAGCGGAAAGCCTGGATACCACCGGTGCAGGAGACCTTTATGCTGCCGGTTTTCTGTTTGGTTATGTAAATGGTATGTTGCCGGAACAATGTGGCAAGATAGGATCTTTGCTGGGAGGAAAAGTGATTGAAACCATCGGCACCAGAATGCCGGCAGAAATCTGGGAACAGGTCCGGGAACAGATCCGACAAAGCATAGAAGATTAAATGCCGGCTAATACCGGTTACGCTGGCTAATTAAATTGGGCTCATCTTCAAACAACAAAGGATTGTCCTCATCAAAACGATTGAAGATAGCTTTTTGGTAGCCTCATTAAAAAACTTACGGAAAAGATCAACTTATAAACATATAAACAGGGATCCTATTCAAACGCTTTGGGAACTTCCCAAATAAAAACCAGGGGCATATTTTCCGAAGTATTTTTGTACTGATGTATTTCATCCGGCAGTAACAGGATAAAATCCCCCTCTTTTATTGTGATCTCTTTTTTATCCTTATCCGCCAATGTCCCTTCCCCTGAAATAATATAGTTTCATAAGGAATCAATTTGTTTTGTTCCGATCTTAATATAGGATCATGCCTAAGTTCAATTAGTAAATGCGACAAGGATTGATTTGATTTGAATATTTTTTTTTGTTATCATATAAATTTCTACTTTTGCACGAAATATTTCTGAGGGATGAGTGTGAGGTATGCGGATAGGTTCAGGATTCCCTTCAAAGGATTAAAAGAAGGTGACCATAGTTTTGATTTCGAAATAGATGCTTCGTTCTTTGAAATTTTCCCGGAATCCGAAATCAAAGAAGGTCAACTTCATACAGAGGTGGTCCTGCATAAATCCATACGCATGCTGACATTTGATTTTTTCATTGACGGAACAGTCAGGGTTCCCTGTGACCGCTGTCTTGAAATGTTTGATTTGCCGGTTAATTTCACTTATTCATTGTATGTGAAATTCGGTCACGAAAGACTTGAGGAGTCAGCCAACGCTCTCATCATTCCCGAAGATGATTATTTTTTAAATGTCAGTCAATATATATACGAATTTATCCATCTTTCTCTGCCATTACGCAGAGTGCATCCGGATGATGAGAAAGGTCATCCTACCTGTAATCCGGTTATGTTAAAGAAACTAAAAGAATTGTCTGTGGAGGAAAATGTACAAACCAATGATGAACGTTGGTCGGCATTGAAAAGAATATTAAAAAATAAAAATTAGCAATATTATGGCACATCCAAAACGCAAAACATCGAAGCAAAGAAGGAACAAAAGAAGAACACATTACAAAGCTGCATTTCCTACGGTTATGACTTGTCCAAATTGTGGGGCTGCCGTCCGGTATCACCATGTTTGTCCGGAATGCGGTTTTTACCGTGGCAGACAAGTTATTGAGAAAGAAGCCTCAGTTTAATCTTTTCGTATAATGATACGTATAGGACTGGACGTGATGGGCGGCGATTATGCTCCGCACGCTATTTTGGCCGGAGCGGAACTTGCCAAGAAAACGCTTCCTGAGGACGTCCGGATCGTTCTTGTCGGTAATAAAGAGATCATCCATAAACAACTGAAAAAATATCCCGTACTGAAAGACTGTGCGGATATTGTTCACGCCCCTGAAGTAATAGAAATGGGTGATCATCCTACCAAAGCATTTAGCCAAAAACAGGAATCCAGTATTGCAATAGGGTTCAAACTCCTGGAACAAAAGAAAGTGGATGCTTTTGCCAGCGCAGGGAATACCGGAGCTATGCTTGTAGGAACAACCATGACTGTCAAAACCATCCCCGGAGTGATTCGCCCCTCTATTGCTGCTACTTTGCCCAATATCCACAACGGACAAACCGTAATACTGGATGTGGGTATTGCCCCCGATTCAAGACCTGATGTTCTTTTTCAATACGGCCTCCTGGGATCCCTGTATGCTCAATATGTATTCAAAATCCCAAAACCCCGTGTTGCCCTCCTGAATATTGGTACAGAATCTACCAAAGGGAACCTGGTCACGCGGTCCGCTTATGAAATAATGAAAGACACCCGTCATTACCAGTTTGTGGGAAATATAGAAAGCAATGAATTTTTTACCTCTGATAAAGCAGATGTAGTGGTTTGTGACGGTTTTGTTGGAAATATAATCCTCAAAGAAGCTGAATCTTTTTATCTTATTGCCAAATCCAGAGGAATAAAAGATGATTTTCTGGAACGTTTTAACTTTGAAAAATACGGAGGGACTCCTGTTCTTGGTGTTAACGGAAATGTTATTATCGGTCATGGGATATCCAATGAAACAGCCATAAAAAACATGTTACACCAGACCCTGGAAATTGTCAGGGCAGATTTAACCAATAAAATCTTAAAAGCTTTCAAATAATGAGTAAAATTCATGCTGCCATCACAGGCGTTCACGCCTGGGTACCTGATTATAAGCTTACCAACGAGGAATTATCTACTATGGTAGACACTTCTGACGAATGGATTATGCAACGCATTGGTATCAAAGAAAGAAGGATCCTCAAAGGAGAACGAGGGTCTTCTTACATGGGAGCCAAAGCTGTCAGGGGATTACTGGAAAAAACCGGGACCTCCCCGGATGAAGTAGACCTGCTGTTATGTGCTACCGTTACCCCCGATCATCTTTTTCCGGCTACTTCAAACATAATCAGTGACAAGGTCGGTATTAAAAATGCCTGGGGCTATGATATCAATGCGGCTTGTTCCGGCTTTCTTTATACGCTACAAACAGCTGCTGAATTTATAGAGTCCGGGAAGTACAAGAAGGTAGTAGTTGTCGGAGCCGATAAAATGTCCGCTATCACCGACTATACCGATCGTACAACTTGTCCTCTTTTTGGTGATGCTGCCGCAGCTGTTTTGCTTGAACCTACACAGGAAGAAATAGGCATATTAGATCATATCTTTCATGTGGACGGTTCCGGAAGAAAATACCTTTACATGAAAGCAGGAGGTTCTGTCAGACCGCCTTCTCGTGAAACCGTCGAAAACCGGGAACATTTCGTCTATCAGGATGGTAAAGTAGTTTTCAAATTTGCCGTATCACGTATGGCAGATGTGTCCGTTGAAATGATGGAAAAACATAATCTGACACCTGAAACACTCAATTGGCTGGTTCCTCACCAAGCCAACATGCGAATTATCGAAGCCACTGCAAAAAGAATGGGACTTCCTAATGAAAAAGTCATGATCAATATACAGAAATACGGGAATACTACCACAGCAACCATCCCCCTGTGTCTGTATGAATGGGAAGATCAACTTAAAAAAGGCGATAATCTTATCCTGTCAGCTTTCGGAGGTGGATTTACATGGGGAGCCCTGTATCTTAAATGGGCATACGACGGAAAGAAAAAGTAAAACCCGGCATATTGGGAAACCAAGGTTTTTTTCTACCTTTATACCATTATTTTTAAGTAAGTAAAAAAACAAACAGTCACCCGTAAAAATAAAATAAAGATGGCTAAAAATGGTACGGATAGCAACAATGTAATTGTGAATTTTATTACAGGAGGAACGGAAATCACCGGAGACATCAACTCCAATGAAGGAATACGCATCGAAGGAAGTCTTACAGGAAATATTTCCACTAAAGGAAAACTGGTTGTCGGTGAAACCGGAAAAGTAAAAGGAGAGATCAACTGTAAGAATGCTGAAATTTTTGGTTTTATAGAAGGGAAAATATCCGTTTCTGAACTACTATCCTTGCGGAAAACAGCCCGTATCAACGGAGACATCATAGCCAATAAACTGGCTATAGAACCAGGTTCTAAGTTTACAGGCAATTGTAATATGACCGATGACAGAAGCTCAAAAACCTTCCTCCAGGAAGAAAAAAACAAATCTAAAGCTACCGCTACGGAAGACAAAAAAACAGCTTGATAACTATGTGAAATACTCCAGTATGGCACTCGAAATGGGAGTGATCATTTTTCTTGGTGTTTTCGGAGGGTTAAAACTGGACCAAAAGCTGAATCTTTCTTTTCCTTTCTTTACATTGCTTTTCTCCATTATCTCGGTTTTCCTGGCGATTTATATAGCCATAAAAGATTTTCTAAAATAAGAGCAATGTCCCTGTATAGAAAACCCCTGATACGCACTAGTATTACAACATTCTTTTTTATTGTTGCGGCAATTATCCTACATCAGCTTTTTTCAAATTTTTATCTTCCCGTACTTCCTGCCTTGATTGGTTTTTTCCTATTTTTATATCTCGGGTTTGCCCTCTTGCTACTTCACAAAAAAAATAATAAAACAGCACGTTTTATCAATCGTTTCATTTTACTCACCGTCATCAAGTTTTTTCTTCTTTTTATTTTTATTCTTTTTTATCTGATCCTTGTCAAAACAAACAATGTTCTTTTCCTGATTTATGTGCTGATTCTGTACGCCGGATACTCACTGGCCACGTACTCTGCCATTCTTTCATCAGTAAAAAACAAATAAGTAATTCATATCTCAGGTAGTTAATATCTTTTTTTTTTTATTTTTGCCTCACTATTCAGAAAAAGCTTATTGCAGTGAAACAACGTTTAAAATTAACCACTGTTTTTGTGCTTGCAACACTGTCGATACTCGTATTATCGTCTGCAATGTTTCTGAAAAATACAGACAGCAAAACAGAGAAAGGGTTAGCTTCCACACAAAAACATACACCCAGGCCTTTCGATGCCAAAGAAATGATCATGGATCACATCATGGATTCCTATGAATGGCATCTCTTTACTTACAAGGATTATCATTGTTGTATCCCTTTGCCGGTCATTTTGTATAGTAAAGACAAAGGGCTGCATATCTTTTTCAGCTCTAAATTTCATCACGGAGAAAGCAGTTACAAAGGGTTCAAAATCTCTACAGAAGAAAAATATCACGGGAAAATTGTTGAGGAATTGCCGGATGGTTCTATTGTCAAACCTCTTGATTTATCTATAACTAAAGTTACCGTATCCTTTTTCTTTACCATGTTGCTTATGATCTGGCTTTTTGTCTCTATATCAAAAGCTTACAGGCAACATAAAAACCAGCCTCCCCACGGTATACAGAACCTTCTGGAACCTTTGATCCTATTCATCCGGGACGAAGTGGCAAAACCTTCCATCGGTGAAAAATATGAGCGTTATTTGCCTTATCTCCTGACGTTGTTTTTTTTCATTTTCTTCAACAACATCTTTGGATTGGTCCCCATCCCGCCTGGAGGGGCCAATGTGATGGGAAATGTTGCGATCCCCACCGTCATGGCTTTATTTACTTTTGCTCTTGTTATTTTAAGTTCGACAAAATATTTTTGGATTGACATTTTCAACACTCCCGGAGTTCCATGGTGGCTGAAGTTTCCGATTCCTTTGTTACCTTTGATTGAATTCCTGAGTCTTTTCATCAAACATATTGTCCTGGTAATCCGACTTTTTGCCAATATTATTGCCGGACATATTGTGGCTTTGGGTTTTTTTGCCCTGATATTTATTTTCGGGGAAATGAGTTTACTGGGAGGTTATGGAATATCTTTTATTTCGGTTCCTTTTACTGTTTTCCTCACCTTACTGGAAATTTTGGTTGCCTTTATCCAGGCTTACGTTTTTACTTTATTGTCCGCCCTGTATGTCGGGCTTGCATTGGAAGAGCCTCACCATTAATTTTCTATATATTAACTTAATTTTATGCTTATGTTACCATTAATGATTTTACTTCAGGCAGCAGGTTCAACCCTCGGGCTCATGGGGGCAGGTTTTGGAGCCGGGCTGGCCGCCATCGGTGCCGGTATTGGCATTGGCCAGATCGGAGGCAAAGCCATGGAAGCTATCAGCCGTCAGCCGGAAGCTGTCGGGGATATTCGGTCAAACATGATCATCTCCGCAGCGCTGATCGAAGGGGTAGCCTTCTTTGCCATCGTGATCTGTTTGCTGATCCTGTTCCAGAAGTAGTGAAACCCTGTAAAGCGGTTCAGCGATTGGCTGAACTGCTTTGCTTCATTTTCCTTTTGAAACGAGTTAAAAACAAAATACCATGGAACTTGTAACCCCTGATGTAGGTTTATTATTCTGGATGTTAATTTCCTTTGCACTACTGTTGATTATTCTGAAAAAATTTGCCTGGAAACCGATTCTTAACTCCCTCAGGGAAAGGGAGGAGTATATCTCCGATGCATTGAGTACGGCAGAGAAAGCCAGGGCTGAAATGGAAAAACTGAAAGCCGATAACGAAGCGATCATCCGGGAAGCACGCATTGAAAAAGAGAAAATCCTGAAGGAAGCCAGGGACATAAAAGATCAGATTGTGGATAAAGCCAAACAAGAGGCTTCCCGGGAAGCCGATAAGATCATAGAAATGGCCCGGCTGAACATCCGCCAGGAAAAAGCCGCCGCTCGGGACGAAATAAAAAAACAAGTGGCTGAACTTTCAGTGTATATCGCAGAAAAGATTCTCCGGGAAAAACTATCTGCAGATGCCGAACAAACGAAGATTATCGAAAAATATCTGGATGATATCCGGTTAAACTAACTCTTTCACACAACAATCTATGAACGTCAGCCAAATAGCCGTAAGATATGCCAAAGCCTTTTATTTAGCTGCCCGTGACGCCGGGAAGCTGGAAGAGGCTTTCCGGGATATCAACCTGATACAGTCTGTCATACAGGATAATCCGGAATTCAGGGATGTTCTGGATAGTCCCATCATCACCGAGGCGGAAAAGATAAATGTACTGAAAAACTCATTTTACCCACATGTTCAGTCACTTACTGCTCATTTTCTTGATGTTATCCTGCAAAACAACCGGGAAGTTTTCCTTCCTGACATTGCACGCGATTTTATTGATCAGTATAAAAAACAACAGGGAATTACCTATGCACAATTAACAACGACCAAAACTATTGGCAGAAATATTGTAGAGAAAATCAAAAAACGGTTGAGCGAAAGACTGAAGTCTGACATCCAGCTTGCCACCCTGACAGACCCGGAAATTATAGGAGGTTTCATCCTGAACATTGAAGATGTCCGGTTTGATGCAAGTGTCCGCTCAGCCCTGCAAAACATGAAAAAAGAACTTACAAGAACAAAATAGAAAAGAAGTATCATTATGGCTACTACAATCAAACCCAGTGAAGTATCGGAGATATTAAAACAACAAATCGAAGGTATCACCTCACGGATCTCCATGGAAGAAGTGGGGACCGTCCTGCAAGTAGGCGACGGCATCGCCCGCATTTACGGTCTTTCAAACGTACAGTCCAACGAACTTATCGAATTTGAAAACGGGGTACAGGGAATTGTGATGAACCTTGAAGAAGATAATGTGGGAGCCGTACTCCTGGGACCTTCCGAAGGCATCAGGGAAGGAGACACTGTCAAAAGACTTCACCGTATCTCTTCCATCATGGCAGGAAAGTCATTGCTGGGCAGGGTTATCAATCCTCTGGGACAGCCTCTCGACGGCAAAGGCCCCATCAAAGGAGACCTTTACGAGATGCCCTTTGAGAGAAAGGCTCCCGGCGTGATTTTCCGGCAACCGGTGAATGAGCCGGTACAGACCGGGATCAAAGCCATTGATGCCATGATCCCCATAGGACGGGGCCAACGTGAGCTGATCATCGGCGACCGCCAAACCGGGAAGACCGCTATCGCCATTGATACGATCATCAATCAGCGACAAAACTTCCTGGACGGGAACCCGCTTTATTGTATTTATGTAGCCATAGGCCAGAAAGGTTCAACCGTGGCCAATATCGCCAAGACCCTGGAAGATTATGGGGCCATGGATTATACTGTGATCGTTGCGGCTACCGCCTCCGATCCGGCAGCTCTTCAGTTTTATGCTCCTTTTGCCGGTGCTGCCATTGGCGAATTCTTCCGCGATACCGGCGAAGCAGCTCTGATCATCTACGACGATTTATCCAAACAAGCTGTCTCCTACCGTGAAGTATCCTTGTTGCTTCGTCGTCCTCCGGGTCGTGAAGCTTATCCCGGCGATGTGTTCTACCTGCATTCCCGCCTCCTGGAACGGGCTGCTAAGATCATCGAATCGGATGAAATCGCCGCCCAGATGAATGATATTCCACCATCTATAAAGAAAATGGTGAAAGGCGGAGGATCGCTCACTGCGTTACCGATCATTGAAACCCAGGCCGGCGACGTTTCTGCTTATATTCCGACCAATGTGATCTCTATCACTGACGGCCAGATATTTCTGGAATCCGACCTCTTCAATGCGGGGGTACGCCCGGCCATCAATGTGGGAATATCCGTCAGCCGTGTGGGAGGCGCCGCCCAGATCAAATCCATGAAAAAGGTAGCCGGCACCCTGAAGCTCGATCAGGCCCAATATCGCGAACTGGAAGCTTTCGCTAAATTCGGTTCCGATCTGGATGTCTCTACACTGGCGATCCTTGACAAAGGTGCTAAAAACGTAGAGATTCTGAAACAAGATCAATACTCTCCGTTACCTGTGGAAAAACAGGTCGCTATCATATTTGCCGGAACCAAAGGGTTGCTTAGGGACGTGCCCGTGAGCAAGGTTAAAGACTTTGAGAAAGAATATCTTGAATTCTTGGAACTCAAACACAAGGATATCCTGAAAACCATCAAAAAAGGAGAATTTCCGGATGAAGTAGCCAAAAAACTCGAGGAGATCATTACCAACCTGACGTCTAAGTATAAAAAAGAAGAATAACTTATTTTTCCTAATTTTATGGCAGGATTAAAAGAAATACGAACCCGGATCACCAGTGTCAGGTCAACACGGCAGATCACACAAGCCATGAAAATGGTGGCTGCAGCCAAGCTGAGAAAAAATCAGGAAAAAATTCTTATGCTCCGGCCTTATGCCAACAAACTCAAACAAATCATGACCAGCATCTGCCAGGGTCTGGAGAATGATGTGGAGAATTCATTGATGGAGGACCGTCCACCCGAAAAAGTACTTCTTATCCTGGTAACTTCAAACCGGGGCCTTTGCGGCGCTTTTAACAACAATGCCATCTCAAAAGCCCTCGAAATAGCTACTACTGAATATGCCACACAATGGAAGCAAAAACAACTTTCCTTCTTTGCCATAGGGAAAAAAGGAGCTGATTTTCTGAAATCAAAAAAATATCCCCTGGAAGGATCCAATACCTGGATTTTTGACCAACTTAATTTTGCAGAAGTCGTTGAACAGGGAACCTATTTTGTCGACTTGTTCCTTTCCGGAAAATATGACCGGATCGACTTTATATACAACCAATTCAAGAATGCAGCCGTTCATATTCTTACACATGAGACCTTCCTGCCTATCATTGGAAATGGCAAAGAGGAAAAGTCCGGCATGAGCCCGGATTACATTTTTGAACCGGACAGGGACGAACTGATAAACGACCTGATCCCAAAAACCCTGAATATTCAGTTTTATAAAGTTCTGCTGGATTCTTTTTCGGCAGAGCACGGGGCCAGAATGACAGCCATGCATCAGGCTACCGATAATGCCAATGAGCTGATCAAAGAACTTACCCTGCATTATAACAAGGCCCGCCAGGCTGCTATTACCAAAGAGATCCTGGATATCGTAGGAGGAGCCGAAGCATTAAAACAATAATTAGATTAAGCCTGTCGAGTCACTATGTATACATTTAACGAGTTGTCCGAAAGAGTTAATAAGATTATCCGGGAGCTGGACATCCCGGAGACTCCTGTTGAATTGTACGAACCTATCCGTTATATCCTCAACCTGGGGGGAAAACGTATCCGTCCGGTGCTAACTCTTATGACCACCAATCTTTTCAGAGACAATATCGAAGACGCTCTGGCTCCTGCCATCAGCATTGAATTATTTCATAACTTTACGCTGATTCACGACGATATCATGGATCATGCCGTACTGCGGAGAAATCATTCCACTGTCCACACGCAGTGGAATGTGAATATCGGAATCCTGTCAGGAGATGCTCTTTCTATCTATGCATACAGGTATCTGTTAAAAGCACCCCATGACAGACTATATCAGCTGCTGAAAATTTTCAATGATACAGCCTTAAAGGTATGTGAAGGCCAGCAACTGGATATGAATTATGAAAACATTCCGGAAATTACGATAGATGATTATCTGACAATGATTGAGCTGAAAACGGCTGTTCTACTGGCCGGAGCTATGAAAATAGGTGGAATTATTGCCGGAGCGACAGAAGAACAGACCAATCATCTCTATGAGTGCGGAAGATATCTCGGACTGGCATTCCAGATTCAGGATGATTTCCTGGACACTTACGGAGATACGGAAACTTTTGGAAAAACAATCGGCGGAGATATTCTCAGTAATAAAAAAACTTTTTTGCCGGTTTATACGCTTGGACACCTGCCCGAAGCCAGGAAAAAAGAGATGCTGGAAATATTGAACGCTCCCATAACTAATGACCGGGAATATATTTCCACGATCAAGAACTTTTACGATTCGGTAAATATTCCGGAAATAACCAAAAACATAATAACTGATTATTTCCGGAAAGGGATGAATGAGCTGGCAAAAACAGAAGTCAGCATAGAGAGAAGGAAATTGCTGGAAGAACTTATCACAAACCTGATATCAAGGACGAAATAGAAAATATTGCTTCAACTCATTTAAGTGAAGGGAATTATTTATTAAAATATATAAAATTTGTAACATAAAAGTTCAGATAAATGGCTAAGAAGAATAATACAGGCATCGTAACCCAGGTGATCGGACCGGTGGTAGACGTAAAGTTTGAAGGGAAAGAGGCTGTGCTTCCCAATATTTATGATGCATTGGAAATAAAAAGGGACGATGGTTCCGTCCTGGTCTTGGAGGTTGAACAGGAGATAGGTGAAAAAACCGTTAGGACCATTGCCATGGATTCCACCGACGGTCTTCGACGTGGCATGAAAGTTAATGCTACAGGAGCTCCTATCCGCATGCCTGTGGGAGAACAGATTCGCGGAAGACTGATGAATGTTACCGGGGAATCTATTGATGGATTAGGCACCCTGGACAAAACAAAAGGATACCCCATCCACAGGGATCCTCCGGATTTCGTTGACCTGTCCACCGAAAAAGAAGTCCTGTATACAGGCATCAAGGTCATCGACCTGATTGAGCCTTATTCAAAAGGTGGAAAAACCGGATTGTTTGGAGGGGCCGGGGTCGGAAAAACTGTCATCATCCTTGAGCTGATCAACAACATTGCAAAAGCCTATTCCGGCCTTTCTGTGTTTGCAGGGGTAGGTGAACGTACCCGGGAAGGGAATGACCTGCTTCGTGAGATGCTGGAAGCTGGCGTCATTGATTACGGCGAAGCATTCAAAAAAGATATGGAAGCCGGCGGCTGGGACTTGTCCAAGGTTGACCGGGAGAAACTGAAAGAGTCCAAACTGGCTCTGGTTTTCGGTCAGATGAACGAACCTCCCGGCGCCCGTGCACGTGTGGCGCTGTCAGGACTGTCGGTGGCTGAATATTTCCGGGATGGAGAAGGAGAAGGTCAGGGAAAAGATATTCTGTTTTTCATGGATAATATTTTCCGTTTCACACAGGCAGGCTCTGAGGTATCTGCCCTGCTGGGGCGTATGCCTTCGGCTGTGGGGTATCAACCTACGCTGTCTACGGAAATGGGAGAAATGCAGGAAAGAATTTCTTCCACCAAACAGGGCTCTATTACTTCGGTACAGGCCGTTTATGTGCCGGCTGACGACCTCACCGACCCTGCTCCGGCAACCACTTTTGTCCATCTGGATGCCACGACGGTACTGAGCCGCAAGATCTCCGAGTTGGGAATTTATCCCGCCGTTGACCCGCTTGATTCTACTTCCCGGATCCTTACGCCCAATATTGTGGGGAATGATCATTATGAAACAGCACAGCGTGTGAAAGAAATTCTACAACGCTATAATGAGCTGAACGATATTATCGCAATCCTGGGAATGGATGAACTTTCGGAAGAAGACAAACTGGTTGTGCACCGTGCCAGAAGAGTACAACGTTTCCTCTCACAACCATTCCATGTAGCAGAGCAATTCACCGGCATGCCGGGGAAATGGGTCTCTATTGAAGATACCATCAAAGGTTTCAAAATGATCCTGAACGGTGAAGTGGACGAACTGCCTGAATCTGCTTTTCACATGGTCGGGACCATCGAGGAAGCAATCGAAAAAGGACAAAAATTACTGTCTGAATCAAAATAAACTAAAAGCTACTGCCTTGTATCTTGAAATCATAACACCAGAGAAGAAGGTCTTTACCGGAGAGGTCAGATTGATACAGGTTCCGGGGACCAAAGGATCTTTTGAGATTCTGCACAACCATGCCCCTATCATTTCCACGCTGCAGGAGGGGACAATACGTTATATCACCAACGAAGGACAGGAAAAAACAGTAGAATTAAACGGAGGTGTCATTGAAGCAAAAAATAACCACATTACTATTCTCGGGGAGTTTACCTAAAACTCCGGTTATCTTATTCTTTTTTTTCTTGAACTTTATCCCATCAACCAAAGCTCAGGATAAAGTTATCTTTCCTGCTATTGACTCTTTGAAGGTTACCGCAGATCTATACACCGGCAATGCAGATGAAGCTTTTATCCTGCTTTTTCACGATGAAGATGCCAGCCGTGGAGAATACAGGAAAATTGCCCTTCGATTGGTCAAGATCGGGTATAATTGCCTGGCTGTCGACCTGCGCCAGGGAAAAGAAAGTCATTATGTTTCCAATGAAACGGCCAGAAGGGCCGATTCACTCCATCTTTACCCCAAAAAGAGCGACTGTCTTAAGGATATTGAAGGGGCAATCCGTTATGCTGTTCAAAGAAGCCGCCGGCCGGTCGTTTTATTTGGAAGCTCTTTTTCCGCTTCCCTTTGTCTGCTTGCAGCAAAAAATAACCCGGATGTAAAAGCCGTGGTAGCATTCAGTCCCGGAGAGTTCTTTAAGCCACAAATCCCGGTTTGTGATTCTTTACAGGGATATGACAAATTAACGCTGATCGCCGGAACTAAATTTGAATATCCTTATCTGATTGAAATCTCCAAAAATATTCCGGACGACAAAAAAACTGTTTTTGTACCCTCCCGGGCAGAAGGAGAACACGGTGTAGCTGCCTTGTCTGAATCCAACCCGGCATCCGACGACTACTGGCTTTCCCTGCTAATGTTCTTCAAAAACGTTAAAAAATTATAGAATATTCGTCGTCACTCCTTCCCGGCGGAAGTGAAATAAAGTCAGAGATATAAACACTTCAAATCTTATATTATTATGCTTGATACCAAAGGCTTCAGGAAATTTGCCTATCAGGTGGTTGACTGGATGGCCGATTATTACGAAAATATTGAAAAATACCCGGTAAAATCCGGCGTGAAACCCGGCGAGATCCTGTCTTGTTTACCGGATACTCCTCCTGAACAAGAAGAACCCATGGAGGTCATCCTGAAAGATTTCGAAGAGAAAATCATCCCCGGGATCACCCACTGGCAGAGTCCGGATTTCTTTGCTTACTTTCCTGCTAACAGCAGTTATCCGTCCGTACTGGCAGAGATGCTCACCGCCACGCTGGGAGCTCAGTGTATGGTATGGGAAACCTCGCCGGCTGCTGCCGAGTTGGAAGAAAAAATGATGCAATGGATTATGTATCTCACCGGCATACCCTCTTCTTTCGACGGGGTTATTCAAGACACCGCATCTACCGCCACACTTACCTCCCTGCTGACTGCCCGCGAACAATATACCCACTTTGCTATCAACGAAAAAGGATTCTCCGGCACAGAAAAATTTCGTGTCTACGCTTCTGAAGAAACTCATTCTTCCATAGAGAAGGCAGTTAAAATTGCTGGTTTCGGGAAAGAAAACCTGGTAAAATGTGCTGTTAAGAAAGACTTCAGCATGGACACGGATTCTTTGAGGGAAGCCATACAAAACGACCTCCGCCGGGGATTCAATCCGCTGGCAGTGGTTGCCACCCTGGGTACCACCGGCACCACAGCCATTGACCCTCTCAAAGAGATCACAAACGTTGCCAAAGAATACGGGCTATGGGTGCATGTAGATGCCGCCCTGGCCGGCTCGGCGCTCATCCTGCCTGAGTACCGCTTTATGATCGAAGGCATTGAAGATGTGGATACTTTTGTCTTCAATGCCCACAAATGGCTGTTCACTAACTTTGATTGTTCTCTTTATTTTGTAAAAGACAAAGCAGCCCTGATCCGTACGTTTGAGATACTTCCCGAATACCTGAAGACAAAAACCCATGGTCGTGTCAACGACTACCGTGACTGGGGTATTCAACTCGGACGCCGCTTCCGTGCCCTGAAACTATGGTTTGTACTGCGCAATTTCGGGCTACGGAAAATGCAGGAAACACTCCGTGAACATATCCGCCTGGCACACATGATCAGACAAAATGTCGAAGAAGCCCCTGATTTTGAGCTCTTGGCACCAGCCCCTCTCAACACAGTTTGTTTCAGGTATCATCCTTCCGGTATGGATGAAGAAACCCTGAACCGGATAAACCAGCAGCTTATGGATACACTGAACCGCTCGGGAAAAGTATATTTTACCCACACCCGTCTGCATGGAAAATTCACCATCCGTTTTGTGATCGGTCAGACCTATACCCGTGAGGAACATGTGCGTAAAGCCTGGTCCGAAATAATCCGGACAGCCATGGAAATAAGCTGATCACTACTGCAATCTTGCAGCAACGCTTCCGGGCAACAACGGCCTGCGCTGACGGTTTATACGCAAACCGTAAACATTGATGCTGAAATCAAATCCGGTATTTACCCGGTCTATATCGGGATTATATGCTGTCCAAAAACCCAAACTTAAAGGAAACTCTATCCTGAAAACATTGAAATCTACCGTAAGTTTCCCCCCACAGCCCTGAAAGGACTTGAGATCGGAATATTCATAGTTTTGGTAATTGAGGTTTTTTTCTCCTTGTGCCATTTCGTAAAACAAGGAACCGGAAAAACGGGAAATATAAAGCAATGATCCAATGGAAAAATCCGGATAGAAAACGGGGAAATCATAATGGGCATTGAATGTCTTTAATTTTTCAGACAACCAGTAATGATAACCCCGGGGATAATGAAGATGGTTAAGGTAGTAAAACCTAACCAGCTTCTGTTTTTCATAACCTGCCTGCAGGGATAAAGTATGGTGTTTCATGATTCCCGGTAAATACAGTTTTCCCTGAAAATAAGTTATGGTCCCATAATCTTCTCTATCCCAGGGGGCATGAATAAATCTCGTATCCAGAGTAAATCCAAGACGTGGCAGTATATCCCGTTGGCTCATCTTTAATAAATTATAATAATACAACCGGTAAGAAAGGAATATCCTGTTTTTATTGTATTTATGTAAATAATCCGACCAGACATAGCTATTGGTGAAACGGAAATTCACCGAAGGTGTTAGCCCCCGGTCATACTTGTTGATGGTGAGGTTTAACGGAACATATACCTGCATGGTAAAATCGCTCCTGGGCGGTAAGTGATCCGACAAGGGAGTGGCTGCAGAATCCTGATAGACCATCGGAGAGCCCCCGTATTCTTCCATAAACTTAAAAACAGGATACAGACCCCGATAAGTTACACTGGTGATGAGCCGGTGTTCACGATCCTTATAAGCATATCCCTGTGAACCTTCGAGTGTGCTCAAATAGTTCTGAGAATATAAAACAACGCCCGGATAAACAGGAATGTTATCAAGACTGATATTATCATAATCAAAATAAAAAGGAAGCCAGCTATGTACTTTTAATAGGTGTGTAAATTTCGAGTATGATTTCACGGAGTAAACCGAGTCAGGAAGGCTCCCCTGATTGATCAACCCCTTTTCCTGGTTCAGTAGTGAGTCAAACATGTGCAGCGAAAGATCCTTAATCTTGTCCAGAGGTATCCAGCTTGCAGGGTCAACCGGTATTTCTGCTACATTATACCCTTTCGAGGTATAATCATTGTACACTATTTTTTTTTCATCCGGCGAAACGCACACATCTGATGCCCCAAAACGTGAACGTGTCACCTGCCAAATATCTTTACTCCGGCAATCCAACGCATAAATATTATCAATCCCTGAATAAGTAGCATGAAAAAAAATGTACCTCCCGGAAGCACTCACTGATTGAATATCGTCAAAAGACGGAGACACCCAAACATGCCAGGTTCCTGTCAGAGTATTTAACTCCTCAATACTTTTCCCTTCTTTTGACAATACAATAACCAGCAATGACTGATTATTCTTCCAGGTTGGTTTGAAAAAAGTGATATTCCCCGGTAGTGAAAATGATTGGAGTACTTTCCCCGAGATATTGAGAATATCAATAAAATTCCGGTTATCAGTTTCTATTCGCACGGCAACTATTTTCTTTCCATCAGGGGAAATATCAGGGGCAAAATACCGTGCACGCCGGGAAAGCCGGTATTCCTTTTGTTCTATAATATTATATATTTTAATGTCTGAAAAACTCCGGTTATACCATCTTTCGTCATAAATGGTCTCTGCCCAGACTATTTTTCCGTCAGCTACCGACAATCTTACCGGCTCATAATAACCGGGGATATGGACGACCCGTTCATTTCCTTTTCTATCAATCAGCACGAACCGGTTGATCTGATCGATCCCTGATTTTTCCACCAATACCAATGAGTCATTAACATATCTCGGAAAACGATAACTGGTAAAAGCTTTCTTTTTACGGATATTTAGTTTTCTGAAAGGGGTGATTTCGTTCTCTTTGTCTTTCCTGTCCCATTCCTTTCGCAGATACCAGAATGTGGAATCATACAATCTTTTCTTGGTCAGATTTGCCTGTTTGCGAAAACAGAAATTCACCGGGTTAATGGTATAAGGTTTATTGGCAACCTGCGACAATGCTTTGTCCCATAATTCAGCACCATATTTGTTTCGTGAATAAGCTACCACCTGATAACCGTATTCATATTTCCCGGGAACATAATCCTTGTACGAATCCATCAGGGATTTATCATAATCCCAAACCTTTCCCTTTTCCAGAGTCAGAGCACGCAGTCCCATTTCAAACGAGGGCAGTCTGCCACGACCACTGCGAGATAATAAGGTTTCCTGCGTAATCGCATCCCCTTCCATATACCATTGAGGAACCATGATCGCCATGCTTCCGGCTGCTATGTCGCCAACGACGTAACTCAGTGCCCGGCTAAAACCAACATTCAGTTTCTCCATTTGCACAACATGCCTCAGCTCATGAAATGCGAGCTGATCCAATGCATCATCAGGATAAGAATTCGGATCCGGGACCGGATACAACTCAATCCGTCGTGGAGCCCATATCACCAATCCGTTTGAAACCACGGACTGATTATGTACAATTACGGTTATTTTACGCGGATTGCTTTGCAGACTATAGTTTTCATACGAATAGGTATATTCAAAAAGATTGGCTAAATATTGGGATTTGGATAAAAAATCCTCAGGAAAAAGGATTCGGTAATGCTCTGTGTTGATTTGCTTCCATTTCAAACAGGCAGGGTCTTGCCCATTATTATAAAATTGCGCAAAAGTATTGTTAATCAAAAAGTAAAAGAAAATAATTGATACGCCGGTATGGTAAAATATTTTTTTTATTTTTCTCACAAATATTCGGTAGTTACATCCACAGGCAATAACAAAATTACCCTTTTATATTACTTTTGCCATCATGCATGGGAAAAAGAATTATTTTCGCCTTAAAATTAAAATAATTTACATGTCATTCCGATTATTATAAAATAAAACCGAATATTTATAAAATTTTTAACGAATGAAAAACTTCAAACGGATAAACAACATCACTGGCTGGGCCGTTTTTGTCATTGCCGCGTATGTCTATTTATCCACCATAGAGTCAACCGCCAGTCTCTGGGACTGTGGTGAGTTTATTGCGTCAGCTTTCAAACTGGAGGTGGGGCATCCTCCGGGAGCTCCTTTTTTCCTGATCCTGGCGCGTTTCTTTACGCTTTTTGCAGGTTCCCATACCGAACTGGCCGCCCGTATGGTCAACTCCATGTCTGCCTTGGCCAGCGCAATGACCATTCTGTTTCTTTTCTGGACCATTACTCATCTTGCCAGAAAAATTATTAACAAAAGATCAAGTCTTTCTACAGGTAAAATCATTGCTATCATGGCCAGTGGTGTCGTCGGAGCATTGGCATATACCTTTTCCGACTCTTTCTGGTTCTCAGCCGTAGAAGGTGAAGTTTATGCTACCTCTTCCCTTTTTACAGCTGTCATTTTCTGGGCCATTCTTAAATGGGAAGAATACACAGATCCGAAACATGCCGATCGCTGGATTATTCTGATCACCTATCTCATGGGCCTTTCCATCGGGGTACATCTGTTGAACCTTCTGGCCATCCCGGCTATTGCCCTGGTATATTATTTCAAAAAATACAAGCCGACAAATAAAGGATTGATCATAGCTTTGAGCGTTTCGTTTATCCTGCTTGTACTCATTATGTATGGAATTATTCAGGGACTCTTCAAAGTCTCTTCCCAATTCGAATTGTTTACCGTGAATACGCTGGGCCTGCCATACAACACAGGGCTTTTTCTTCACATGATCATACTCTTCGGTAGTCTCATTGCCACAATCTATCTCCTGTTGAAAAATAAAGATCTCAAAACCATACTGATCTTTGCCAGTACGGGTGTTATCCTGTCGGGAATGCCTTTCATCAGTTCCTCCTTTTTCCTGGACCTTATCATAGCAGCCATTCTGGTTTTTGCGGTTATAACCATCGGCAGGAAAAGCCGCCGTACACTGATGACCCTGATAACCTCCCTGACCATGATTTTGATCGGCTACTCTTCTTTTGCCCTGATCCTGATCCGGGCCAATGCCAGCCCTCCACTGAACGAGAACAAACCGAATAATGTGTTTTCCATGCTGGCTTATATCGACCGGGAACAATATGGCACGCGCCCGTTGTTCTTCGGGCAGTATTATAACGCACCTATCAACGGCCTCAAGGAAGGAAAACCTGCCTACATCCGGAAAAACGGGAAATATATTATCTCCCAATACTCCCAATCCTATGTCTACGACCCGCACGCTACCACTATCTTTCCGCGTATGTACAGCAGTCAGGCCGACCATATTAAGATTTATAAACAGTGGGGGAAGGTAAAAGGCCGCAAGGTACAGGTAACTGAGCGGGATGGCACCAAAAAGACTATTGACGTACCCACTTTTGGGGAAAACCTGCGGTTCTTCTTCTCCTATCAACTGGGGTTCATGTACTGGAGATATTTTTTATGGAATTTTTCCGGCCGGCAAAATGATATTCAGGGACTGGGAGGACCTCTCGAAGGCAACTGGATCAGTGGCATTAAATTTATTGATGAACCACGCGTAGGTCCCACGGACAACCTGCCGGACAAATATGCCCACAACAAGGCCCGCAACCGGTATTACATGCTGCCGTTTCTTTTAGGTCTAATCGGTCTTATGGTTCAATGGAAAAAAAACCCGCATGACTTCTGGGTGGTCCTTCTCTTGTTCTTTATGACTGGTATTGCCATCGTACTTTATCTGAATCAAACACCTAATCAACCCCGTGAAAGGGATTATGCTTACGTGGGATCTTTTTACGCATATAGTATATGGATCGGCCTGGGTGTACTGGGACTGTTTTATCTGTTCCGGAAATTTCTCTCCGAATCGGTTAGTGCTGTTTTCGCCGGATTACTGTCCTTATCAGTCCCTGCAATCATGGGCCAACAGAACTGGGACGACCACGACAGATCCGGAAGATATACCGCAAGGGATTTGGCTTATGATTATCTCAATTCGTGCGAAAAAGATGCGATCCTCTTCACCAATGGCGATAATGATACTTTCCCGTTGTGGTACATCCAGGAAGTAGAGGATGTACGTACAGATATACGGGTTGTCAACCTGATGCTTTTCAATACCGACTGGTATATCGACCAGATGAAAAGAAAGGTTTACGATTCGGATCCGCTGCCGTTATCCCTGCCACGGGAAAAATACCTGGACGGGACCAATAATATGCTTTATCTGGTTCCAAACAAAAGCATCAAAGGATATCTGAACCTGAAGACAGCAATTGATTTTTTGGCCAGTGACAACCCGGGAACAAAACTCTCCCTGCAGGGCGGAGAAAGGATTGATTTCCTTCCGTCAAAAAAATTCAGTGTTCCCGTAAACAGATCCACCGTCGTGTCCAACGGTACCGTAAGACCGGCCGATGCAGACAAGATCGTTCCCGATCTAAAGATCGATATCAAGAAAAATTATATCATGAAAAGCTCCATGATGGTTATGGACCTGCTGGCTCATTTCAACTGGAAACGGCCGGTTTATTATGTCACGGGAGGCCACGATGACGCCCTCGGTATGGAAGATTATTTCCAGATGGAGGGGTTTGCTTACCGGCTTGTACCCATCAAAACTCCCAGGGAAGATTATATCAACTACGGAAGGGTCAATACCGACCGACTTTACGAAAATCTTATGCACAAATTTCGCTGGGGCAGAATGAACGAACCGGACGTCTATCTCGACTATTATACCCGTCGTACGATAAACATAATCAAAGTGAGAAACGCTTTCAGCCGCCTTGCCAAATCCCTTGTCGATGAAGGGAAAAAAGATTCTGCCGTAGCTGTTCTTGACCGCTGTATGGAGTTACTCCCGAAAGACAAACTGCCGTATGACATTTTTACCGTTGGCATAATAGATGCCTATTACAAGTCGGGAGCCACTGCCAAAGCCGATACGTTGGCATTCGATTATGTTTCGGATCTGAAAAAAGAATTGAATTATTTTTATTCCTTCCCGCCTAATCTGGCCGGAACCATTGACTATCAGAAGAAAGTAGATCTACAGATCATGCAGCAGATAAGTATGGCCTGTAAACCTTATAATTCGGAAACAGCCAAAGCCATCGAAAATGATCTGAACCAATATTACCGGACCTACCTTGAAATATCCGGCGCCGGATTACAGATGCCCCCCGGTAAAAAATAAGAAGAAAATATTTCTTTCTGCATACAAATAAAAAAAGAGACATCAATAATGTTGTCTCTTTTTTTTATTTTTTATTCGGTCAGGGTATAAAAAGGAATATCTGAAACTAACTTTTCTCAAATCTCTTTACCCCCTCCGCTTCAATAAACTCATTCAATGTCGTGAGTAATGTATGCGGTAAAACCGGTTTGGTCAGATAAGCATCACACCCCGTCATAAAAGATTTTTCCCGGATTTCCCTGGAAGCATACGCTGTAACAATGATCACCGGTATTTTGGGATATAGTTTTTTCACAAACCGGGTTGCATCAATCCCGTTCTTAAAGGGAATCAAAACATCTATAATGATAATGTCAGCCGGATCTTTTTCTTCCTGAACATAATTCATGAAATCCAAACCATTCTTAATCCACACAATCCGAATCCCGGTTTTTTTCAACAGAGCCTCGAAATATTGATAACTAGCCTCATCATCTTCCACGATAATGAGCTTTTTGTCTTTCCAGTCTATTTGGAAGTTGCTATATATCACTAAATTACTATAAAATAGAATAAACTAATTTGAGAATTTAATTTATGAAATAGAATCATTACATAAACAGATATAAAAGTTTTTTTATTCACAATATTCTGTTAATAACTCTTAATTTCTTTGGTTATAAACTTCTTATAATTATGAAAAATTCCAAACCGGAACCTGATGTCCCGGATTTTTCCGAACCTGGTACATTTTTATCCGCCTTGAATTGAAATATGTCATATTGCTCAACATTCAATCCGAAATTTCGGGAGGGGGGTTATTCCGATTCTACTTCCATACCTGAACTTGAGGGCGGATTTTTCTGTAATTTTCGGCAAGGGAAATACTTATCTGTTAACTATGCTGTAACGAGGGGTTCCTCCTATGGCTTTTCCGGAAGCGCTAACGGCAGGTTAGTTCGGAGAACTCACAGGGTCTCCGGCAATTTTCAGGGCATCTGTCTCTTTTTCCGTTTTGGAAGATAGAATCCGGTGAATTCCTTTTGAAAACAAAGTATCTGATATTTTCCTGAAAAAATTTTATCTTTGCATTCCGTTTACGGCCCCGTAGTTCAACGGATAGAATAGCGGTTTCCTAAACCGTAGATACAGGTTCGATTCCTGTCGGGGCTACAATAACAACCCGGGATAGAGAATGATTATCGTTGCACAACAATTTTCCTCGTCCCTGCCGCTTTTTTAATTTAGACAAATCGTTTATTTTCGCCGGTATGATAACCTCTTTTACTGACCGGCTCGTTTCCTGCGATTGCTGTCCCCGACAATGTAAGGTTAACCGGCTGGCAGGGGAGATCTCCTTTTGCCGCACCGGCGCCAAAGCCCTGGTTGCTCATGCCGGACTGCATTACGGCGAAGAGCCTCCTATTTCCGGTACAGCAGGTTCAGGTACCATCTTTTTTGCAGGTTGTAACCTCCGGTGTATTTTTTGCCAGAACTGGCAGATCAGTCAGCGTTTTGACAAATCGTCTGTCCGGGAAATGAGCCCTGAAGATATTACTGACGAGATGCTCCGGCTGCAGGATTCCGGAGCCCACAACATTAACCTTGTTTCCCCCTCACATATTATATGGCAAATAGCCGATGCCATTCTCCTGGCAAGGGACAAGGGGTTGTCCATTCCAATCATATATAATTCCGGTGGTTATGACTCGGTTGAAGCCTTGAAGGCTATAGAAGGATTGATAGATATTTACATGCCTGACATCAAATATATGGACAATACCCTGGCAAAAAAACTCTCGGGAGCCTCTAATTATGCTGACATTATACCCGGTGTTTTAAAAGAAATGTTTCGGCAGACCGGGCCACTGGATACTGATTTAAAAGGCATTGCAACAAGGGGAATGTTGATCCGACACCTGATCCTTCCCGGCCATCAGGAGAACAGTCGTAGATGTCTCGAGGTGATCGCAAACTTGTCTCCCGACATCCCGGTCAGCCTGATGTCGCAATATACTCCGCAATTCAAAGCAGCCACCTGTCAGGAGATTAACCGTCGTTTGAAATCAGAAGAATATTATAACCTGATGGATTATGCCTTTTCTCTGGGACTTAACAACCTCTTTACCCAAGACATCACCAGCCAGGATCATTACCTTCCGGATTTTGAAAAGAAAAATCCATTTGAAAACTGATATAAGGTCCTTTTATTTTATATGTTTGTAAGAGCAATACGGTATACTTTTTGTAAATATTTATCACGATGTACAGTAATATGTAAAATATGAAATAAACAAATATGAAATGATTTATATGTTTCGAATTAAAACCATTAAAAATGATAAAAAAGATAATTTTCTTTTCGTTGATTCTTTCAACAGGGCATCTGGCACTGGCACAGAATGAAATTATCCATGTACTTGATGATATCCGTGTTCGTCAGGAACCTTTCAATTCCTATTCAGAATTTCTGACTTATAGTGATATTAAAGGGTCTCCCTATCTTTTCTCCGATTATCGTGACGCTGATATTTATATGAAGAACGACTTTCACTATCGGGGCAAAATCCGTTATGACATGTATACCGATGAAATGGAATATCAGATAAAAAACAAAACCTTTTGGCTTGCCCCCAAGGAGAGTATAGTAAAGATTATTCTGGACGATAAAACGTTTCTTTATCTGACAAAGAAGAAAAATTCAAACGAGGGAGGTTTTTATGAATTACTTACGGACGGACCCTGTCAACTTCTGGCCAAACACCTGGTCAACTTTCGGGAAGCTGAAAAACCCAAGCCATATCAGGACCCCAAACCGGCCCGGTTTGAACCCAAAAAGGATCTTTTCTACCTGAAAAAGGACGATCAACCCCTGTTTCTGATCCAGAACAAAAAAAAACTGATTGATTACCTGCAGGATAAGCGCAGTGAAATTGCAACTTTTATCAAAAAGAACCACATTTCCGTTTCCAGAAAAAAAGACCTGAAAAAACTTGTGGAATACTATAATGGCTTATCCAAGTGATATTCAGTAATTATTCCCTAAATCCGCCGGAAGATCAGTCCTCCGGTTTCCAGTCTTGTATACTCAGTCGCTTTCCATACTTCCGGACAACCAGTTTCTGCCGGTCTTTCCATCCCAGGTCTCTTATATAATCCATTGGGATGACCAATGCATAACTGGTGCCTCCGGCAATCTTCGTTAAATGTCTGACATAACTCTTTTCTGGTTTTTTTTTATCTTTTACCATAACTTTAATGTTTTATTATCACAACTATTACCTACGTAGACGCCTACGTAGATAATTTTACTATTACAAATATAATAAACTATTCAATAAATATTTATACAAATACTAAAATAAAATTATTTTTTATTTTTTAAGATTTCCATGCTTTGGGCATTTTAAAAAAATACCCTTAATTTGTAAAACGTAACATCACGGTTATGAATTACATCGATCTGTTGCTTGCATTTTTTTTACTGTGCGGAGCCGTAAAAGGGTTCAAAAACGGCCTTATTATTGAAACAGCCTCCTTGGCAGCTTTGTTTCTGGGCTTATACGGAGCGCTGCGTTTTTCCTTTTATACCTCCGATATTCTGGTGGAAAAATTCCATATTTCCACCCGTTATCTGCATATCATTTCTTTTGTAATCACTTTCGTGGTGATTGTTATTCTGGTTCGCCTTCTGGCAAAAGTCCTGGACAAGTTGGTAAATGCCGTTGCGTTGGGTTTCATCAATCGGTTGACGGGGATTCTGCCAGGTATTATCAAAGTTGCATTTGTTCTGAGTCTTTTGCTGTTACTGGTTAACGCGATGGACAGGAAAGCTCATTTTATGCCCCAGGATAAAGTCAGGGAATCACTGCTTTACGATCCCATTTCCCGTTTCGCTCCCACGCTCTTTATGTATCTTCATTTTGATATTCAAAAGCCTTTGGAAAAGGCCAGTTCTGTGAAAAAAACACCTCTCACGATCTGAAAATCGCTGTTCCTTTCCCGTAAATTTTTTCTGTTATTGTCGCAGGGACTCTTTTCTATTGCGGATTTTGGACTTATCTTTGCCACAGTCCAAAACTTGAAAAAGCTATGAATTTTGTAGAAGAGTTACGCTGGCGGGGTATGATCCATGACATCATGCCCGGAACGGAAGAACAGCTTAACAAAGAGATGACCACAGGTTACATTGGTTTTGATCCAACCGCCGACTCTTTGCACATTGGGCATCTGGTAGGGATTATGCTGTTAAAGCATTTTCAACTGAAAGGTCACCGGCCGGTGGTACTGATCGGCGGAGCTACCGGAATGATCGGAGACCCTTCGGGTAAATCCCAGGAAAGGAATCTGTTGGACGAAAAGACGCTACGTCATAACCAGGAAGCTATCAAACAGCAGCTGATGCGCTTTCTGGAGTTCAATGCCGGGAAATCTAATGACGCCGTAATGG
>Ga0136651_10000084_pt1 | contig 41980 bp, 44 predicted proteins | sample Mar14236cmmetaG_FD_94867 | JGI IMG/M metagenome (GOLD analysis project Ga0136651, IMG submission 94867) | Marine hydrothermal vent microbial communities from Guaymas Basin, Gulf of California to study Microbial Dark Matter (Phase II) - Marker... ... | reverse complement strand
GGGGCTTAGTAGCCAGATTGTGGGTGTTGGGGTTTAGTAGCCAGAAGTAGGCACAAAAAAAGACCTTTGAGCTTACACCCAAAGGTCTTAATAATGGTTGGTTATTATTTGATTTGTTCCTGATTCTTGTATTCATCCAGTGTTTTCTTGAAGCGGTCTGTGATATACTTGCCAGAAATGAAAATCTCTTCTCCTGGGGCAGGTTTTATGTACACCATCTTGTCATCCTTCTTCAGGAAGTTGATCTCATACGCTGTTCCCGTGTAGGTGTTCACATAAATTTTCATATCTGGTTTTTTCCAGTTGAGATCCAGTTCTTCATCCTGAAATTTCGTTGTTCTGAGTGGAGAAAATGCATTGATTATCGAACCGAGCTTCCTCTCGTGAACCTCGAAAGTTTCTCCATCCTGCTCGATAGACCAAATGGAATCAATGGCTGTGTAAACAACTGTTGTATCATTCCAATTTACCTGGATTTGCTTAACATCGTTCTTTGGAATATTCACAATAATTCTATCACGCCATTGGTCAACCGGTCTGGCAAAAGCATATGAGAGATTTCCTCCAACTGCATGAACCTTATTTGAATTTGCTTCACGAATAAACGTATTCCTGCGTGTGCCATCAGTTTTACCAATAAAGAAATCAAGAATTACCGTATCACCTTTATACAATTTAACATGCGTTCCATTTTCTTCTTCAACTTCAAAAGTTGCTTGTTTTTCAGGATTTTCTGATGCAACATATTCAAATTTCAGGTTTTCGAGCTTGCTGAATACTCGTTCAACTGCTTTGTCATCTGCTTCATATTCAATGGGGCTCACAATTTGCCATTCTTGATTATCATTTACAAGTGTAATGTTGTGCTCTCCATCAGGTGTAACGATCTCAAGTTTGGTGATACCGTTTGGATCAAATTCAGCAAATTTAGAATCTGTACCGCGTTCGACTCTGGGTTCGATTCCTTTAATCACTACATATATGATTGCTAATACAACAATTACAATGATCAGCCATAGAATTGATTTTTTCATGTTACACTCCCATCGTTTTTTGAATTCTGTTATATCGCGCTTTCTTTATTCTCCAGAACAAGATACCTATGAGTATGACAAGAATAGGTGGGAGGAGTACCGCTATAAATTTAACTGTGCGCTTTGCACCATCTGAGATTTCCTCAAGCTGGCGTGCGGCGAGGTTCTTTGAACGGATTTGAATTAGTCCCTGTTCCTGTGTCATCCAGTCAATTGTGTTTGCAAAGAATGTAGCATTGTTCTGGTTCATGAAATCATCTTTAACAAACATGGCATTACCAACGACCATAATTCGGGATGGAGCACTCTTCTCGATAAATCCTGAAGTGTCTATGCTGTCGGGTAATGTCATACCAGCGAAATGGCTCTTGAAGTTTCCGGTTAGTAGCGCTGCCAGCAGCAGATTTGATCGATTATATTGATTTGGCTTAATCCTGTTCTGAATCCCAATATTAAGCCTTCCAGTCTGGAATCCTGCCCTCTCTGATGTTTTTGCAAGCCACGTTGCAGTGATACTATCTTCTGGAGAGATCAGGGTATCAATCGTGCTGGCAAAGGGAAGCATCAGCGATTTCAGATCCTTTACAATGATGTTGTCCCGATTGAGATTTGTCACATCCAGAAGGAAGGGATACTGTACATAGCTGATACTATATCCGCTTCCAAACTGCTGGCGAACCTGAATGTTTGTACTCCTCATATCATACACGAGATTTCTGTTAACTGCAAAGCCATAACTCTGAAACCAGTCATTCATGTCATTATCGTTGAATTCTGCGGTTGATGTATTAATATCTGCAGTTACGTTATCTGCAAGGTATATGACTTTATTTCCCTGCATGATGAACTGATCGATCATATATTTTACATCATCCGGAATTACTTCTTTTGGTCCTGCGATGACAAGCACGTCAGTATCCAGCAAGGCATCGGGTTCATCTTTAAGGTTCACAGACTTGAGGTTATAGTTCTCCTGCAGCATTTTTTGGATATTTTGCATGTTATCTGGATACGTTACTTCACCATGTCCTTGTAAAAATGCCACAGTTGGAAGACTTACTTTCGTAAGTTTATTTATCTTTGATGCTATTTCATACTCGAGATTTTCAGTTCCCTGCACAACAGGCAGCACTTCGGTTCTATCCTCGAACATGAACAGCATTCCCATCACGACTTTTTTGATCTGTATCTGATCGTTTTCTACTGTATTTAGCTGGAGTTCAGGAATGCCATACCCTCGCGCATCCATTGCTAGTTGCTGCTCATCATCAGTTTTGACAAATTCAAACTGAAAATTTCTTCCGGCATATGCTTTGAACTCTTCCAGCTTATCCTTCACATCTCTGCGCAGATTATTATAAGGATATGGAATTTCATTTGAAAAATAACATTTGATCGTAAATTTATCGTCGAGATCTCTTACCAGTTCTTTGCTGTAATCAGAGATCGAATAGCGCTTGTCAGCGGTTAGATCAAATCTAGCAAAAAGATAAAGCGAGATAAGATTTATCAATACAACTATTACGGTCACTAAGATAATTTTTGCTGTGTTGTTTATATTTCCCATTTCAGCTCCTTCCTATCAATTTGAGAGATATTTTCGTTTGGTTAACGACTGCCAAGCTAAGAAAAGAAAGATGAATATCAAAGAGAAGTAGTAGATAAGGTCACGGGTATCGATCACGCCGCGTGCAATATTCTGAAAATGATAATCGATACTGAGATACTGGAAGATAGAACCAAGCCATGTTGGAATGAAGTACATGAATTTATCAAGCAAAAAGAGTAGCATAATAATGAAGAACGAGATGATGAAAGAAACGATTTGATTTTTAGAAATAGTACTCCCAAAAATTCCAATCGCTGCATAAGATGCTCCCATGAGCAACAAGCCAATATATCCTCCGATTATAAGACCGCCATCCGGTTTTCCCAAGGTGAGTAATAATATCACATAGATAATGGTTGAAAGTATTGTTACTAATAGCAGTGAAAGCGCTGCGACGAATTTCCCGATCACAATTTCTGAATCTTTGACAGGAGAGGAACAGATCAGCTCGATGGTGCCTGCTCGCTTTTCTTCAGATATCGTGCGCATGGTTACTGCTGGAATAAAGAATATAAAAATCAGCGGTGTAAGGGAAAAGATATTTCTCATGGTTGCTTCATTCACAAGGAACAATTCTGAGCTGAAGAACCAGCCGGCTATAAGAAGAAATATCGTAATAAGAATATACGCAACTGGAGTAAAGAAGTAACTTTTGATCTCTCGTTTTGCAAGTATCCAGATATTATGCATTGTTGACCTCCTCCACTTTTTCTGTTAGCTGTCTGAAGATATCCTCCAGGCTGTGCTGCTCTGTGCGCATTTCAAGAAGTGTCCAGTCTTTCTTTTTTATGAACTGATATAATTCAGGACGAATATCTTTATCTTTCGCATAATTTACAAAGAACTTAGTATTTGTCCCCTCTTTACGTTGAAGTTGAAGACTGTCTATGCTCTCGAGTTTCTCAAATTGAGGAAGAATATCCACATCCTTCTTCGTTTGAATTTCAAAATAAATGCGATTCTGATTGTGGAAAGAACTCTGAATTTCTTCAAGGGGAGCATCAGCAACTATTTTACCCCTGTCGATTATGATCACACGCTCGCATATAGCTTCCACTTCACGCAGGATATGGGTGGAAACAAGCACTGTTTTCTCTCTACCGAGCTCTTTGATAAGTCCACGAATTTCAGCAATTTGATTGGGATCGAGTCCGGTGGTAGGTTCATCCAGAATGAGAATATCAGGATCATGAATGAGTGCAGCAGCGAGACCCACTCTCTGCCGGTATCCTTTGGAAAGTTCACCAATCTCTTTTCCAACAACCTCTTCCAGTCCGCATTGCCGGATCATCTTCTTTATCTGTTTTGGAATTTTTTCTTTATCAACATCACGAAGCTCGGCAATGAATTGTAAGAAATCAATAACGTTCATTTCATGATAGATCGGGCAACCCTCTGGCAAATACCCGATTCTTTTTCGTATCTTCACTGAATCCTGATAAATGTTCAGATCATCGACAAATACATTTCCTTCTGTGGGTGGCATGAAACAGGTCATCATCTTGAGGGTTGTTGTTTTACCTGCTCCATTTGGTCCGAGAAATCCGATAATACCAGTAGTTGGTATCGTAAAAGAGATATTATCAACAGCTCGGAGCTGTCCATAATCCTTGGTCAGGTTTTGAACTTGAATCATACAAATAGTCTCTCCTCTTATTTTTTTTATAACGTATTGATGAAATTCCAAATGTCAAATCCATCATCAAGAATTTATGGTTGATACAAAATCATGTAGAACAAATTCCATGAAATAATCATAATTTCAAAATCTTGACACAAAAAATTATCAATTTCACGTGAACCCTTATGAGTAAGAATATTTTAATCGTGAATGGACCGAACTTGAACTTTCTTGGAAGACCAGAGATGAGTATTTACGGAAGAGAATCTCTGGCTGATCTTCATGCTATTATCTACCAATGGCTTTCTGATGAGGGTTGGCAAGGACGTTTTTTCCAGAGCAATTCCGAGGGCGAAATCATAAATTATATCCAAGCAAATTATGAGTGGGCAGATGGCATGATAATCAATCCGGCTGCTTACTCGCATACCAGCATTGCAATATATGACTGCCTTAAATCTATCACACTTCCCACAATTGAAGTACATCTTTCCAATATCTATCACCGTGAAGACTTCAGAAGAACATCCATCACGGGGCTTGCTTGCGAGAAAATCATTGCAGGATTGGGAGTGCAGGGATATATCGAGGCATTAGAAGATTTAAAACAGATCTTCAAATGAACAGAAAAAGGGAGTTGGAAGAGATCTTTGATCTTCTCTACTCTGCATATGGTGCCCAACATTGGTGGCCTGGTGAAACCAGAGATGAGATCATAATCGGGGCAATACTAACACAAAATACAAACTGGAAAAATGCAGCTACTGCGATCAATAATCTTAAGAAGAAAGACCTTGTTTCTTTACATAGAATTGTAGAACTCTCAATTACAGAACTGGCTCAACTTATTCGCTCTTCTGGATATTATAATCAGAAAGCGGAACGGTTGAAAGATGTTGCAGAATTCTTCATGAAACAAGAATCATTCGAAAATTTTGATTTGGATATTCAGAGGAATTTGCTGCTTAAAATAAATGGGATAGGCCCGGAAACTGCTGACTCAATACTACTCTATGCCTTCAACGAACCTGTTTTCGTGATTGATGCTTATACAAAACGGATCTTTAGCAGAATAGGATATATAGATGTTGGAGCTTCCTATGAGCAAACACAAAACTTTTTTATGAATAATCTTATTCATGATACACGTTTTTTTAATGAATACCATGCCCTTATCGTAAAACATGCAAAAGAATGTTGCCAGAAAATTCCTCATTGCGCAAACTGTCCTCTTAATAATAAATGCAGCGCAAGGGATTGCTATGATATCGAGTCCAACAAATAAACATCTTAAAACAAGGCATATTTTTATTGTTTCTGATGCAACCGGTTCTACTTGTGAAATGGTCGTGAAGGCAGCACTCAGCCAATTTAGAACGACCAATGTGCACCTTCATAGAGTGCGATATGTACGCACAGAGGATGAGATCAAAGATGTCGTATGTGAAGCAATGGATGTAGATGGGATTATTGCCTATACAATAGTATCTAACGAGTTAAGAGATTTTATTAATGAAGAAGGCAGAAAGTGTGCTGTTCCCACGATCGATGTTATGGGACCGATCATCAGCAGATTTACTGATTATCTTGAGATCTCACCAATGGCAATTCCAGGTATATTTCGTCATCTTGATAAAAATTATTACCAGCGTATCGAGTGTATCGACTTCGCAGTCAAACACGATGATGGCAGAAAATTGGATGATTTATATAAATCAGATATCATCATTGTTGGTCCGAGTAGAACCTCGAAGACACCGATCAGCGTATATCTTGCTTATCGTGATTATAAAATTGCAAACATTCCAATGATCGCAAATATTGATCCACCAGACCAACTTTTTCAGGCAGATCAAAGAAAGATCGTGGGACTTACGATTTCACCCTCTCGATTGAAGACTATTCGGGAAGTTCGTGCAAGCAGATATCCGCATATTCAGCTTTCAGAATATATCGATCAAGACCTGATTAAAAAAGAAATTCGTGACTGCTTGATGATCTATAAGATGAATGAGTGGAAGATCGTGGATGTTACTGCAAAATCCATTGAGGAAGCAGCTACGGAGATCATGCGACTCTTTGCAGATAGAAAAATTGACAATGACCCTTCATAAAAATTCTTTGGTTCAGATGTATAAAAAAATTGTTTACACTATATTGTTTATTATGCTGCTTTTTTCTATGGCGGGTTGCATGTCGAAATTCGAGAAAGCACAGCGAGAGAAGCAGATGGAGGTTACTCTGTCATCCTCCCATATTATTGAAGAATACCTTACAAAGCTTGTAATATTTCTCGATGCATCCTTTGCAGAAATTGGCGAAATTAACAGAAATACATTTAATATAGTGTCTGCATCCTATCCGGAGGTCAGCAGTATTCTCCTTTATGATACAAAACTCACCATTTCACGTCGGTTTCCAGAAAATTTTAATTACGAAGAAGTACCTGATAATTGTCTTACACAAAAAACTTTAAGTAAGCTCGAACAGATGGAGACTCCTTTTATCGGACATTCTTTATTTAAAGAAAATGATGTTTTTCTTTGTATCGGTTTCCCAATAATTGACCCAACAACACAAGATCGAAGGATCTTGTTTGTACTCATCAATACTGCGATACTGTTTTCGAAATTTGAGCAGTCTGATATAAAACCATATCCTTATTCACTTATAGTCATCAATGATGAGCAGGAAATAGTTTATGATTCTGATCCAATGCGTATCGGACAAGACTTCCTATTGGAAGATGATATCGGAGATCATGTTCTGGCTCGGAAAAACCTTTATAATATGATTACTGAGAACCAAAATGATTACTTTGTGATCCAGATACGCGAGAAAAACTCATCCTTGAGAAAGATATATACATGGAATACCATTGATGTGTTTGGCGAAAGATTTTATATATCCCTTGTAAGAAATCTCACAAGCTGTGCAAAACAAACCCAGGATAATAGTTACCTCCTTTCTACTCTGCGGAGTTATGCAATAAAAGATACACTCATCGATCCAATTATTGAAGGTTCAACCTCAGAAATAGATAAGCTTCTGGAATATCTTTACCAGCAAAATCCTGAAACTTATGCAATCCAGCTTGTGGATACATCCGGAACAATCATCAGTGGATGGCCACGTTCAAATACTACCCTTGGATATTCCATTAAGATGCAAAAGAATAAAACTTTTGACACGGCAGTCAGCAACGTCATACGAACCAAAGAAGAGTATATCATTGAAACTCCGCTTCTTGAAGGAGGAGTTGGAAGAATAATCTTTCTACCTGTGCTCGTACATGAAGAGCTGTACGGAGTACTTTTCGCAATCGAACCAAAAGGGAGCTAAGGTGATCACAATAAAAAAAGTCGAAACAAAGAAAGACTGGAAACAATTTTTAAATCTTCCATTTCGTTTATACAAAGGTGATGAAAACTGGGTTCCACCTCTTAAAAGTGATGTTTTTTTCAAGTTGAATATTGATAAGCATCCTTTCTGGGAACATGCCACTCGTGAAGTATGGCTTGCAGAAAGAGATGGTGAAGTAGTTGGAAGGATCGCTGCGGTCATCGATGATAACTACAATAAGCTGTGGAATGAGAAGATGGGAGCATTTGGTTTTTTTGAATGTATCGATGATTTTGAAATAGCAAAAGCACTCTTTGATACTGCCTACACCTGGCTCAAGGAAAACGGTGCTGACAAGATGCGTGGTCCACTCAGCCCGTCGCAAAACGAAGAATGCGGTTTTCTAATGGAAGGTTTTGATTCCTCCCCGGTGATGATGATGCCGTATAATCCACCTTACTATCTCAAGCTTGCAGAACAATATGGTCTCAAGAAAGCGAAAGATCTTTATGCTTTCTTTAAGCGAAGTACTGATCCACCTTCTCCGCAAATTGCAAAGGCGGTCGAACGTCTAAAAAAACATCCCGATATTTCTACCCGTCATGTTAATATTAAAAAATTGGATAGTGAGGCGCATCTCATTAAGGAATTATATAATGAGAGCTGGCAAATGAACTGGGGATTTTCTCCCATGACAGATAAAGAGTTCGACCTAATGGTTGAAGAACTTGCACGCATCGCAGATCCGCATCTTATCTGGTTCACTTATTATAAAGATGATCCTGCGGGTGTGTCGATCACACTGCCGGATTTCAATCCTATCCTGAAAAAACTCAAAGGTAAATTAGGACCAATAGGACTTATCAAATTTGTGCTTGGTAAGAGGAAGCTCGTTGGCACACGTGCTATTGTTTTTGGTTTCCGCCAGAAATACCGAAGGTTTGGATTACCTGCATTACTCTATCACGAAACCGAACAGGCAGGTTTGAAGCGTGGTTACAAGTGGTGTGAACTTTCCTGGAATCTTGAGGATAATGTTCTGATTAACCAGTTCGATGAAAAGGTCGGCGGTAAACTGTATAAGAAATATCGCATCTGCGAGATGCCGATCACTTAATGTAGTAAATACTTTTTTATTTCAATAAAACGAACTTTATTACTTGTTCTTCGCTCCCTGCTTTGATTTTGAGGAAATACACACCCGGAGGAATATTTTGACAATTCCATGTATAACTATAATCTCCAGGTTGAATATTTTTTTCAAGTAATGTATTGGTTAATTGCCCATTGATATTATAGACTTTGAAAGAAATGTGATTTTCTTCCTTGAGTGAATACCTTATGGTTATATGATTGCTTATAGGATTAGGGTAAAGAGATATACTCCGAAAATCATACCCAATCTCAGGATCAGAAGTGACATTATCACCAAGCTTAGCAACAAATGTCTCAGTTCCACCAGTACTTGTTAATGGAGTTGCTCCAAAGGAAGCAGTACCCCTGAAGAAGCCAGCGGTGTAGCAATTCTCATCTCCATCAAGATCTATGCCATGCCCTTCATCCCAATCTGTACCACCTGCATCTGATGCCCATTGCCAAGCGCCATCATTCCCCAGTTTTGCAACAAATATATCATACGAACCACTACTGGTAATATTGCTGGAACCAAAGTATGCTGTTTCTTTGAAATAGCCAGTCACGTAAGAATCTCCTGAAACAGCTGTTACTATATCATAGCCATAATCTTTTTGTACTCCTCCAGCTTGTGATGCCCATACCCAATTTCCTGTCTGGTCAAGTTTTGCTACGAAAATGTCATAGTCGCCAAGACTGCTAAGATAAGAGTAACCAAAAGTCGCAATTGATTTGAAACTTCCCACAACATAAAGATTTCATACTCCATCAAAAGATACACTCTCTACGTAATCTGTTTGAGAACCTCCTCCATCTGATGCCCATTGCCAAATATTATCTGTTCCAAATTTCGCCACGAATACATCTGACCATACGCTGCTGCTCACGGAATAAGTACCGAAATTAGCTGTATTTGAGAAAACTCCCGTTACATAACAATTACCTGTTCCATCGACGGTAATACCACGTCCGTAATTTTCTCCCATTCCTCCCGCACTTGCAACCATTTCCCATTGACCGTTTGAATTTAGTTTTGCTACAAAAATATCACTGGCATTTGCGCTTGTTACAGAGTACGTGCCGAATTGTGCTGTATCCCAAAATTCACCAGTAATATACACATTAGAATCATTATCGAGAGCTATTCCTCTTCCAGCATTTCCCATTGGACCTCCTGCACTTCGAGCCCATTGCCAGTTTCCATCGGAATCAAGCTTTGCTACAAAAATATCGTATTCACCATTGTTGATAAGTGGAAAGGAACCAAAATCAACATTTCCTTTAAATTGTCCGGTGATATAAATATTTCCTGATGCATCACCGGTAATCCCATTTCCGATATCAGCAGAAGTTCCTGGTCCGCTTCCTGCACTTTTTGCCCATGCCTAGTTGCCATTTTGATCGAGTTTCGCAACAAAGACATCATCCCAGCCATTACTTGTGAGAGTATGTGAGCCGAAGTGAGAAGTACCTCTGAATTTACCAGTCACATAGCAGTTATTGTCACCGTCAACATAGATCCTGTTTGCCTGATCCGAATCAGATCCCCCTGCTTGATAAGCCCACTGCCAGCTCGGTGTCTGTGCAAAGGAATTTAAAGATATAGCAGTTAATATAATGAATGTAAAACCTGCCAAAATACGTAAATGATTACTCTTGGTCATAAGCATCTCCTTGCTGTTTTTCCCATTCATCCAACCAATGTTATCAAGAAACTCCCAAAGAAAAAGTCAATTTATTTAGATTAATTATTTATGTAGTTTTTTCAAACAACTCTCTCTGCTTCTTTGCATTCTCCTCAGATGGTTCTATACCAAAATGTTTATATGCTTTTTCAGTTACTTCCCTTCCCCGTAAAGTTCGCTTAAGGAAACCTTTTTGTAGAAGATATGGTTCATATATCTCTTCTATAGTTCCCGAGTCCTCACCGATCGCCATAGAAAGAGTTTTCAGCCCAACTGGACCACCTTTATAAAATTCAATTATAGTTTGTATAAGTTTCTTATCCATCTCATCCAATCCGAGTTCATCCACCTCCAGCATCTTAAGCGCTGCTTGGGCAATCTCTTTTGTGATGATGCCATCCCCTTTTATCTGTGCATAATCACGTACACGACGTAGGAGCCGGTTTGCAATTCGTGGAGTGCCGCGAGATCTGCAAGCGATCTCCTGAGCGCCATCCTTTTTTATCTCCACATCCAGCAATCTTGCGGATCGCATCACGATCTTAAAAATTTCTTTTGTGTCATAATAATCAAGCCGAAGCACAAGCCCGAACCTGCTGCGAAGTGGTGAAGTGATCAATCCTGCACGGGTTGTAGAGCCAACAAGGGTAAAGGGCTCGAGGTTCAATCGCAGTGTCCTTGCACTTGGACCCTGATCGATAATGATCTCAAGAGTAAAATCTTCGATAGCAGGATACAGATATTCCTCGATCACATGATTCAAGCGGTGTATCTCATCAATAAAAAACACATCCTTTGCATTAAGATTTGTAAGAATACCTGCAAGATCGGATGGTTTTTCTATTGCTGGTCCCGAGGTTGTTTTAAGTTCGGTCTTCAGCTCATTTGCAACAATGTTGGAGAGGGTTGTCTTTCCTAATCCTGGGGGTCCATAGAAAAGTATATGATCAATCGGTTCGTTCCTCTGTTTACATGCTTCAATAGTAATAGAAAGTATCTCTTTAATCTTTTCCTGTCCCACAAAATCTTTGAGTGTTTTCGGACGAAGCGTGGTATCATACGTAATATCTTCATCGTGCATTTCGGGATCGGTAATTCTATCTTCCATACAAACCTCTTACATTTCTTTAAGCTCCAGGATCCTATCACGGATCTCTGCAGCGTCTTCGAAGCGCAATTCCTTAGCCAGACGGTTCATTTCGTGTGTCAGCAGTTCGATCGCATCTTCTTTGTTATTTATTTTCAGGTACTCTTCGAAATCAAGTTTTTTCTGTTCATCTTTTGATTCTTTTTTCTGCTCTTTCTTATATTCAGCCACAGAAGTGGAAAGCATAATGCTGTCAATGGTCTTCTGGATGGACTCCGGTGTGATGTTGTGTTCTTTATTGTACGCTTCCTGAATTTTTCTACGTCTGTTCGTCTCATCGATAGTGAGCTGCATAGCTTCGGATACTCTCTCGGCATAGAAGATCACCTTCCCATCTATATGACGGGCTGCGCGGCCTGCTGTCTGGATAAGTGAACGTTCAGAACGGAGAAAACCTGCTTTATCAGCATCGAGAATCGCAACCAGTGCAACTTCAGGCAGGTCGAGTCCTTCTCGCAGCAGGTTTACCCCGATAAGTACATCGAACTCCCCGAGTCGTAAATCACGGATGATCTCAGTTCTATCAAGTGTATGTACTTCGCTGTGAAGATACTTAGCTTTTATGCCAATCTGTGAGACATACGCAGTCAGATCTTCTGCCATCTTTTTTGTAAGTGTCGTAACCAGCACCCGCTGATTTTTTTCGATATAATTTTGTATTTGATCGAGAAGATCATCAACCTGGTATTCGGCTTTTTTCAACTCTATTTCAGGATCTATAAGACCGGTTGGACGCACGATCTGTTCAACGATCACACCTTTGCATTTTTCCAGTTCGTAGTCAGCAGGAGTTGCAGACATAAATATCACTTGATTCATCATTTTCTCGAATTCATGGAATTTAAGAGGACGATTATCATATGCAGAGGGCAGCCGGAATCCATTATCAACAAGCGCTTTTTTTCTGGAATAATCTCCTCCAAACATTGCATGAACCTGTGGAATTGTTGCATGTGATTCATCGATGATCATAAGGTAGTCATCTGGAAAATAGTCTAGCAGACAGGAAGGACGTTCGCCTTCTTTTCTTCCGGAAAGATGCCGGGAGTAATTCTCGATACCGCTCACATATCCAACCTCTCGCAGCATCTCCAGATCAAAACTTGTCCGCTGCTGGATCCTCTGTGCTTCTATCCACATATTGTGTGCTTTGAAGTATTCCACCCGCTCTTCCATCTCCCTTTTGATATCTTCTAATGCTCGTTCCAGGTGCTCTGGTGAGGTTATGAAATGCTTCGCAGGATAAACTGCATACTTTTCTATATCTTCAAGAATTTCACCAGTAAGTGGATTAATCCTTGACAGAGTGGTAATCTGGTTGAAATCAAATTCTACTCGTATAGAATTTTCGAGATAGGCAGGATATATTTCAACAACGTCTCCGCGTACCCTAAATGTGCCCCGTTGGAATTCAAAATCATTCCGTGCATAATAAATATCAACAAGTTTGTGAAGAAGTTCATCACGCTCGATCTCCTGACCAACACGAAGACCAATCAATGCTTCTCTATACTGTTCTGGAACTCCCAGTCCATAGATACAGGAAACACTCGCCACGATTATTACATCTCTTCGTTCCATCAATGACATGGTTGCTCGCAGACGAAGTTTATCTATCTGTTCATTAACATCGGCATCTTTCTCAATATAGGTATCAGTAACCGGCAGATATGCTTCTGGCTGATAATAATCGTAGTAACTGACAAAGTACTCAACTGCATTGTTTGGGAAAAGCTGCTTCATCTCTCCGAATAATTGCGCTGCGAGGGTCTTGTTGTGTGAGATGATGAGCGTTGGTTTTCTTACATTCTTGATCACATTTGCGATGGTAAATGTCTTACCGGAACCAGTGACACCAAGTAAGGTCTGGAATTTTTCTCCCTTCTTAACATTCCGTGTAAGTTCAGATATTGCCTGAGGTTGATCCCCTTTTGGTGCATAATCTGATACCAATTCAAAGTTCTTCATGTTTTTCGTTAAAACTTGACAGGATATCTCTTACATGAGAGACAAATACCCTACGATTTTGATCAGGGCCCATAGCTCAGTTGGTAGAGCTCCCGGCTCATAACCGGGCGGTGAGAGGTTCGATCCCTCTTGGGCCCACCATTTTTTTGAATCATTCATAAAGAAAGTTATATCAATTACTTCTAACAAAATATAACTTGTTACTTATTATAGTGAAGTACCTGGTTACTCAACCTGAAGCTTGAGGAGTTCTAAAATTGTTTTATTATCGGGGGCATTCAATATCTTTTCTTTCAGGTGATCATCACGGAACAGCTGGCTGAGATAGGAAAGGGCAAATAGGTGCTGCTGATCGGTCTTGAGAAGTAAGAGAAAAAACAGATTGACAGGTGTTCTGTCAAGCGATCGGAAATCGATACCTTCCCTAGAAATACCAAGTAAAACTGCTGAGAAATTTATCTTATCAGGATGTATCATTCGAGGGTGTAGGAATGCAACTCCGTTCCCCACACCTGTTGAAATCAAACGTTCGCGCTTACTTAACATATCAAAAAGCCAGCTTTGTTTTGTGCAGACCCCATTCTCCTTTGCAAATTGTGACATGGCTGCGAGCACTTCGAACCTATGTTTTGCATTAAGCTCCCGCAGGATGAAATCAGTATTTATAAACGAATAGAAACGACTTTGAACATTTTCAAGCGCCATCTTCTCCACATTAGGCGTGTCCTGTGTCTCTTTCCACGCTTCGAGATCATCCTTCATAAAACGCCACTGGTTACCGATCTTCATACCCTTCATCTCTTTCTGAGAGACAAGGTTCACCACAGTCTCAGGTGACATATTTAAAAAACTTGCTGCTTCATTCAGAGTTAATATTTCTTCTTTTGCCATTGATTATCCTCCGCATAAAAAATAAAAAATGTATATTCATAGTCAAACTTTTTATTATAATTATCATAGTATTACTTTTTTCCAACATTGTTTTATTTGACAGTAGATTGTAAATTTGGCATTTATTCGTTTTGAAAGGTTCTTGTATGAAAAAAATAATCATTCTTTTACTTGCAATACTTAGTGTCTTTGGCTGTGGTGTATATTCATTCTACACGATCTCGAATCCTCATATTAAATCAGTTATGATAACAGAATTTGAAAATAATTCCGAGGAGTATGATCTTCCCAATCTCATTACGCAGTACCTCACAAATGCCTTTATAGAAGATAATCGTCTTGATGTGATGGGAGAAGATGCTGATATGAATATCAGTGGAACTGTACGAAGCTATAGCAGGATCGTCAATGCGTATGATATGCAGGAAAATCCTTCTGAGTGGAAAGTAACAATAACCTTTGCAATAGAAGCCAAAGATATGATTCAGGATAAAGTGATCTGGCAAAATAGTAATCTTACATTACATGCCTTATATGGCGCTGAAACTGAAACGGAAGAAGACAAGAATGGAGTTGAGTTATTATCCGAAGAAGAAGCTCAAATATCAATCATCCAAGAACTCGCAGGACTTATACTGACTAACACACTCGAACAATGGTAGGCAATGCGGATCAATAAATTCCTTGCGCAGGCAGGACTTGGTTCCAGACGTTCTTGCGAAACCCTTGTACTCGACGGAAAGATTAAAGTAAATGGAAAAATAATCACTGACCTTGCTACTGATGTCAATCCCGAGAGTGATGAGATAGAATACAAGAACAAAACGCTTACACTTCCCCAAAAAGACATCTATATCATGCTCAATAAACCCATGGGATATATTGTGACTGCTGATGATCCTTATGACAGACAAACAGTTTTTCAACTGCTTCCAGAGTTCAAAGCGCATGTGTTTGCTGTGGGACGATTGGATAAGAATTCAGAGGGATTACTACTCTTGACCAGTAATGGCGAGTTTGCTCAGAAGATTACCCATCCAAGTTCAAAGCTCGGAAAAACATATCTGGTGAAAGCCAAGGGGAATATTCCCCTTTATAAAATTAAACAGCTTCGCAATGGGATCGAACTAAAAGATGGAAAAACACTCCCTGCCAAAGTTTTTGTAAAAAGCTATAATAAATCCCAGGATGTCACAAAACTTCGTATGGTTATCTATGAGGGTCGAAATCAACAGATAAGAAGAATGCTCCAGGCAGTTGGTAGTTCGGTCATCGAGCTCAAAAGGGTACAGATAGATTCTATTTCTCTGGGTAAGTTACCAAAAGGGCACTGGCGATTTTTAAAGGATAAGGAGATACAGAGCATACTGAAATTGTAACCTATATGGAAGATCAAAAAAAAGCATACGGATTTGCGATTCTTGCTGTTGTTCTATGGTCAACGGTTGCCTCTGCGTTCAAGATAAGTCTTCGTTATGTTGACTTCCTCGAACTTCTTTTTTTCGCATCCTTTTTCTCGACGCTGATTATTTTTATTGTATTGGTTTTCAGAAGAAAGCTACATTTGCTGCGAACTTATAAATTCAAAGAAATACTTCTCGCAGCTTTTCTCGGATTTCTCAATCCCTTTTTCTATTATATTGTACTTTTCAAAGCTTATTCAATCCTGCCAGCTCAGGAAGCTATTACACTTAACTATACCTGGCCTCTTATGCTGGTTCTGCTTTCAATCCCGCTTCTGAAACAGAAGATAAACTTTATGAGTATTGTTGCAATCATCATAAGTTTTTTTGGCGTAATAATCATTGCAACACGCGGTAACTTTGCAGCTCTCAGTTTCTCAAATATCAAAGGTGATCTTTTACCCCTTGGCAGCGCGGTTATTTGGGCAATCTTCTGGATCTTCAACCTGAAAGATAAACATGACGTTGTAGTGAAATTGTTCCTGAGTTTTTGCTTTGGATTTCTTTTTATATTAATCACGATGATCATCCGTTGGAACATTCATGGTTTCAATATCGCTCCCATAAAAGGCATTATAAGTTCTGCGTATGTTGGATTCTTTGAAATGGGATTGACCTTTATTGTCTGGCTCAGCGCACTCAAATATGCCAGAACAACCGCTCAGGTGAGTAACTTCATCTATATTACTCCCTTCCTTTCACTCTTTGTTGTGAGTATTGTGATTGGAGAGAAGATCCTTATTTCAACCATCATTGGGCTAATATTTATCATTGCTGGAATTATCATGCAAAGATATACGAGTCCTATTACTTCAATAAAAGGATAGTTCGATCGTCCGATGAATGATATTAAAGAGCTACTACTTCTTTATAATGAAATAAAACCTCGAATAGATAGAAGAATTGAGGAATTTAATTATACGTGGAATAATGGCTCGGAATATGATTTCTATAAGGAACTATTATTCTGTTTACTCACTCCTCAGTCCAAAGCTGAACGTTGCTGGCAAGCAGTGGAGAAACTCGAAAACAACAATCTTCTGTTTTGCAATGACTCTATGAAGATTGCAGAATGCATAAGAACTTTAACTCGTTTTCATCATACGAAGGCACATAATATTGTTTGCTTGCAGAATACTATTGTGAAACATGGCAAGACTGTTCTTCGGGAAAAATTACAGAATTTTTCCAGCATTACAGAAATGCGGGAATGGTTAGTGGAAAATATTAAAGGAATGGGATATAAAGAAGCCAGTCATTTTTTAAGAAATATTGGAAAGGGTGAGGAACTTGCCATTCTCGATCGACATATTTTACGGAAGCTTGTTGAATTTAAAATTGTAAAGAAAATACCCACTTCACTTACGAAGAATGCATATATGCAGTTAGAGGATTTAATGAAACGGTTTGCTCAAGGACTCAATATACCCCTAGCTCATCTCGACATCCTTTTTTGGTATCAAACAACTGGAAAATTTTTCAAATAATCTACAAGATTTTTGACATTGTTATAAATCCATTTAAATTATGATTATAAATTTGAAATGAGTTCATAAATGGAAGAAATTAAAAGAATGCTGGACAAGGCAAACATCAAACCAACCTTTGAAAGGTTGAGTATTCTAGAGTATCTGCAGAAAAAGCACAACCACCCCACAGCTTCAATGATTTATAATTACGTAGTAAAAAAAATCCCAACAATTTCCAAAACAACAGTCTATAATGCCTTAAAATTGTTTGCGGATAAGTTGTTGGTTACCCCTTTGTATATCACCGGCTCGGAAGTGAGATATGATCTTGCAGAAAATCCACATCACCATTTTCTATGTGAAAAATGTGGTAAAATTATCGATCTGGATATCGAATGCCCGATTTTTAAGAAGAAAAGTTATCATGGTCATAAAATAACTGAACAGCACGGTTACTTTCGAGGTATCTGCAAATCCTGTCTTGAAAAGGAGCATAAGAACAAATGAATATCATTGTTGGGATTCTTTCGGAAATGTGGCTGCTACTCAAGGAGATGGCTCCCTATCTTCTGTTCGGATTTCTTATCGCTGGAATTTTGAACATTGTAATCCCCAAGAATAAGATCTACTCGCATCTTTCGGGGCAATCTTTCTGGGCAACTTTGAAAGCAGCAGTTTTTGGAGTGCCACTTCCCCTTTGCTCATGCGGAGTAATACCTGTTGCTGCGTATCTCAGGAAGGAAGGTGCTGGAAAAGGAGCTACAATATCATTCCTCTCTTCAACTCCCACCACAGGAGTTGACTCCATTTTAGCGACGTATTCACTCCTGGGACCAATAATCGCATTCATAAGACCAATTGCAGCATTCTTCGCTGGAATATTCGGTGGTACTTTAACCAATATTATTGATAAAGACATTGATGATAGAAAAATTGATAATGGATTCTCATGCAATCTCTGCAGCGACACAAATCCTCACTCACATAGCTTAGGAGAGAAAATAATCTCCGCATTCAGGTATGGATTTTTCGATCTGGTAGAAGATGTAGCCAAATGGATTGTAATAGGTATTGTTATTGGAAGTATTATTTCCTATTTTGTGCCAGCAAGTTTTGTCGAACGTTATCTTGGAACTCCGCTTCTTGCGTATCCGATCATGTTGATAATTTCAATCCCCATGTATATATGTGCCACGGGTTCGATTCCCATCGCTGCATCGCTTATACTTAAAGGAATGACGCCTGGGGCTGGTTTGATCTTCCTAATCGCTGGACCTGCTACCAATGCAGCTACATTGAGTTTTGTCGGTGGTAAGCTTGGGAAAAAATCACTTTTTTCATATTTATTATCCATCATTGTTACTGGACTTCTCTTTGGTCTCATACTTGATCACATCTGGCGATTAACTGGCAGAGACATGACAATTTTCACCAGCAGAATGAAAATGCTACCCCCCTGGATAATGATTGGTTCTGCAATTCTTTTACTCGTCATGCTGCTAAAAGCTTTTTTATGGAAATTAGTGACAAGAAAAAAGATTATCATTAAGAAAGAAGATATGGAACAAATTTTTAAAGTACCGGACATGACCTGTAAACATTGTGTGATGTCCATACATAATGCAATATGTAAGGTCACTGGTGTAAAAAATATTGACATCTCACTGGGTGATAAGCTGGTTAAAGTCGATGGAGAATATAATAAGGAAGATGTAATGAATGCAATAAAAAATGCAGGTTACTCAATAGATAAAAATAAATAACAGGAGGATACAATGAAAAAATATCAGTGCAGCGTATGTGGTTATATCTATGATCCAGAAGTCGGTGATCCTGATTCTGGCATTGCCCCAGGAACTGCTTTTGAAGATATTCCAGACAATTGGATCTGCCCCGTTTGCGGTGTCGATAAAGACATGTTTGTGGAAATTTAGGAGAAACATGGGATTTCAAAAGATCAAAGATGATGTTTATTACGTAGGTGTTCAAGACTGGGATAGGAGACTGTTCGATGAACTTATTCCCCTTCCTGATGGCACGAGCTATAATTCCTACCTGATTCATGGAATCGAAAAAACAGCTCTTATCGATACTGTCGATCCACCTAAAGCAGAAGAACTGATATCAAATCTTGGAAAACTGGGAATAGAAAAACTCGATTATGTGATCTCGAATCATGCAGAGCAGGATCACTCCGGCGCACTACCTCATATTCTGGAAATTCACCCAGAAGCTCAGATCGTTACCAATGCAAAATGCAAGGCATTTCTCATGGATCTTCTTCATATTCCAGAAGAAAAATTTATCATCAAAGCTCATGGTGAAGAACTTTCACTCGGTAATAAGACACTCTCGTTCCTGCTTGCCCCCTGGGTTCATTGGCCGGAAACTATGTTCACATATATCAAAGAAGATAAGATACTGTTCTCGGGTGACCTTTTTGGTGCACACCTGGCATTTGGTGAGCTTTTTGTACGTGATGAAGCCCGTGTATACTTTGCAGCAAAGCGATACTTCGCAGAGATCATGATGCCCTTTAGAACCAATATCAGGAAACACATGCGCATGCTGAAAGACTATCAGCTCGATATTATCGCACCTACGCATGGGCAGGTGTACGACAATCCTGAATTTATTCTCGATGAGTATGAAGAATGGATTTCTGATGATGTTGAAAACAAAGTGCTCATTCCCTATGTTTCAATGCATGGAAGTGTCGAACGTATGGTTCAGTATCTCACAGAAAAACTCACAGAGTATGGGATAAATGTCATCCCATTTAATATGAGTGTGACTGATATCGGTGAATTTGCGATGGAGCTGGTCGATGCTGCGACTATTGTGATCGGCTCATCAACTGTACATGTTGGTCCTCATCCAAAAATAATCTATGCAACCTATCTTACCAATATGCTCAGACCGAAAGCAAAATATGCATCTATAATCGGCTCTTACGGATGGGGTTCAAAAATGGTGGATAACATTAAAGCGCTCCTTAATAATTTTAAGGGGGAACTACTTGAACAGGTCATCAGCAAAGGATATCCTAACGAGGTAGATTATAGAGCATTGGATGAGCTTGCTCTTCTGATTACAGAAAAACACAAAAATCTAGAATAATTCCGGAGGATTCATGAATATTTTCGATGTGACAGAAATTTATCAATTCGCAGTACAGATCGAAGAAAATGGTAAAAAATTCTACAAAGCTGTGGTAGAGAAATTTGATGATGTCAAAGTAAAAGAACTCTTTGCATTTCTTGCAGACGAAGAAATTCGTCATGAAAAAATTTTCAGGGAAATGCTTGGAAAGATCGAGGATTATCATCCGCAGGAAAGCTATCCTGGGGAATATTTCGATTATCTTCATGCGTATGTGGATAATCTTGTATTTACACTTGATCAGCTTGAAGAGAATATCTCTAATGTAAACACAATCGGTGAAGCGCTTCAATTTGCAATTGGAAAAGAACTCGATACTATCCTATATTACCATGAAATGCGTAACGTTGTACCTGATCATCAGAAAAAGTTGGTAGATGATATCATCGATGAAGAGCGAAAGCATGTTGTGAAACTTACTGAGATGAAGCGTCAATTGGTTTGAAAATATTAATGGTAAGAAAATGAATAAAATGGTTGTCATTCTTGACGGAACGAAGTGGAGTGAAGAATCTATATTTATAGACTTTCCGATAAGTTAATAGATTCTTCAACCTGATAAATCGGATTTCGAGAATGACAAATTTTGGTTGTGAAAAATATATTACAAATTGGAGAAGCTATGACAAAACTCATGGAAATATACAAATGTGAAATTTGCGGAAATATCGTGGAAATGGTTCATGGCGGACCGGGCGAACTTGTCTGCTGTGGTGAACCAATGATAAAAATGACTGAGAACACCGTTGATGCTGCGCTCGAAAAACATGTACCTGTTGTTGAGGAAATTGAAGAAGGCATCAAGGTAAAAGTGGGTTCAGTAGCACATCCTATGATGGACAAGCACTACATCGAGTGGATCGAAGTTCAGAACGGACCCTGGGTCAATCGCAAACATCTTTCTCCAGGAGAAGAACCTGAAGCTGAATTCTATGTAAAGAAGAATGACAACCTCGAAGTTCGTGCCTACTGCAACCTGCACGGTTTATGGAAGAAGGAATAAACTATGAGACACTGGCGTTGTAAGGTTTGCGGACACATTTTCAGAGGAACAGAATCCCCTGAAAAGTGTCCTCATTGTAGTGCTCCACAGGAGATGTTCCATTCCATCACTGATGAAAATGAACATGCGTATATTACAACCGGACAAAAGGTTGTTCATACTGATAACGTTGAAATTCAACCGTTCTTCGGAAATTTTGAACATCTCGCGCCTTATATATACACTATCCCCGTAGGCGATAAAATTCTCTCTCAAAAACACCCTTTCGAAGAAATGCTGTATATAATCAAAGGATACGTAAAATGTTACATTGGAGACCATGAATTCATCGCACAAGTAGGTGATGCACTTCAGGTAAAAAAAGATGTAATTCATTTAATTGAAAATATCAGCAATGAACCATCAATTATACTTGCCGTGAAAGGATCAAAAAATATATGAAATATACAAAAATCGTTCTTTTTATTTTTTTTATTAGCGTTGCTTTTATTTTTGGCTGTAAGCTATTCCAATCTAATGATAGTGATTCTGAGGAATATTTTCCTCTCTTACATATCGAAGCGAATAATTATTACGATCTGGGCTATGCAATTGGAGAGGGATTCTTCACTCAAATACTCACAGCTCTTGACCGACAGACAGATCTTATTGCTACGATCCAAAGTATTATTGCTATCGACTCAGTATATTTCTATAATAATCTTGTTGCTGCTGCAGAAGCTCAATTCCCCGATTATGTTCAGGAGATTCATGGTGCTGCCGACGCTATTGGCGTTGAACATGAAACACTGATGACGCTCAATCTTTTTGGTGACATTCTCGCGCTATTTTATGGAGCACGGGAGCAGGTTTGTTATGAAATCCCCTCAGCACCTTTTGGTTGTTCGACTGTTAGCTATAATTACAATGGTATGCAATATCTGGCTCATAATGAAGACGGATTTGCTCAGCTTGGTGACCTTATGGGAGTTGTCAAAGCAAAAATCCCGGGGAAGCCGGAATTTATAAATTTCTATTATCCCGGTTTATTGTGCGGTATTGCCCCTGCATTAACCGATGCGGGATTAGCATTTTCAGGAAATTATATACAGAGTGCTTCTGGTGTTCTTGGCGGTGTTCCGCACCTATTCATATTTCGAGCATTGTTAGAAGCAGAGGATGTTGATGACGCTATTTCAATCATTCAAAACACACTTACGTGTAACGCGCTACATATAAATATTGCATCAGATACAGAAAATAGAGTGGTCTCGGTTGAAAAAGCTGATAATATCACAGTAGTATATGAGGTCGAAGGACTTTATGCTCACACAAATCATTTTATTCAGGATGCGCTGCTTGCCTATCCTACAGATGATGATGCAACAACACACTGGCGTTATGACACACTTACGGGTCTGATTGCACCTTATGAGGATAATCTTGAAGACGTAAGCTGTGATGTGCTCCGCGGATTTCTATGCGAGGTTGCAGCAGAGCCGGACACCACAGGTGGACTCACTGGAGGTATGACCCTCGGAAGTTCGATCATAAATATGGAATCAGGAAAATGGAAACTCTATTTTAACGATCCGAATGACAATCTTTATCAAATTTTAAAATTTTAAATTGAATACAAGGAGTAATATACATGAAACAACTCAAAGGAACACAAACAGAAAAAAACCTGCTTACTGCTTTCGCGGGTGAATCCCAGGCACGTAACAGATATGATTATTTTGCAAAGCAGGCAAAGAAAGAAGGTTACGAACAAATAGCAGGCGTATTTGAAGAAACTGCGCTTAATGAAAAGGAGCATGCAAAAAGGTTGTTCAAGTTCCTCGAAGGTGGTGAAGTCGAGATCACAGCTTCCTATCCTGCAGGTAAGATCGGTACGACTGTAGAAAACCTTACTGAATCTGCCGCAGGCGAGCATTTCGAGCATACAATTATGTATCCCAAGTTTGCCCAAATTGCAGAAGAAGAAGGATTTAAGGAAATCGCAAATACATTCCGCCATATAGGACATGCAGAAGTTCAGCACGAAAAGCGTTATCTCGGATTGTTAAAAAATATCGAGGATGGCACGGTATTCAAAAAAGACAAGGTGGTAAAATGGAAATGCAGAAATTGTGGTTATGTTCATGAAGGCACAGAACCACCTGAAAAATGTCCGGCTTGTGCACATCCGAAAGCATATTTCGAAGTGAAATGTGAAAATTGGTAAATCCATAATTCTCCCACTTATATAAAACCTGCTGAGTAAATTGGCGGGTTTTTTTATTTCATATAAAATTTCTTATTTATACAATTTATCTGCTCTGTACTTATCCGAAATTTCCTGCTCCAGAGGATCATCATACTCGATCAACAGAACTCTTTCCAACTTTCTATCCTAATCCTTTAATTCAAGATCCCAGTCAGACTTTAATCTGTTTATGAATATAATAGCAAGCATAAAACTACCAATACCGAGAACAGCAAATATCACTGATAAAAACACCGAGAAGGTTTGCCCAAAGTAGGGTTTTATCAACTCTCCCAGCAGAACCGAAAAACCCAGAAATCCCATCTTCATGAGAAGAATTCCTGAAAGAAGGTACCCGAGCTTCTTTTGTCTCCAAAGATTTATACCGGAAATAACAAGTAAAGGAAGGAAAAAAGATAGATCAAAAACGAAGATCGTATTTCTGTCTGACTGAATCCCGTTCATCATTGCAGGAATTATCATACGCATCCATGTGATCAGGAATATAATCGCCATGGCAAATAAGAAAACAGCAATAGTTCTTCTTGGGATTGTTTCGGTACGTACTTCTATAAAATAATCGAGGTCGATCGATGTTATAAAGATAATGATACTGAACAGCGAGAGACTGAAGATAGCAATATAACAAAGGAAGAACATATTATACACACGATCAAACGCATACAATCCATAGGCATAAAGAAGATATGAGAGCAGAGCGATCCATACAAGATAGATTTTCTCAGATGAGTTCCTCAACTTTATCAACACAATGAGTAGTAATATTGAAACAACGAGAGAAACCACATCCTGACTGAGGGCACCCGGAAACATATCAACAGGAGTAAAAGGAGCATATATCTGGACATTCAAAATACTGTAGAGAGATACTATAAAAGTTATGATTATTAAAATAAAAGTTAAGATCTCAAGTATTCCAAGATATTTTGTCTTGAGCACTTAGTACCTCCTTGAAAAGTCATAAATAAAATCAATTTAGCTCTCTGAGTACGTCAAGAAATATCAATTTAATTTGTGAGTACTTTTCATTTTAGATAATATTTGACGAAGTGGAGCACACTTACGAAAGTATAACCATGATTAAAATCGGTCTCGTGGGACTTCCTAAAAGTGGAAAAACAACGATCTTTAATGCGGTCACTGGCAGTGATGCCGAAGTGTCGGATTACTATTCTGGACTCACAAAGCCAAACCTCGGTACTGTCGAGGTAAAAGATGCGCGGGTTGATTATTTGGCTGATGTATGTAATCCAAAAAAAACAGTATATGCGACCATTGAATATCTCGATTTTGTGGGTATTCATCATGATGAAGAAAAACGGGAGATATTTAGCAACGAAGCGCTCGGGATCATCAGAATGGTCAATGCACTCGGGCTTGTGATACGTGGCTTTAATCTGCCAAGTTCTCCACCTGCACCACAGAAGGACGTTGAGACGCTTGAAACAGAGTTCCTCTTCTCCGACCTTGCAATCTGCGAAAAAAAGTTAGAAAGCGTCTCAAAGCAATATCACAAAGGGGGAAAAGATCCTGAGATTGAAAAAGAGCTTTCACTCTTTCAAAAATGCTATGATTGCCTGAGCCAACAAAAAATGCTTTCTACTCTTGACCTGAATGATCAGGAGGAAAAACTTCTGCGTGGATTTCAGTTCCTCACCCGCAAACCAATGTTCATAATTCTTAATGTCGATGAAGAAAGATTTGGCAAGAATCAAGAATTCAAAAGTAGATTTTCAGACCATTATAAAATCGTTGAGATTGCTGGCAAATTTGAGATGGAATTGCAGCAACTTGATGAAGAAGAAGCAAAAGAATTCATGGAAGAGTATAATATCAGAGAATCTGCAGTAAATAAATTGACAAGAATCTCCTACGATACTTTGGGCTTGATAAGCTTCTTTACCATGGGACCAGCAGAAGTACACGCATGGACGCTCAGGAAAGGCGAAACCGCCCTGGATGCAGCAGGTGAGATACACACTGATCTTGCCCGTGGATTTATCAGAGCAGAGCGGTTCACTTATGATGATTTCCGTAAATATGGGTCGGAAAAAGAATTAAAAGCAGCAGGTAAATTCCATCTTGAAGGAAAGCAGTACGTGGTAAAGGATGGTGACATAATTCTGATTAGACATAATTAAAATTGGTAAAATCATGAATATAGAAAACAAAGAAAAGAAAAAACGAAAAGGCACTGTCATTCTCGGATTAATTGCTATTGCAGTAGGGGTATTGTTATTCTTCTCTCTCCTCTCTTTTACGTATGATGACATTGATACACTTAAACAAGCAGATTTCACATTTAAAAAGATCAACAGTCTGGATTTCCCCTACACAAGAAATATGATAGGTCCTTTTGGTGCCTTACTTGCCTGGGTATTCCAGGTCATCTTAAGCGAACCTTTTAGTTTCTTCCTGGCAGTATTCCTGTTTGTATGTGGCTTTCTTTATATCTTTGGTTCAAAGATAGAACACCTCACAAGAAAATTATTCTTTATTTTACTATTCTTTATTTGGCTGACACTATTCTACCTTGCTGTGGGTGGGGCATTTCCTGTTCGTCGGGGAATCATATTTACTTTTTTCATAGATAAGATTTTTCATCCAATTTTTAACAGTCTGGGGTCAGCTATAGTACTTGGGCTCGCTCTCTTTGGCACAATAATATTTATTTTTGAAGCTAAGAATATCATGAATTTCTTTAAATCAATCTTCTCAAGTAATAAGCGTAAAAGAAAACCAAAACTTCAAAAAATTAAGAAAGAAAAATCTAAACCGAAAATAACAATAAAAGAACCAATAAAACCTGAGCCCGAGACCAGAAAAGAAAAAAAAGTAAAAAAGAAAAAGAATAAACATAAAAGCTCGAAAACAGAAGAGAAAAAGATCACTTCTTCTTCAACTATACTTGGAGAGTCTTTATATAATCTACCAGACTATAATAAATTACTGCAAGACTCTCCTTCTATGAGTAAACACGCAATAGAGCAAAAGAAGAAAGAGATCGAAGAAAAAAGCCACCTCCTACAATCCAAACTCAAAGAATTCGACATCGAAGGCGAAGTGGTCAATGTAAATATCGGTCCAGTTATTACGCAGTATGAGCTGCGTCCTGCACCAGGCACAAAAATCAGCAAGTACACCTCACTTGCTGATGATCTGGCGTTAGCTCTCAAGGCAAAAAGTATTCGTATCGTTGCACCGATTCCGGGCAAGGATACCATTGGTTTTGAAATTCCAAATAACAAAGCAGAAATAATTTATCTTAAAGAGGTTCTTGGGTCAGACATAATGAAAAATAATCCTTCCCCAACGCTGATCGCTCTTGGAAAAGACATCACGGGGCAGCCGGTTGTTACTGATTTGAAAGAGCTGCGACATCTGCTTATTGCAGGTGAAACCGGATCTGGGAAAAGCGTCTGCCTTAATACGATCTTGAACTCAATCATGTTTCGTGCCCGTCCAGACCAAGTTCGCCTGATACTATTCGATCCGAAAAAAATCGAGCTTTCTCTCTATCAGAATGCTCCCCATCTTGTAAAAGACGTCATCACTGATTTTGAGGATGTGGTATTTATTCTCAATTGGGCAGTAAATGAGATGGAGCACCGCTATGATGAACTGGCAAAATATCATGTGCGGGATCTGGCAAGTTATAATGAGATGTGTGTACAGAAAATCAAAGAGTACGAAGCACGAGAAAATAGGGAATTAGCAGAAGGAGAAGAACTTCCACAGACAATGCCCTATCTCGTTATTGTTGTGGACGAACTCGCTGACCTCATGCAGAAGATGGCAAAGGATATCGAGCGTCCAATACAAAGATTGGCAGGAATGGCACGAGCGGTTGGCATCTATCTTATTTTTGCGACACAAAGACCTTCCGTTAATGTCATCAATGGCGTGATCAAAGCAAACTTTCCTTCACGTATTTCTTTCCACGTTTCATCAAAAACAGATTCAAGAACTATTCTGGACATCAACGGCGCTGAGAAATTACTTGGGCGCGGTGATATGCTCTTCTCCCCACTTGGTAAAAAACCACCTGAACGGGTACATGGCTCATTTGTCTCGACTGATGAAGTAAAAAAACTTATCGATTATCTCTCGCAATATCCAAGACCGGAATTGGACATCAAGCTTCCTACAGAGCAGGATGGCAATGAGGATTTTAATTATGATGATGAGCTTTTCCCTCAGGCGGTTCGCTATGCAGTGGAGAAAAAGTATGCTTCCATCTCAATGATGCAGCGGAAATTCAGAATAGGATATGCCCGTGCAGGTAGACTGATCGATCAGATGCAGCGCGCTGGTTTTGTTCAGGACGCCGAGGGCAGCAAACCCAGAAAAGTGCTCATCTCTGAGAATGATCTCGAAAGGTTAGGATATTAATGCGAAATGTTTTACTTACCATAATTATACTCTCAATCTCAATAACTTCTTTGTTTAGTAATCAGGAACTTCTTAATGAATTCCTCGAAAGAAATAAGAGAATTTCTACTTACCAGGCAACCTTTGAGCAACGCAACTACTGGCCTGATAGTGATGTGGAACTCTTTTCCTATGGTCATCTTTATACAAAAAAAGATAAGATCATGCTTGATTTCTATGCGCCAACTAAGCAGGTCATGTTAGGAACTGAAGACGATCTCCGTCTCTATTTTCCCGAGAAAAATCAGCTTATCATTCAGGATTGGAGTTATTGGCAGAATTTTATCAATCCAGAACTTCTGGCAAAGGAATATATTGATTTCTGCAATCTGGAATTAACAAAGCGTTATAATAATGTGACGATATTCAAATTCAAACCGACTGAGGTCATGCAAGACTTTAAGGAGCTTGTGATCCAATTCTCAAATACTGATTCCCTTATTGTTTCTCTGGAATACAAAGATCAGTACGACAATGAAGTAGGATTCTATTTCACTGATGCATATATAAATACTGGCATGCCTGACGATATTTTCACCCTTCCTGTTCCGGAAAATACTACAATTATCGACCAACGAACGACAATTCAAGAATAAATGGAGAACCTATGATAACGCTCATAATGGCAGGAGGTATTGGAACCAGATTTTGGCCTTTGAGTACTAAAGAAAATCCCAAGCAGTTTTTGCACATTCTTGGTGAACGTTCCATGATACAACAGACTGTTGATAGGATACTTCCACTCGTGAAATATGAAGATATCTATATTGTAACAAATGAGTCACAGATTACGTTAGTGAAAGAGCATCTACCCGAACTTCCAGAAGAGAATATCATCGCTGAACCAATGGGAAGAAACACTGCTCCCTGCATCGGACTATCAGCCATATTGCTGGAAGAAAAGTATGCGGACGACGAAACCATGCTTGTGCTCCCGGCTGATCACTATATCGGAAAACCTGAACTCTTCAGAGAGATCGTTTCAAGCGCTGATGAATTTGTCAAAAAGCAACGAAAGCTCCTTACTTTCGGTATAGAGCCAACTTATCCGGCAACGGGATATGGGTATATTGAGTTCGGTAACGAGATTCAGAAAGATCCAATTCCAATTTTTTCTGTTGAGCAATTCAAAGAAAAACCAGATCTTTCCACCGCAGAACAGTTTCTTGCTTCGGGCAATTTTGCGTGGAACAGCGGTATGTTTTTATGGCGAATAGATTCAATTAATAACGCAGTGAAATCCTCGATGCCTTCACTTTATTCATCTCTCCTCGGCATCAGGGATAGTTGGACATCAAATAAAGAAGCGGTTCATAAACTTTATTCCGAGCTGGATTCTGTTCCGGTCGATATCGGCATCATGGAAAGAGCTGATAATGCAGTTGTCGTTCCCATCAACATAGATTGGAATGATATCGGAAGCTGGGAAGCGCTTGATGAAATGAAGAAAAAGGACAGAGACGGCAATTGCTTTGAAACACAAATTATGAACATAGAATCTCATAATACTTATGTTTATTCGGATAATCCACAGAGGAAAATTGCCCTCATAAATGTTGATGATATGATCGTTGTTGAGACCAAGGATGCATTGCTGATATGCAAAAAGGAAAAATCCCAGGATGTAAAAAAAGTTGTAGAAATTATTAAAAAAGAAGAAAAATATGAGTGATAAAAAAATGACTTTCCGTTTCCCTTCATTCTTGCGATGGCTTTCGATAATTGTGGCACTGCTGGCACTTGTTTGGGCAGTGTATTTTATCACAAGCGATATTTCTTCTGTGGATAAATGGTATAAAAAAGCAGCACCATTTCTCGTACTCTTCCTTGTAATAAATGTACTATATAAAAACCTCTTCACTATAAACTCAATTCGGTTCTCAGAAAGTTCTGTATTCTTTAAATCCCTTCTTCTAAAAGGATTTGAAATTAAGTTTTCACAGATGAAGAAACTCGAGTTCAGGATGAAGGGTGGGAAATCTATCGTACTTAGTTATGATGAAGATGGTCAGGAAAAAACACTTATCATTCCACGAGGTATAGAAAAGATCATAATCGTACTTACACTCATTGCAGAACAAGCCCCAAACCTCGAACTTGATGAGTTCATGAAGACAGTTATAACCACAAATAAATAATCGTAATTTGTAGATGAAAAAAGTTCTCATGATCACCTACTACTGGCCTCCTGCGGGTGGGCCGGGTGTTCAGAGAGTACTTAAGTTTGCAAAGTATCTTCCTCAATTCGGCTGGCAACCGGTCATCCTCACTGTACAGAATGGCGAATATCCAGCTTATGATGAAAGTTTGTTTAATGACATTCCACCCGAGTGTAAAGTATATCGAACTCCTTCTATCGAACCCTTTGCAATATATAAGAAATTTACCGGAATGAAGGAGGATGAAGCAATTCCAGTAGCAGCCTTGACTGAGGAAAAGAATAACTGGAAGAAAAAATTAGCCCATTGGATACGTCTGAACCTTTTCATACCTGATGCAAAAATCGGTTGGATCCCGTTTGCTATAAGAGCTGGCAAGCATATAATTAGAAACGAAAAGCCCGATATCATTTTTTCATCCTCCCCGCCACCAACGGTTCACTTGATAGCAAAATCACTTGCACGATGGAGTAAAATAAAATGGATTGCTGATTTCAGAGATCCATGGACGAGAATTTATCATTATGACCAGAACAGAATTTCACCGATAAGTAATTCTATTAACAATTCCTTAGAAAGTTCCATTTTATGCACCGCTAATAAAGTGACAGTTGTATCTAATGGATTCTTTCATGGGATTGAAGATAGTAAATTGTTTGTGTTACCCAACGGATTTGACGAAAATGACATTCCAGAGAAACAATCTGATCAAAAAAATAATATTTTTACGATACGGTACATGGGTTCATTGAAAGAACGACAATACGTGGATGTTTTTTTCAATATTTTGAAAGATCTTTCGGAAGAATCTCATTATCGAGGAAAAATCTGCTTTGAAATAATTGGACACGTTTTTGAGTCTGTAAAGCAAAAAATAATGCAAAAGGGAATCACTGGTATCCAGATAAATTTCTTAGGATATCTAAACCATAATAAAGCTCTAGAGTTAATTAGTCAATCCGACTTGTTACTATTTATTATTGGAAAAAGTTCAAGGGCAAAATTAATTATAACAGGTAAGCTTTTTGAATATATCATGGTAAATAAACCAATATTAGCCTTTGGTCCTCTTGAAGGAAAAGCAGATGAAATTATCAGAGAGACAGGAACAGGAAAAATGTTTGATTATTCAGATTATAATAATGTTAAAGATTTCATTAATATTAAATTTCAGAAATGGAAAGATACTGATAATATTACTACATTAAATAAAAAAATTGAAAAATATTCGCGTTGCAATTTGACACGGAAATTAATAAGTATTTTTGAGGTATCATCATGAAAGTCATCGATAAAATACTCGTGCTTGGTCCCCATACAGATGATGGTGAATTCGGATGTGGAGGAACCATTGCCCGTTTTATTGAAGAAGGTAAAGAACTATATTATGCGACTTTCTCATGCGCTGAAGAATCGGTTCCGGAAGGTCTTCCAAAAGACATACTCCTAAAAGAGGTTAGGAAAGCTTCGGCGGTACTTGGAATAAAAAAAGACAACCTTCTTATTTACAGGTATCCAGTTAGGAAATTTGCACATCACCGTCAGGATATTCTTGAAGACCTAGTACAGTTGAATAGAACTATTCAACCAGACCTTGTAATCATGCCTTCTAAACATGACCTTCATCAAGATCATTTAACTATCGCTACCGAAGGATTGAGAGCATTCAAATTTACATCAATTTTGGGCTATGAGATGCCATGGAATAATATAACATTTGAAACAAGATCCTTTATATATCTTGAGGAACGACATGTCGAAAAGAAACTTGATTCTCTTAAATGCTATCGTTCCCAGATAGGAAGAAAATATGCAAATGCAGAATATATTAAGGGATTAGCAAGAACTCGTGGTGTTCAAATTGGAGTCGAGTTCGCTGAAACATTTGATGTACTCCGCTGGATAATTAAGTAAAAATGCCAACTCACTTAACTGAATTTTACAATAATAGGATTGGTGATTACGTCAAGGATCCTGATGATGAAAACTTTCTTCTTAAATTGAATAATATCTTACAAAAAGAAGAGATCAAATTTTATAAAGAACTTCCTATCGATTATCCATTTATTTTCGTTTTTGGTTTGCCCCGTTCGGGCACAACGCTTCTTACACAATTCATAGCTCACTCTTTCGATATCGCTTACATCAACAATCTTATGGCAAGATTCTGGCTAGCTCCACTATTCGGAATCCGCCTGTCAAAAAATGTAATATCCGATAAATATACTAATTACTCTTCTGATTTTGCTCGAACAGCTGATATTTCTGACATTCATGAATTTGGATATTTCTGGAGGTACTGGCTAAAAAAAGAAAAAATAACAGGAATTACTGAATATGAAAAAATTGAAAAAACAGTCGATTGGGAAATGTTGAGAAAAATCCTTTCAAATATGCAACACGAATTCAACAAACCTATGGTTTTTAAAAATATTTTTGGCTCATACCACATACAAAAAATTTGTAAAGTTCTCGGTAAAGTATTGTTCGTTTATATTGAAAGAGATGAACTTGATGTAGCGATTTCAATCCTTAATGCTAGAAAGAAGTACTATAATAACCTTAATACATGGTGGAGTTATATGCCACCAGAATATGACAGAATCAAAGATCTTGATTATATGGAACAGATTGCAGGTCAGATATTTTATTTAAAGAAATTTTATTATAAGGAAATCGAAAAAAATAAAAAGTATATTCTCAAAATTGATTATAGAGAGCTTTGCGAGAAACCTTATGATGTATCAATAAAAATTAATAATTTTATTGAGCATACTTATCATAATAAGTTGAATCTTTTTGAAAACATTCCTCATAATTTTCCTTTTAGAACCTATACCAATGAAGCAGATATGAAAAAGAAATTCAAATCCATATTACATAAATTCCAACATGATTAAGCATATATTTGCAATCCATCAGCCAAATTATCTCCCATGGATTGGATATTTTTACAAAATAGCCAAAGTTGATACTTTTATTTTTCTGGATAGTGTTCAGTTTCCCAGGGGACAAAGCTTTGCAAATAGGAATCGGATCAAAACACCGCAAGGTATAGTGTATTTAACCATTCCTCTCTCATATCCAAAGGGAAAAGAGAAGAAAGTATCTTACAGAGAAATGGAATTTGCTTCAGACAAATGGAAAGAAAAACATCTTAAAATCTTAAGATTTAATTATAAAAGAGCTCCCTATTTTGACCCGATATACAATATGGTAAAATCAGTTTTAGATATTGAAGCACTATTCTATAAATTAAATATTAAATTAATAAAAAAAGTTTCAGAATATTTGGATTTTGAAACAAAATTTGCTTTGTTGAGCGATATCTTAGAGAATTTTGGCAGTAAAACTCAACTCATTGTAGATATTGGAAAGGCAATTGGCGGACAAGTTTATTACTCTGGTACTGGTGGTGGAAAAGAATATAATGACGAGAACTTACTCAATAAAAATGAAATAACCCTTGAATATTCGGATTTCATTCATCCTACCTATCCTCAGTTATGGGATGGTTTCATGCCTAATTTATCGATCATCGACTTATTGTTCAATTGTGGACCTGAGAGTAAAAACATTTTATTAGGCACCAACCAATGAAGGAAAGAAGTAAATTACTGTTATTTATTAAGAAATCTGATTCCACCTTTGTTCTCAATGATGAGAGTGTTTTAAAGGAGCATTACAGAGTGGAATCTTTTTTATACGGTAATCCTAAAGGTTTGAGTAAATTTCTGTACATTCAAATTAAATTAATTCTCTGGCTATTATCAAAAATTCGAGAAGCAAGATATATTTATATCTGGTTTGCAGACTATCATTCCTTCTTTCCAATTTTTGTTGCAAAAATAATGAAATGGAAATCTTTACTCGTACTGGGTGGGTATGGAGTTGCTAATATTCCAGATATTAAATATGGTGCATATACAAATTTTCTTAGACGTTTTTGTGTAAGATTTTCGATTGAGAATGCCTTGATCTGTCTTCCAGTATCAAATTATGTTAATAGACAGGCAAAGCATATCGCCAGACATATGAAGTCGAAGGTTTTGTATAATGGAATAAAAATCCATAGCCAAGGAAATGATTATGATAAAAAAAACATTATATTAACAGTTGGAATCTGTAATGAAATTCGGAGAGTTAAAATCAAAGGGATTGACTTCTTTATAAAACTAGCAAAATCTTTCAAAAATTATCAGTTTATAATTGTTGGTTTGTCAAAATCATTAAGTAAACAATTAGGAACTATTCCAGCAAATTGTAAAATAATTGAGCCAATACCACATCTTGAGTTATTAGATTATTATAAAACTGCAAAAATTTATTGTCAATTCTCATTAACGGAATCGTTTGGACTATCCGTTGCTGAAGCAATGTTTTATGGTTGTATCCCGATTGTTTCTGATAATGGTGCACTCCCTGAGATTGTAAAAAATACTGGCTATATATTGACTGAGAGAAATATTGAAGATGCTGTACAAGTTATCCAAGAAGCAATAAATTTAGATAATAATCTACATATAAAAGCTAGAAAAAGAGCATTAGATAATTTTTCTCTTAAAAGAAGAAATAGTGAAATAATAAAAGCAATAAGGAATTTATAATGAATGATGAACCGATCTTCTTATTAGGAGCTCACAAATCAGGAACCAGTTTATTAAGAAGCATTCTAAATGGTCATTCAAAGCTTTACACAATTCCTATTGAATCTCATTTTTTTCAACTAACAGGTTACTGGATCGACAATGATTATAGATCGCAAAAGCCAAAAAAATTAAACCATCAACAAATTATTAGCAATTTTAATACTTGGATAGAGAAAAGTAATGTAACCGATGATAAGTATATAGACGGAATTTCAAAAGGTATTTTTGATTTAGAACGTTTCAATGATAGTATTTTAACGATTCAAAACGTATATGATCACAAAGAATGCATCAGTAAGTATTTTGGAGCAATTCATTATTCAGTTGAAGGAACAACCCTACCTAACAATGCTCGGATTGTTGAGAAATCCGTTGAACACGCTGAATTTGCTTTGGAATTGTTACACATGTTCCCAAAAGCAAAATTCATACATATTCTTAGGAATCCTTATTCAAATATAGTTTCAATAAGGAAATTTAAAGTTTTAACCGTTAAATTTCCAATAATAAGAAGAATACTTAGGACTTTGTACACTAATTATTACTTCTTATATAAAAATAGAAACTTAATAAAAAACTATAAAGTAATTCGTTATGAAGATATTGTTTCTAATCCCGAATTTTCAATAAAAGACATTTGTGAGTTTCTGGATATTGACTTTGAAGATATCTTAATGAAACCAACATACCTTGGTCAACCCTGGTCTGGTAATAGTATCACTAATACAAAATTTAACAAAATTAGTAACGAACGTTTAGGTAAATGGAAAAATGAAATTTATCCAATGGAAGTCTACTATATTAACAAATTATTTGATTATGTTTTAGATGATTATGATTATGATAAGTTTAATAAAATTGGTTGTTTCTGGAAACCTGCAAAAGGAGAAAACCTGAAAAGATATATTGCTAATCGACTTTATAAATATTACCTTTTATAATGAAAAAGTACGTAAATAAATTTTATATATGGTAATAACAAATAAATTAATATATCTTCAGTTACAAAAAACAGGCAGCACTCATATAACAAACTTACTTAATAAGTTATTTGATTGTAAGCAATATACAAAGCATGGAAGAATACCTCCATTTTTACTAGAGCAAAACAAATATATTATCGGTTCGGTTAGAAATCCATGGGATTGGTATGTGTCACTTTGGGCTTTCGGTTGTCAACACAATGGTGGATTCTACGATAGACTGACTTCTCGATCAATAACGGGCAATTATTTGCTGATGTGTCCTTTTAAATCAATTTTAGCTTCAATTAATGAGATAATAAAGCCAACCAGACAATGGCAAAAACTATATAGAGATCATAATAATCCCGATTTATTTCGAAATTGGATAAAATTGATTTTCAACCCCAAAAGGCGCCTTGATTTAAAAGAAAAATATGGATTTTCTCCAATTAGTAAACATAGTGGTTTTTTTACATATAGATACATATATCTCTACAGTAAAGATTTAAAAAATATATATTCAAAAAGACATGTTGGTACTGTTGAAAAACTTATTGAATTCGATAAAAACCATAACATATTAGATGATGTAATACATAATGAAAATTTGGAGGACGATTTTATTAGAATTCTCGATAAAATTGGATGTATTATTGATGAAGAAAAGAAGAATATTATATACTCCTCAAATAAATCTAATATTTCCAAAAGGTCCAAAACCAAGTATTACTATAATGACGAAACAAAAAATCTTGTTGGCAAAAATGAACAATTGATTATAAAAAATATTCTTACAAATTCCCAGAATGATCATAAAAAATTTCTAATATTATAAATGTTTAAAGACCTAAGAAACGTAACCAAACATTCTTCAGTATACTTTCTGGGTAATTTCATCTCAAAAATTATAGGTATCATACTTCTCCCCTTATATACTAAGGTAATTCTTGTAGAGGCATATGGAATCTATAGTATTTTTGAAGTTACAGTTCAGTTTGGTCAGAGTATTCTTCATTTCGGAATCCCTAATGCCATTTTCCGCTGGCTCAATCTTGAAGAATACAAGAACAAAAGGGGAAGCATTATTTTTACATCACAATTATTCCTTCTCGGGATAACCTGTATTATAATTCTTCTTGCCTTTATTTTCAAGAACAACCTTAGCATCCTTTGTTTCCAAACAATAGAATATGAACTATTTTTCCCAGTTATTGCAATAATACTAGGCTTGAGTTTATTACTAAAGATCCCACTGGCACTTATCCGTATTGAAGAAAAATCATTATTGTACATCTCTATCACGATCTCAAGATTTATCCTCCAATTAGTTTTTACTATTTATTTCGTCGCTATTCTTAAGATTGGCATTATTGGAATTTTTTATGGACAGTTAATCGGAGAGATTGTTGCTGTAATAGGATTATTGATTTATATGATAAATAAAGTTTGCCTTCGTTTTGAATACAAAATATTAAAAGATATGATTTCTTTTGGTTTCCCGTTGACATTCTCTGATTTATCAAATAGAATTCTTAACATGGGTGATCGATATATTCTTGGATTCCTAACAAATGTATCCGTAGTAGGAGTTTATTCACTTGGATATAAATTAGCAAATCTTATTGATACATTGATTATTAACTCTTTTAGAACTGCATTTATTCCTATCGCTTGGAAGAAATTCAAAGAACATAATGCAAAACGTTTCTATGCTAAACTTCTCATCTACTATACTTTTATCGTTTTCTGGATATCTCTTTTCATTGCTGTATACGCAAAAGGAATTATTCATACACTTGCATTAAACAAATCTTATTGGGATGCATCGAATATTGTCGCTATAGTGGTTCTTGCAATAGCTGTGAAAGGAACTTCTTCTATCATAAAAATGGGTTTGCAATTTACCAAAAAAACTAAACTAATCGCCTATATTGTACTTAGTGCAGCAGCATTGAACATTATTCTTAATTTTCTTCTGATACCTCTAACAGGTATGTATGGTGCTGCTTTTTCAACGTTGATATCCTTTTTATATATTGCATTTGTTACATATTTTGTTTCAAATAAATACTATCCTATCACCTTCGAGTGGATCAGGTTATTGAAAATCCTGTTTACAAGCTTGTTACTTTATTTCATATCATACCTTCTAAATCCGTTATCTTTCATCTGGAGAATTGTTTTAAAATTTGTCCTTTTATGTACATATCCTATTATACTTTACTTAATTTGTTTTTTTCAAAAGCAGGAAATCTCTAGAATCAAAGGCGCTTGGAAAAAATGGAAAAGCATAAAAAATATTCACAAAAATGTTAAAAGTATATCATTATAAGGAGTTATATGTCATCAATATCAAATATTTTAAATAAGTCATGGCTTAGAGATTTATTAATAATTATAGCTGTTTTCGTCTTAATACTTATCGTGTTCTCTCAAATGGTTTTCGAAGGTAAGCAACCTGGGGGAGTTGACGTAATCGGATCAAAAGGATCCTCTCATCAAATTCAAGAACATGAAAAAGAATCAAATACAACAGCGTACTGGAATCCCCCGGTTTTCTCCGGTATGCCTAGATACCATAGACTAAAAGCACAGGTCTTCTCGGTTGATACATTCATAGGTTCAATTCTCGGTAAAGTAATATATTTAAACATCTGGCTCTACCTCATCGGCTTCATCGGCATGTTTTATCTGCTTAGATTCTTTAAGCTTGGATTTTGGGTTTCCGTTTTTGGAGGACTCGGTTTTATCTTTATCCCCCATTTCATGTCACTCCTGAATATCGGGCACTTTGCAAAATTCAGACCCATTATGTACATGCCAATGGTCACATTCTTCTTCCTGAGTTTTCTGAATAAAAAAAATCTGCTATGGCTTATCGGATTTATCTTTGCTTTTTCTGTGCAGATCAGAACCCAACATTACCAGATAATCTTCTACCAGATCATGATACTTCTGTTCATAGGACTCTATTATCTTATTAAAATGCTGATGAATAAAGACACAAAACTATTTTTAATCAAATTCCTTCTTATTATTGGTGGCTTACTACTCATCACTGCAATGGTCGCACAGCCACTCTTCGTTACAAACGAATATACTCCATATTCTATTCGTGGTGGAACTGGAGACAGAGAATCTACAGGTCTTGATCTTGACTATGCCACCAAGTGGTCTCTTCATCCTGGAGAACTCCTTACTCTAATCATGCCGAGATTTTACGGAGGTACATCGAACGAACTTTATACAGGATCAAAAATTACTCAGTGGCAGAACAAGCAACTTCCCACTTATTGGGGACACATGCCCTTCACTCAGGTATACGACTACCTTGGAGTTGTGGTTTTCTTCCTTGCTGTAATTGGATTAATTATGTCATTCAAGAAGGGAATCATCAAAGTGTTATTGGGTTTATTCATCTTATCAATGTTCCTCTCTTTTGGAAGACATCTTCCGTTTTTGTATTCCCTCTTTTTTCAGCATATTCCTTTTTTCAACAAATTTAGAGTACCCTCAATGATACTTGTGGTCATGCAGTTCATCGTGGTGATATGGGCAGCCTTTGGACTTAAATATATTCTGGAGATCACAAAGAAGAATCAAAAAAAATTGCAGAATGTTGTTATAGGAACTGGAACTGTGATAATTGTAATCGGACTGATAGTACTCATTTTCGGTTCTTCATTCACGCTCTCAAAGGTGGGAGAAGCATCCCAGTATGACCCTCAAGTTCTTACAATGATAAAACAGGTCCGTCTTGAAATGTTACAAACCGACGCTCTGCGCATGATCATGTTCACTGTTTTAACCGCTGGTGCTATCCTGCTATTCTTAAACAAGAAGATAAAGAACTATATTTTTATTGGACTTATTTTTATCATCCTTCTTGCTGATCTGCTTCCTTATGTGAAAAAAGCAGAAGGTGACCTGTATGATCCTGTTCAACTTGAACGACGACACTTCAAGATGAAACCGGCTGATCAAGCTATTCTTCAGGATACAAGCTATTATCGTGTATTCCCTATTACAGAAAATCCATTTAATAATAATGACTGGTCGTATTATCACAACTCGATTGGCGGATACAATGCTGCAAAGCTACGAATCTATCAAGATATTGTCGAAAATTGCATTTTCAAAGGACCGGATCCGCAGGTTCCAGTAAATTGGAATATTCTGAAAATGCTTAATACAAAATATGTAATCTCATCATCTCAACTCCCCCAGGAAAATCTTGCTCCCTATCACTATGACCAAAAGAACAAACTGCTTGTATATAAGGCAACATACGATCCCAAGCCTGCATGGTTTGTTGAAGAAGTACGCACTATCGAAGACAGAGATATAAGATTTGCTACACTTAATAGCCCAGATTTTGATCCGCATAAAACTGCTCTTCTGGAAGTTGACTTTACTCAGCAAATCGAAAAGCCAGATTCAGTTAATATCAAGACAACACCTTCATTCAACAAAATGACGTATGATGTATATACAAATAAACCAGGATTATTAGTGGTTTCAGAAATCTACTATCCGAAAGGATGGAAGGCATATATTGATGGTAAGGAAGTACCTATATACAAGACAAATCACATTCTCCGATCCATCTATATTGATGAACCCGGCGAACACGACGTATTATTTGAATTCAGTCCTGAGACATTCATGAAATATTATAAGATCTCACTTATCGCTCATATTTTTGCATTTGTTTGTCTCATAGTAGCGGCAGTTTTAACCATACTAAACAGGAGGAAGGAGAAGGGAAGATGGAGGACGGATGAAGAAGAAAATTGAAAAATTTGAAGATCTTGAAGTCTGGAAAGAAAGCATGAGATTAGCCGCTGACATCTACACAACTTTCTCTAATTGCAAAAACTATAGCTTGAAAGATCAGGTGCAAAGGGCTGCAGTCTCAATACCTTCAAATATTTCTGAGGGATACGATAGGAGTTCAAATAAAGAATTTATCCGTTTTTTATATATTGCTCGAGGTTCATGTGCTGAATTAAGAACTCAATTATATTTATCACTTACGTTAGATTTTGTTGAAAATTCTCAAATATTAGAAATGATTGAAACAACAAAAAAAATATCAACAATGCTTTTCAATTTGATAAAAGTCCGAAAAGAGAAATTTTAATGCCTAATCCTCCCTCCTCCGTCCTCCCTCCTCCTTTCATCTCCATTATTGTTCCTGCATATAATAGGGCTGATGAAATCGATGAATTTCTCTCTTCTTTTGAGAAGCAGACAAAGAATAATTTTGAAGTGATCGTAGTTGATGACGGATCGACTGATTCCACCAAACAGGTTGTTGATCAACATTCTTCAAACCTCGATCTTCGATACTTTTTTCAGCAGAATAAGGGTCCCGGTGCTGCACGTAATCTCGGAATGGAACATGCAAAAGGAGATATTTTGGTTTTCATAGATTCAGATTGCACTGTGCCGAGAAATTATATCGAAAACCTTACATCTCATCTCGAGATAGATAATTTTGATGCTTTTGGTGGTCCCGATACATGTCGTAAGGATTTTTCACCTTTTCTTAAAGCAGTTAATTATTCAATGACCTCATTTATTGGCACGGGCGGTACACGGGGCTCCAAAGGGAAACAGCTTGCAAAATACTATCCGAGAAGTTTCAATATGGGCATCAAGCGAAAGGTATATGAGAAAATCGGCGGGATGAATAAACTGCGTCATGGTCAGGATATGGACTTTTCAAACAGAATATATAATGCAGGATTCAAGGTCACGTATTTCGATGATGTGAAAGTGTATCATAAAAGACGAACTAACCTTAAGAAATTCTTTAAGCAGATATTCAACTGGGGAATTACCCGTATTAATCTTGGCAGGATCGACAAGAATATGCTCAAACCGATACATATGCTGCCGGCTCTCGCACTTCTTGGTTATGTGATTTCTTTTGTTCTTTCATTTTTCTTCCTGGTGATGAGATACGTATTGTTTGCAGAAAGTGCCCTATTAGTT
>Ga0136651_10000080_pt1 | contig 45011 bp, 38 predicted proteins | sample Mar14236cmmetaG_FD_94867 | JGI IMG/M metagenome (GOLD analysis project Ga0136651, IMG submission 94867) | Marine hydrothermal vent microbial communities from Guaymas Basin, Gulf of California to study Microbial Dark Matter (Phase II) - Marker... ... | reverse complement strand
TTACCGTGGTGATCATGGATATTACCGGGAAAAAAGTACTTGTCAAAGAATATATGCGGGTACAGCCGGGCGAAGTGAAAGAGGTTGACATGCAGAATTATCATGCAGGTATCTACATGATCTCGGTAACCAGTCAGGATCAGAAGGTCAGAAGGGTATATAAGGTCAGTAAGAAATAAACGGTTCAGGCAATCATGATATTTTCCGAATGGGAGGCTTGCAAAGTCGCCCGTTTGGTTTTTTTAGCCGACCGTCACAAGGTGAGGGGGAGGAGTTCCCTACGTAGGACTCTACGTAGGATGTTTAGAAAAGTGAATGATCCTGGCCAGAGGACAGGTATCCCTCGTCTTCTTTCAGGTTGTTCCCTTTGGAGGCTTCCACAGCCAGACGATCACAGCGTTCGTTTTCCGTAGTGTTGTTATGCCCTTTGATCCAAACCAGTTTAATGTTATGCTTGCGGTAAAGCTTGAGGAAACGTTTCCAGAGGTCCGGATTCTTTTTCTTTTTAAATCCTTTTTGTTCCCAGTGAAAAACCCATCCCTTGTTTACGGCATCGGCCACATATTTTGAGTCGGTGTATATGGTTACACTACTTTTTGGGATCTTAAGGGCTTCCAGTGCCTTGATTACTGCCAGTAGTTCCATCCGGTTGTTGGTGGTGAGGCGAAATCCTTCAGAGAGTTCTTTCCGGTGTTTGCCCGACATCAGAACAACCCCGTATCCGCCCGGCCCCGGGTTCCCTCGGGCCGCTCCGTCGGTATATATGATGATATCAGGGGGCATTGTTCAGATGAATTCCGGTATTGCTGATAAACAGACGGATGGCAATGGCCAGGAGGATAATGCCGAAGAATTTCTGCAGGATGTATAATCCGGTGGGCCCCAGGATTCTTTCAAACCATTTGGTAGCTTTCAGCACCAGATAAACGATGATCATATTAAGCAACAAACCTATCAGGATATTAATGGTGCTGTAACTGGCCCGCAGCGATAGCAGGGTGGTGATAGAACCGGCTCCGGCAATCAAAGGGAAAGCTATAGGCACGATAGATCCTCCGCCTTCGGCATCATGTTTGAAAAAAGGAATCCCAAGTACCATTTCCAGAGCCAGGAAAAGCAGGACAAAAGAGCCGGCGATAGCAAAGGAGGATATGTCCACGCCGAAAAACGCCAGAAGCGGTTCTCCGATTATCAGAAAAGCAAACATGATGAGAAAAGACACCAGAGTGACCTTCCCGGCCTCGACCTTTCCCACCTTGCTCTTGATATCGATAATGATCGGGATTGAGCCGGTGATGTCAATCACGGCAAACAACACCATGAAGGTGGCTAATATCTCTTTAAGATTAATTTCCATATAAAAATATTCTGAAAGGCACCTGCAAAATAACACTGCCAGGCTGCCTGTGTACAGATACAGACAGCCCGGCAGGTTGTGTTTTCATTATTCCATGATAGTCATTTCATCCACCAGATGGCGGGCTCCGGAAAACTTATCCATAATGAAAAGCACATAACGGATATCCACAACGATGCAGCGCTGCAGGCTGTTTTCGAAGGCGATGTCCCCGCTCATGGCCTCCCAGTTGCCGTCAAAAGCCAGACCGATAAGTTCGCCGTTGCCATTCATCACAGGGCTCCCTGAATTGCCGCCGGTAATGTCATTGTTGGTGATGAAACATACATGCATAATGCCGTCTTCTCCGTATCTGCCAAAATCTTTGGATTTATAAAGTTCCTTGAGTTTTTCGGGAACAATGAATTCATAATTATCGGGATCTTCCTTTTCCATGACTCCTTTCAGGGTAGTGAAATATTTGTAGTGAACAGCATCTCTCGGGTCATAACCTTCTACCGTGCCGTAAGTGAGTCGCATGGTGAAGTTGGCATCCGGATAAAAGATCTTTTTTGGGAACATCTCCATCAGGCCTGCCATGTAAAGGCGGTGCCCCTTGTTGAGTTCTTCATCAAACTGTGTTTCCTGACCCAAGAGGTAGAAATATTCGTTGAAGATGGATTGGGCGGCATCGTAAGCCGGATCCTTCAGCAGAGTCTTTAGTTTGGGATTCTGCAAAAAGGCGTGGAAACGTTGTTCATTGACGAAGACCGACTTGTTAAACATATTATCGATATACTTATCAAAGTTGTTTTTGTATTTTTTCCGGATCATAGCGAATATGTCCGGCTGAAACTCCGGTTTGACATTTTCAGCGTACAATCTGAACATGGCTTTGGATGCCGCTTTGTCGGTGGGAGGGTTATAATCCTTGAAAAATTCCTTTGCTGTTTTTTTAGCAGTCTCCACTGTTTTACGGATTTGTTGAATATCGTCGGATTGCAGAGCCATTTCCAGTCCCCGTAAGGAATAGGTAAAATGGATTACCTCACTGCCCCGGATCAAAGCCTCACTGAGATATTGAGAAGCATAGCGGTAATCAGCCCTGTTTTCAATGGCATCTTTGATCAGGTCCAGTGCCTGACCGTATTTTTTTTCTCTTTCCGGATCCCGGGATACCCAGTTACGGAATTTTTTTTCCAGGGCCAGTTTCCGGGCTTTTACATTGAGTTTTTTAAGATCCTGATTCTGGCCGATAGAGAATTTCCAGTAGTTGCTCGACATGGAATATTTTTCGGCATACTGGATTCTGACCTTTTCGCTGGCCATCATATCTTTCCAGAGGATCTCCTGACGGGTACCCCTTATTTTAACGCGGTTAGGGTTAGTAATATTCATCACTTCGTCGATTTCCCAGGAAGTCATGTAGCGGGAGGTTCCTCCGGGGTAGCCTATGATCATGGCAAAATCGCCGGGGTGTACGCCTTTCAGGGAGACCGGCAGGTAATGTTTGGGTTTCAGGGGTACGTTGTCGGGAGAATATTCGGCGGGTTTTCCGTCGGGAGACATATAGACGCGAAAGACGCTGAAGTCGCCGGTATGTCTGGGCCACATCCAGTTATCGGTATCGCCGCCGAATTTTCCGATGGAAGAAGGGGGTGTCCCGACAAAACGGACATCTTTGTATATCTCATAAACCAGAAGATAATACCGGTTTCCCGAGAAGAACGAGCGGACGGAAGCCTGATAATCCGTACTGTCGGTTGCTTTTTTGACAATTTTTCCGCTGATTTCACTGATGGTCTGTGCACGGGTGTCTTCGGACATGGTGTCGCTCAGGGCCGGTATGATCTGGTCCGTTACGTCTTCCATACGTACGAGAAAGGTGACCCGAAGCCCGGGATTCGGGAGTTCATCCTTTTGAGTAGGTGCCCAGAAACCGTCTTCCAGGTAATTGTGTTCCGTCGAGCTGTGCTTCTGGATGGCTCCGTAACCACAATGATGATTAGTTAGTAAGAGACCCTGGTCTGATACGATCTCTCCCGTACATCCTCCGTCAAAAATAACAATAGCATCTTTCAGACTGGAATGATTGATGCTGTAAATGTCTTCGGCAGATAACTTAAGTCCCATGCGGGTCATGGTGCCGATATTCAGCTTTTCCAGCAAGGGTAAGAGCCACATCCCTTCATCGGCCCGGAGCAATGGACTGACCAGAAGAAATAATCCTAAAATGAATGTTCCTGTACGTTTCATAATGTGTAAGTGTTAAAATATTATAAAGCTGTTGGTATTATATTCGGGGGTAAAATAAGGAAAAATGAGTGAGTTTATTTTCAAAAAGAGCAAATTTATTTGAGTTTACGTGATATGTTCATAACCATATTTTTTCTGAAATGTATTTCCGTTTGCTCATTCAGCAGGCGGAAAGAGCGGCGGTGATAAGGGGTTATGCCGTGTTCGCGGATGGCTCTGCGATGGCCTTTGGTAGGATACCCCTTGTTTTTATCCCACTGATAAACGGGGTACTCCTCATGTAACCTGATCATGTATTCATCCCGGTGTGTCTTGGCCAGGACAGAGGCAGCGGCAATGGAAGCATACTTTCCGTCCCCTTTAATGATACATTTGTAAGGGATGTTTTCGTAAGGAATGAAAAATTTCCCGTCAACGAGTAGAAGATCCGGCTTTCTGTATAGTTTGCGCAGGGCATCATGCATGGCAATATACGACGCCCGGAATATGTTAAGTTTGTCTATCTGTGTGTTATCTATCATAGTCACAGCCCACGCCAGAGCTTGATTTTCAATCTCTATACGTAAGGTTTTCCGTTTTTCTGCGGAGAGTTTTTTTGAGTCGTTCAGGTCCGGAAGATCATAGTCGCTGGGGAGAATTACAGCTGCTGCCGTCACCGGTCCGGCCAGGCAGCCCCGCCCGGCTTCGTCTACGCCAGCTTCTGTTTCCGGATTATAATAAAAGGGTTCAAGCATGACTGGTTGATGGTTCAGGGTTTAAGGTTATTTGTTCTGGGTTCATAATCAGTGGTTCCGGGTTCAGGATTGGGTCGTGTTTATTTTTGTACTGTTTGTTCAATTACTTTCCAGACTTTTGCGGCAGTATGATCCCAGTTGAAAAGGGTTGCTCTGTGAGATCCTTTTTCGACGAGTTCCTTCCGTAAAAAGAGGTCCTTTTTTATCCGGAGCATTGCCCGGCTGATGCTTTCTAACGAGAAAGGATCCACATAAAGGGCTGCATCCCCGCACACCTCTGGAATGGCCGTTACATGGGCGGCAATTACGGGAACATGACAGGCCATGGCTTCAACCGGAGGGATGCCGAAACCCTCAAAATAAGAGGCAAAAATCAACGCTTCGGCAGAACCCAGTATTCTGTGGGTTTCCCAGCGGGAAAGGTTCCCGGCCATAATAACATCTTCTGCATATTTCATATTTTGCAGCGTCTTTTTAATCTCACGCATTCCAAACATGGGACGGCCGGCGATCATCAGTTTACAGGGGTCGGATGAAGAGGCCCGGAACAGGTCGAAAGCCTGAAGAATACGGGGTATGTTTTTCCGTGGCAGTAATGATCCGATATGGACAAAATAAGGATCTCCATCCGAAAATTGTTTTCTGGTTTCTTCTCTCGTTTTTTCAGAGAGCGGGCTGAAAACTTCATGAATTCCGTTCCAGGCTACAGTGATCTTTTCAGGAGGGATCCCGAACTGTCGGGTGATATCTTTTTTTGAAAAATCCGAAACGGTGATGATATGAGCCGCTCTTTCTGCAAACCGGGGGAAATAACGTCGATAATACCAGTTGACACTTTTGGGGAGTTCTCCGGGATAATGCATAAAGTTCAGGTCGTGGATCACCGGGATGGATGGGACCCCGGCGTGAAGGGGGATAAAACCGTCCGGTGAAAAAAACAGGTCGAAAGGATGTTTTTTCAAGTATCTTGCCAAACTATGCTGGAACCATATATGCCATAAGACCGGGTGCCGGGCCGGAGGCCTGAGAATCACCGGCTGAACATTTTCGGTGACGATAAACTCCGGAGCATACGGCCGGTCGAAGAAAAAACAAAAAATATGTTCAGGATGATCACGGGCAAGACGGCGTGCTACTTCGAAGGTAAACCAACCGATGCCATCCAGCTTACCGGGCATCAGAAAACGGGTATTTATGGCAATATTCATGAAAGACTCTTTTCTGTTTACAGGGCTTTATTACTTTTGCATGTAAAATAAACCAAAATATCAGGATTGAAAAAAAAGTTTTTTTTGAATCTTATTTTATTGGTTTCATTAAACCTGGTGGTCAAACCTTTCTGGATATTCGGAATCGACCGCACTGTTCAGAATGTTACGGGAGCGGAGGCCTATGGGTTTTACTTTTCCTTGTTCAGTTTTTCCCTCTTGCTAAATATATTACTGGATGCCGGAATCACCAATTACAATAACCGGGTTATCTCGCGTGAACCTGAAAAACTGTCTGTCTGGTTTTCCCAGTTGTTTCTGATCCGGTTACTGTTGGCGGTGGTTTACGTCATTGTTTCTATAGCGATCGCCATTATTTTGGGGTATTCACCCCGCCAGCTTCACCTGCTATGGTTCCTGATATTGAATCAGTTTCTGGCATCCCTTATCTTGTTTTTCCGGTCTAATATTACAGGGCTTCATCTTTTTAAAACCGATAGTGTGCTATCTGTAGCCGACCGCATACTAATGATTCTTCTGGTGGGTATCGTATTATGGGGGCATGTAACCGACCAGCCTTTCCGGATAGAGTGGTATGTCTATCTGCAGTCTCTGGCTTATGGCATTGTTGCTGTGGCGGCGTTTATTCTGGTGCTTACCAAAACGAAATTTTTCCGTCCCCGTTTTGACAAGATGTTTTTCTTCAGGATCGTCCGCGAAAGTTTCCCTTTTGCCGTGCTCACCTTCTTAATGGCTTTGTATTACCGGGTTGATTCGGTTATGCTGGAGCGTATGCTGCCTGACGGGGCCCGCCAGGCAGGGATATACGCACAGGCTTTCAGACTGTTGGATGCTTTTGTTATGTATGCGTACCTTTTTTCCGTGATTTTACTGCCATTGTTTTCCAGGATGATCAAGGAAGATAAGCCCGTAACCGAGCTGGTAAAATTTGCCTTTCTGCTTATGATGATCCCGATACTGATTCTGGGAATAACCACTATTATTTACCGTTATCCTGTAATGCATTTTCTCTACCTGAGTCATGCAGAAGCTTCCTCCGATGTGTTGGGTTTATTGATGGTTGCCCTGATATTCGCATCTTCCGGATATTTGTTCGGAACGTTACTTACGGCTCGCGGAGATATCAAACAATTAAGCTGGCTGGCGGCAGGAGGATTTTTGTTGAATATCCTTTTGAATTTCATTCTTATTCCCCGTTTTCAGACCATCGGTGCTGCCTGGGCCAGCTTGGTTACCCAGGCAGGGATAGGGATTATACAGATTCTGATGGTCAGCCGCCGGTTACGGATGCCCGTAAACCGAATGGTTCCGTTACGTACGTTTGTTTTTGCCGGGATAATTACACTTACAAGCTTGATCTTGTATGGCTCGGGAATGAACCCCTTGACCGGATATCTCATTCAGCTTGCTTTATCCCTGTTGCTGGCCGTGATGATAAAACTAATTCCGCTGAAACAGATGATAACCATTCTTGTTTCGGTGAAAGAGTAGGGGGTTACAACCCCGTTTTCCCGGTCTTTTGTGGTTTTCCTTTTGTGACTGGTCTCCAAAACAAGTCTGATAGAAACACTCCGGAGATAACCCCCAGAAAATTAGAGAGCATATCCATATAGGTAAAAGATCTGCCGGGAATCAGGAGTTGGTGGGCTTCATCACCTACTGCGATGGCTATACCTATGACCAGGGTGTAAAAAATAATTTTCCGGAGTAATGAAGGGGCTTTTTTGAATTGCCAGGAGACCATCAGAAATGAAAGGATCATATACTGAAACCAATGGACCAGATGGTCTACCCGTATCTCACGGCCGCACATGATTACATCCGGATTTGACAAATTGGGGAGGGAAGAAACAAAAAGGATCAGGGAGAGCCAAATACAGAAAAAATTCCGGTAATACCGGGCGTTCCGTGAGATGAAATATGAAATAAGTTTTGCCATTTCCTTTCAGTCATCGTTTTACCGGAATACCGGCAGATACCAAAACCTGGTAAAACAAGGACAAACCTACATAAATTTTTCAGGCTGATGTATACAGACTGCAGGAAAAAAATTTATAAGCAGGTTTCCTTTGGCTTTTTTGAATCAGTCTTCCTTCAGAGGATCTGTAATTATATGACCTGAAAATTATATTCCGACAGAAAAAAAGCAGACCGGAAATTATATCCGGCCTGTTTGTTGCATAGTTGTTTGAAATGTTTTTTAATGACTGTCGTAACTGATGTTGCTCCAGGTTATCCGGATGCTGGCATTATCATCATATATTCCTTCCCGGTCTCCATTTCCGGGGGTGGTTACACTCCCGTCGCCATTGGTGTCTCCTCCATGGTCATCATCTTTGTAAGAGGTGAAAATGATCGGTTTTGTGGCGGAATAAAAAAATTCATGTTCGTTTCATAGCATAAAACTTATATGTAGAAAGAAAGAGAATTAATGTTTCTGGCAAATCGGTTTTTACATAAAAATGAATGAGTTATCAATTTGGTAAAGAACAACCGGTAAATCTTGAATATTCCCTGAACAGGGAAATCTTCCGTTCCAACCGTGCCGGATCATATGCTTCTTTTCCCATAAACGGATGCAACACCCGTAAGTATCATGGTCGGCTGGTATGTCCCATAGAAGCTTTCGGAGGCGAACAGTATGTGTTGTTATCCGGTATTGATTTTACAGTTTCCGGCATGCCAAACCTTTTCTTGTGAAGACCAAAATAATGATATCCTTGTGCAAAGACAACCAGGCTTTTAGGACTGGTCAGTTCCTATCCGGCCAAATGGTATTTCTTTTGACGGCCCAGGGTAATTTCAGCGAAAGGTTGTCCCCAGGAATCTTTTTTACGTATTGGGGGAGTTTCGTAAAGCAGGCTTATCAGAAGTTATACGTGGTTAACAAAAAACACGAGCTTATCCGATTTCATCCTGAGAAAACGCTTTTACAGGGAAGTCCGGAATAACATACACTTCTTTTTTTAACTTTGCAGCTAAAACAGGAATATCGGAATGCATGTATATTATTCTTTAGAGGAGTTTAAAATAAATAAGCCTGTGGTGGGTATCGGGATTTTTGATGGTGTGCACGTGGGTCACAGGTATCTCTTCGACAGGATGAAGGAAATAGGTGTCAATAGTGGTGGAGAGACTGTGATCCTGACGTTTTGGCCTCATCCCAGACTTGTACTGAATCATCAGACGGAAAAACTGAAATATCTTTCCACCCTGAAAGGGAAGCAGGAACTGTTGGAAGCATGCGGCATTGATCACATGATAATACTCCCATTCTCAGAGGAGATCCGTAATATGTCGGCCTGGGAATTCGTGGAGAACATACTGGTAGGTTCCCTGCATATCCATACATTGGTTATGGGATTTAATCATGTTTTTGGGAAGGATCGGAAAGGAAACTATGAGAAGATGCGGGAATATGCTGAAAAAGCTGGTTTTGATGTGGTAAGAGTGGAAGCCATGAAAGTGGACGGTAAAGAGGTGAGTTCTACCCTTATACGGGAAGTCCTGTGGTCAGGGGATGTGTGTCATGCCGAAAAGTTACTCGGGTATCCTTATTTTATTTTCGGACGGATTGTAGGAGGCAAACGAATTGGCCGCAGCCTGGGCTTTCCTACGGCCAATATATGTCCTGATGACGAGCATAAGCTGATTCCCGGCGACGGGGTCTATGCGGTGCAGGTATTTCTTTCGGGACGATCCTTTGGCGGGATGCTGAATATAGGAATACGTCCTACGGTCAATCATGGCGTGCCGGATAAAACTATAGAAGTGCATATTTTTGATTTTCACGGAGATATTTATGGCCAGGATGTAACCGTGACCTTCGTGGACCGTATTCGGGACGAAAAAAAATTTGAAGGAGTAGAAGAATTGGCACGGCAACTGGAAAAGGATAAACAGATTGCTATGAAGTTGCTGCGGGACAAAAAATAATATTACTTTTGCATAACAAATTTAAACAAATAATCAAATGAACATTACGGATTCTATTGTGTCAACATTACCCTATAAGATAAAGGATATATCCCTGGCCTCTTTTGGCAGGAAAGAGATTGAATTGGCGGAAAAAGAAATGCCCGGTTTGATGGCTATACGTAAGAAATATGCTGCCGAAAAACCATTGAAAGGCGCCCGGATCACCGGATCTCTCCATATGACCGTCCAAACGGCCGTGTTGATTGAGACGTTGACGGAGCTGGGAGCAGATGTACGTTGGGCCAGTTGTAATATTTTTTCCACCCAAGACCATGCTGCAGCAGCTATCGCCGAAAAAGGTATCCCGGTCTTTGCCTGGAAAGGAGAGTCTCTGGAGGAATACTGGTGGAGTACTACGCAGGCACTTTCTTTCCCGGACGGTAAAGGGCCTAACCTGGTGGTGGACGATGGCGGAGATGCTACTCTGATCATCCATAAAGGCTATAAGATCGAAGAAAATCCTGACTTGCTGAACGAAAAACCGTCCAACAGAGAAGAGCAGATCATCCTGAATACCTTACGAAGAATCTATGAAGAAGATTCGAACAAATGGCATCGTCTGGTGGCTGAGTGGAAAGGCGTTTCCGAAGAAACTACTACCGGTGTGCACCGGCTGTATCAGATGCGGGAAAAGAATGAACTGCTGGCGCCGGCTATTAACGTGAATGATTCCGTGACCAAATCTAAATTTGATAATCTGTATGGTTGCCGTGAGTCATTGGCCGACGGAATCAAACGTGCTACCGATATCATGATTGCCGGCAAGGTGGTTGTCGTATGCGGGTATGGCGATGTGGGGAAAGGATCGGCTCATTCGATGCGGAATTTCGGAGCCCGTGTGATTGTTACGGAGATTGATCCTATCTGTGCCCTGCAGGCTGCCATGGAAGGGTTTGAGGTGAAGACTGTCGAAGAGGCCCTGGAAATCGGAAATATCTATGTGACAGCTACCGGAAACAGGGATGTGATTACCATCGACCACATGGCCAAAATGAAAGACCAGGCTATTGTCTGTAATATCGGCCATTTTGACAATGAGATACAGGTGGATGAACTGGAGAAATTCCCGGGTATTAAAAAAGTCAATATAAAACCTCAGGTAGATCAATATATTTTTCCGGATGGACATTCCATTATCCTGTTGGCTGAAGGGCGCCTGGTTAACCTGGGTTGTGCCACAGGTCATTCTTCCTTTGTGATGAGTAACTCCTTCTCTAACCAGATACTGGCACAGATCGAACTATGGAAAAAGGATTATAAAATCGGCGTTTACCGGCTGCCCAAATACCTGGATGAAGAAGTAGCAAGATTGCACCTGCCGCAACTGGGGGTTCATCTTACCAAAATGACCAGGGAACAGGCCGAATATATCGGAGTACCGCAGGAAGGTCCGTATAAACCGGAACATTACCGGTATTAAAGTAACAAGCCCGTTGCGACAGGCTAAGTCCTGAAAAAGAGGATAAGGAGCCTAAGTTCTTTGAAACTTTTTGAAGAAATCCTGTAGGTAACAAATCCTGTCCGGTAAAGGTTTGCCGCCAGCCGGAAGCGAGCTTTGCAGTAGGAAGAGATGCCTGCATGACGCCTAAACAGCGAGGTCAAAAGCCGTGTGATAGCTTCGGAAATTATAATAATACCATAGTCTTTGTATTCTGTTTGACAGGGACAGCACCGAAGTATTGAAAGAGACGGGATACTAAGGAATGATCGGAGTGTTATAGCAAGGCGAATGATCAGGAGGATTTTCGGGGAGCCTGTGAGAGCCTGCCGGCTCTACACGACAGAGGGGAAATACGGATACCATCCTTAGAAAAGATCCGGGTCGACGATAGTCTATATCTCTACCAATGAAGGCGTTAAGAGCAAGGAGGTATAATAGTGAGTGAGGTTTCCTGCGCCAAGGGAGACCGAAGGCAGGGAGAAGGCCGGAGTTAGTCTTAGTATTTTCATAGATACCGGAAGAAATCCGGGAAATCAGTTCCTGGAAAGCCAGGGAGTAGGGAAAAGAGATACCTTAAATCGGGGGACTATTCATTGTTTTGGTGAAAAGCCAAAACAGATGAAATACTTTGTCGTTCCGCAATAGAAAACATTTTGGGTTTTCTATTGCGGATTTGGAATAAATATTTGGTGTATTTATTATCCCGAAATCCGCCAGTCTAAAACCGGAAACCAACGCCTACTGCCAGCGGATACACTTCAGGTCCCTGGTCTTTTTTAAACAAAGGAACCATACTGTAGTTGGCATAAATATCAAATTTGTTTACCCCTGCACGTATGGTGGCTGCCATATCCAACGGGGAGATATTAAAATCTCCTTTGCTTTTATTTTTGTATTTGTTCCCGTTTTGATACCATTTTACTTTGGTATAAGATCGCAGTTTCAGGCTTCCAATCACACCAAAACCCATCCTGAATCCTTTGCTGTAATTCCCTGTATGAAATTCTAAAAGTAAAGGAACGGTAAAATAGTTAACATGCAATTTCGACATTTTCAGATTCTGTTCATAGGGTAAGCTGACAATATAGCCCGTACCGTCTTCCGTAATGCTGTTGTTTCCTGTCAGTTTATAATCATTCATGCGAAATCCGAGGCCGGTTACTAATCCTACCTTCCCCGAGTGTGAAAGATTCATGCTGTACTGTATCAGATTGAAATTAAGATTATATGCTTTTCCGTCATAAACCTCCAGAAAATCTCCGGGAAACCGGAAGTCGGGAGTCAGGTAATTGTTCACTCCAAACTCAAATCCCTGCCAATTACCTTTGAATTTATTTCTTTTTTTCTTGCTCTTTTCCGGCCGTTCATAATCTTTGATGATCTTAATAATCGAGCCATTCGGGGTCTCAATGATCTTTATTCCTTTTTTGCCCCATCTGACATAAATCGTATCATCTCCTTCAATATATTCCACAATCGGATTCTCCTCACTCCCCACTGTCACCGTATATTCATCTCCGTTGTCTTTTGCTTGATAAATAACCCTTCCGTTTTTCTTATCAGAAGACGATTTACTCTCTGTTTCCGTTTCTGACCGGTTCATTACCGTAGCATCTTCTGCATCTTCGGACAAAATGACGTTTTTTTCCCCTACTTTTATGACAATCGTATCTCCTTTATCCTGAGTTACAAACTTTTTCTCCGTCGCCTTTTTTTGCGTGGTATCCGGGGCCGTAACACTTTCCTGTCCCCGGAGTGAGAAGGTCATTGCGGCCAGCAGGATGATAAACATATTGATTTTATACATGACTTTTTGTTTTTATTGATTTCTGCACATAAGACGGCATAACCCCAAAAAAAGTTACAGGGGCTTATTTTTCTCCTTTATCAACCGGACGTACCCGCGTGTAAGAGAAAAACCGTGAAGTGAGCGCAAAATATTCCTTTTTGTCAACCGGATCTTCTTCCTTTTTCACCTGCAGGTTCATCCCCGTCAGTTTATTGAGCCCTTTGAATCCAAGTATCATTATATCCCGGGCATTTAACCTGGGAGTTCTTGCCGTATCTTCATCCAGAATGTTCTTTTTGATCTTTAAAGCGGCATATTCCGCAAGTGTAAGTACGTTCTCCGGAGTATTCTCCTGCAAATAATGATTTTCTATAACGATATAATGTGCAGGCTCCCGCACCGGAACCGAAAATTCACGGATTACGGGACAATAAGCAATTTTTTCAGCATCTGAAATTTTTTCCCGGTAAGGTTTTGCACTCATCTCATTTGCCGGCTGCCGGGGATATTCTCTTATTTGCTCATGCCCTCCGGATGATCCGGAAAGAGGTGTGCTTTCCGCAGAAACAACCAAAGATTGTACCGGACTGGAAGTACTGACAGGTTTCCTGACCACCTCCTGAACAGGCAACGTATCGGTTACTTCAGAAATCATGGGATTCTCTGCAGGCCGGTTCCGGAACATTGTCTGCCAGAACAATAAAGCCAACAATGCCAGGATTGCAGCAGCAGCTCCTGTCCGGTAAAGCCAGAAAATACCCCGGGTTTTTTTTCTGATAAGGCTTTTCTTTCCTGCATAAGAAATATTCCCGGGCTTCAGGAATAGCTTCCCATATAATTCAAAGTCTTTTTGGCGACCGGAATGTTGATAAATATATTCTTCCAAACGGTTCTGTTGTTCAACGGTAAGCATTCCTTCCCAGAAAGCGATCATAGCTTCTTCTGCATTGAAATCATCAATTTTTTTAAAGGAAAGATCCGCTTTTTTCAATTGATCCTTCTTCCTGAAGGATATTCCTTTCGGAGTCAGTGTAAACTCCTCATACTGCTCCATTTCCTTCCTGAGGCCGGGATGGGCCTCCAGAAACAAAAACAACTCCTTCTTCTCCTCTTCCGTCAAGTTCCCTTCCACATAATCCAGGAAGAAAGCTTCATAATTATTCCTATTGATCATCCCGTTGCTCATATCAAAACCTCAATACTTCCTATATAATTTTTCAGAAACTTACGGCCTCTGAAAATATTAATTTTCACCTGTGACTCCGACTGCCCGGTAATCTCTCCTATTTCTTTGTAAGAATACCCTTCATAATCCCGCAACAATATGACTGCTTTTTGATCGGTTGGTAATTTGTTTAATATTTCATGAAGGACTTTATTAATATCGGGAGAGACCATTTCAACCGGGTTTTCCGAGGCTCCCGATTCCTCCATGCTGATCATCCTTCTTTCTTTTCTCAGCCGGTCGATCATTGTATGATAAGCTGTCGTAAACAGGTAGGTTTTTACTTTTTCGTAAGAAACAGTTTCCCTTTTTATCCACAATTTCTCATAGGTATCCTGTACAATATCTTCCGCCATTTCTTTTTGCTTCAGGTTTCCCATAAGAAAACGGAAAATGTTGTCCGCATAATCATCCACACTCCGGTTGTATTCACTGACCGTCATAGGCTCTGTCGTCAAACGTAAGACGTTCTTTTCTCCCAAATGTTACAAATTTACGGTTTTCAGTATATTTTTTATTTGTTCAGTTTATTTTCCCACATGGATAAGACACAGAGACATCATAAAAACCTGAAGAAACATCCAAACCGGATGTGGCTGGAACAATTTTCTTAATGATTTCTTTGTTTTTTGTATAATTCATTTCCCTTTTTTATTTTTGACTGACCGTTCAGTCATAATATATAAAATATGACACCCCGCACACCTGATCAGTGGATCAAAATCGGGCATGAAAAATTTCAGATCATTTTGGATACGGCCTTGGTACTGTTTGCACAGCGGGGATATCACGAAATCTCCATCAGTCTTATAGCCAAAGAGGACGGAAACTCCAAGGGGTTGATATACAATTATTTCGAAAACATAAACAACCCCTTCAACAAGATTATTTCTCTCGGTATGGATGAGTTAATCAAAGATTTCGAAATGGAGGGTGATGAATTCTTTACAAAAGAGAAAATGGGTCGGTATATTTTAAAATTGCAGGGGAACCCAAAATTTTACCAATTATTTTTTTTAGTAATCATACAACCCCGGATACTCAATGTTTTCCCGGATAAATTCTTTACTCAGATTATTCAGTTGCTAAGTTTTCTTGAAAAGTATTACAAGGCAAAAGGGAATAAATGCCCAAAAGTCAATGCTTATCTTTTTATGGTTGTGCTTGACGGTGTAGGTGTGGATTTTATCGCAAACCGGGAAAATTTTCCTCTGGCAGAGACAAAAAACGTGTTATTAATAATATGTTCACATAAAAATTTATACCATGAAACTATTCGACCATTCATATCTGAAAACACTGGGATTTTTTCTTACATTTTTCTTTTTTTCTTATGCTGCACCGTCACGAGAGCTTACCGCCAAAGAGATCGTTAACAAAGCCAACGACCTGATGCGGGGGAAATCGAGCTATTCGGAGGTAACCATGCACATCGTCCGTCCAAAATGGGAAAGGACTCTTTCGTTCAAAGCGTGGTCAAAAGGGATCAAATATTCCATGATCTACATCACGGCCCCGGCCAAAGAGAAAGGCCAGGTTTTCCTGAAAAGGGACAAGGAGATGTGGAATTGGATCCCTTCCATAGGCCGCACCATTAAGATCCCGCCCTCCATGATGATGCAGTCGTGGATGGGATCGGATATGACCAATGATGACCTGGTCAAGGAATCATCCATTGTGGAAGACTATAATCAAAAGCTGATCGGTTCCGAAGAATTGAAAGGGTACGATTGTTACAAAATAGAACTTATTCCCAAAGAAGAGGCTGCGGTAGTATGGGGAAAGATTTATACCTGGATCACCAAAGAAGGGTTCCTGACCCTGAAAAACGAGTTTTATGATGAAGACGGTTATCTGGTCAATACGGAAAACCTGTCAAAAATAAAAAATGTGGGCGACCGTACCATCCCTACCTTTTTTGAGATGATCCCGGCTGACAAACCGGGGAATAAAACCACGATGGAATTTACCCACATCAAATTCAATGTTCCCCTTCAGGATGTTTTTTTCTCCTTGCAGAATATGAAAAGAGTTCATTAAAAACGCATATAAATGAAATTGATCAGGGTGGCATGGAAAAACTTGTGGCGTAACAGGCGCCGTACGCTGATAACGATCTCGTCGATTCTTTTCGGTGTGATTTTTTCCGTCATGATATATTCCCTGGAAGAAGGGTCTTACGGAAACATGATCGACAAACCAGTCCGCCTCTCATCAGGCTGCCTGAACATTCAGCATGCGGGAGACTTTTTTATAAATTGGATTTGAACCGCGTATCCTGTTTAATATGAAACCTTATGTGTTTTACACACCTGTTATCAATATTTAATTAAAAACAAACCATTATGAATATTACCGTTATTGCCTGGCGAAATATCTGGAGAAACAAACGAAGGACCCTGATCACTACAGCCTCTATTTTCTTCGGGGTGATTTTTGCCGCGGTCATGTCCTCCATGCAGGAAGGCAGTTACAGTAAGATGATCGACAATGTGGTCAAGTTCTATTCCGGATATCTCCAGATACATCAGGAAGATTACTGGGAAAACAAGACGATCAACAATACCTTCGTTCTCACCGATACTTTATTACAAAAAGTACATCAATCCAAAGAAATTATCGGTATTTCCCCCAGGCTGGAGTCTTTTGCCCTTGCTTCTTCCGATCAGCTTACCAAGGGTGCTGTGGTTATCGGAATCGACCCGGAACGGGAGAACAAAATTACCAATACGGAGAAATGGATCGTCCGCGGTCGCTATATTCATCACGGTGATAAAGGAGTGATAATGGGAAACGAGCTGGCCGGTTATCTCCATCTGGACGTTGGGGACACTTTGGTTTTACTGGGAATGGGTTACCACGGAGTAAATGCTGCCGGTAAATATTCGATAACCGGGATCTTCAAAAATCCTCTGCCCCAGTTTAACAAATCATTCGTGTATATGGACTTGAATCTGGCCCAGGACCTGTACTCTGCCCCGAATCGTATCACCTCACTGGTTCTCATGGTTAAAGATCACTATCATATGCCACCGGCAAAGAAAGCTTTGAAATCTTTTATCCGTTCTCCCTACCGGTTAATGAGCTGGGACGAGATGGAACCCGAACTGGTGCAGATGATCGCCAGCGACCGCATGGGAGGAAAGTTCATGAAAGCCATTCTTTACATCGTTATTGCTTTCGGAATCCTGGGCACCGTCATCATGATGTTCTCCGAACGGAAAAGGGAACTGGGAGTCATGGTTTCCATCGGGATGCAAAAGACCCTGCTGGCCGGGATTCTTTTTATGGAAACATTCTATATTGGTCTGTTGGGCGTCACAACAGGGATCCTGGCAACAATTCCCATCACCACCTGGTTCTATCACCATCCTATTCGAATAGCAGGCGAAGCGGCTAAGGCGTTTCTGGATATGGGCATCGAACCGGTATTTGCTTTTTCCCTGATGCCTCCCGTCTTTTACAATCAGGCGCTTACGGTTTTTATCCTGATCATAATCATCACTATATATCCGGTGGTGAAAACCTTCAGACTGGATATATCAAACGCATTAAGAACCTGATAAATGTCGAATCAAATGATGAATAACGAACCCTGTTTATTAAACTAAAAAAAAGATATCATGCTTATACAAGTTTCCTGGCGAAATATATGGAGAAGCAGGACCCGCAGCCTGGTGGTGCTCACCGCCATCACCCTGGGGATCATGGCCGGGGTTTTCTCAACGGCTTTCATGAAAGGGATGATGGACAAAAGAGTAGAAACAGCCATTCACACAGAACTGTCTCATATTCAAATCCATGATTCCCTGTTTCGCAAAACCGCCGAACTGAGATATTACATGCCCGGAGCAGATGTTCTTGCCCGAAAAATTGACACCCTGCCTCATGTAGAAGGGGTTACACAAAGAATTATTGTACAATCAATGATCTCTTCAGCCGAAACCGGCGCCGGGGTGAAGATCATGGGGATCCGTCCGGATGATGAAAAAAAGGTAACCGACATTGCTCAGCAAATGGTGGAGGGAAAATATTTTGAGGGGATCAAAAGAAATCCTGTGGTAATCGGACAAAAACTGGCCCATAAGCTGAATGTCAGGGTCCGTTCAAAAGTGGTTATTACCCTTCAGGATATGGACAATAACCTTACAGCCGGGGCTTTCCGTGTGGCCGGCATTTACAAAACCAGCAACACGGCTTATGACGAATCCAATGTCTTTGTACGATATGAAGACCTGGCCCGGCTGACGGATCTGCCGGCAGGAGCCTGTCATGAGATTGCCATTCGCGTTGACAACGACCTCAACACAGTATCCGTACAGCAAAGAATCAAAAAAACAACAGGCTCCCTGGAAGTAATGAGCTGGAAAGAGATTAGTCCAGAACTGAGTTATATTACGGTAGTAATGGATCAATATATGTACATCTTTATTTTGATCATTCTTCTTGCCCTTCTCTTTGGGATTATCAACACAATGCTTATGGTCATCCTGGAACGGCACAAAGAGATCGGTATGCTGCTGGCCATTGGGATGAGCCGTACCCGCATATTCTTGATGATTATTATCGAAACGGTACTTCTCTCTCTTACCGGCGGGATTACCGGAATTATACTGGGAACGCTCATTTCCAAATATTTTGAGTACCATTATATAAACCTTTCCATGTTCGGAAAAGGACTGGAACAACTTGGGTTCAGCTCACTCGTCAATACCAGCATTGATCCGGAAATGGTCGTATCCGTGACCATAATGGTGATATTTACCGGAATTATTGCAGCCATTTATCCGGCACTTAAGGCCATTAAATATGATCCGGCCGAGGCATTGCGAATCGAATAAATCCTCTCATGTGTAATCACAATAAAACCAAACATATGAACATCATTGAAATTAAGGATCTGGTAAAAATTTATGACAGCACTGAGATTGAGGTGACTGCCGTAAACCACATTAATCTCAACTTTGAGAAAGGAGAGTTTTCTGCCGTAGTAGGACCGTCCGGGTCCGGTAAAACAACCTTCCTGAACCTGTTGGGGGGTCTGGACCGGCCAACGGCCGGTCATATCATGATTGACGGGATAGATTTATGGTCCCTCAAATCCAGGCAGATCACGGACTTTCGCCTGCACAATATCGGTTTCGTTTTCCAGTCCTATAACCTCCTTCCTGTGCTTACGGCGAAAGAAAACGTGGAATTTATCATGCACCTGCAGGGGTGGCCTAAAGCAGAGCGTGAGAAAAGAGCAAGAGAGCTGCTGAAGGCTGTTGGTCTGGGCGATCGTATTAACAGCCGGCCCAACAAACTCTCCGGCGGTCAGCAACAACGGGTAGCCGTTGCTCGGGCGCTGGCTTCCAAACCCAAGTTTATTCTGGCTGACGAACCTACCGCCAACCTCGACTCCCACTCTACCGAGAACCTGCTCGACATCATGGAAAAACTAAATCGGGAAGAAGGCATTACCTTCATCTTTTCCACCCACGATGCCCGCGTGGTGAAAAAAGCCCACCGCGTAATCACCCTGGAGGATGGTAAAGTGTTGTCAGATGAGAAAAAGTAAAAATAACCGGACAAACCCTTTGTTTTTTCAATTCCCCTTCATGGTTAAGCATGGCATGGGAGTTCCCCTGCTTGTTCTCTTTTTTCTGTTTCCCCCGGTCACCGCACAGACCGGACAAAACAACCTGTTGTTCCAGGGCTACCTGACCAATATGCAAAGCGTGATGTTCCAGCACATCGATGATTCCTGGATCAATGACAACCTCCTCCACAACCGGCTGCAATTAAAGTGGTATGCCAACGATTATTTCACCACCGATATCGAGGTGCGCAACCGGTTCTTGTACGGAAAATCCATGGAAATTCCCGGGTATAAAGATACCTACACCCGGGATCAGGGGTGGGCGGATCTCTCCTTCACCCTGACCAGCAGCACCTCCTATCTCCTGGAAAGCACCATCGACAGAGCCTGGGCTAATTTCCGTTTCGGCAACTGGGAATTAAGAGCCGGACGGCAACGAATCAACTGGGGCAAAACCATGGTGTGGAACCCCAATGATATCTTTAATGCTTACTCTTTCTTCGATTTTGACTATCCGGAAAAACCTGGCTGTGACGCCCTCCGTATTCAGTATTATACCGGCGTCTCCTCCAACCTGGAAGCCGGCGTAAAAGTAAATAGCGATAAGAAAATCACTGCGGCCGGTATGCTGCGTATTAACCCGGGGATGTACGATTTGCAGTTTTTCGGAGGAGTATTAAACAGCCGGGATCTTGTGGCTGGTACCGGATGGTCGGGAAATATTAAAAATGCCGGTTTCAGCGGTGAACTGACCCTGTTCCAGCCCAGGGATTCCTCTCTCGGAAAAGGAGGAGACATCATGTGCTCGGTCAGTACCGATTACACTTTCAGAAATTCCCTGTTCGTACAGATGGAATTCCTCTATTCCAGTGTAAATTATAATTACCTGAACTTTACCGAATTTTATTTCCTGCCCCTGACTGTAAAAGAGATCACTTTCACGGATTTTAATATCTTCGGGCAGGTCTCTTATCCTTTTACACCATTGTTTTCAGGAACTTTTTCCGGAATATACTATCCTTCCATCAAAGGATTTTTCATGGGCCCCAGTCTTTCCTGCAATATCCAGGACAACTTGGATATCTCCTTCTTCATGCAATATTTCAACGGAGAATTTAACAATGTGGCAGGACGACAAAAGCTCACGCTGGCATTCCTCCGGCTGAAGTGGAGCTTTTAAAATGAAGAAATTCCTTCATACGAAAGTTCTTTATTACACCTCATCCAAAACGGTCTCTGAAAATTTTGACCTCTCATCAAATCAAAAAAAGGGATTAGCGGTTTCCCCGGGCTTTCATCTGTCAGGATGTCCTGCAAGGACAGACACGGTTTGGGATCCTTCACCACAGACCGGTTGATCAATAAGCTAAGCTCAGCATGATTGGCTGCATTTTCACCAGGATTATTATCTTTGCAGCCTGTATAACAATAACAAAACCTTCCATATGGCTTTAATCGAAGAATGGGAGAAGACAGGGCAAAAACTTTTCCGTTACCGGGGACAGATCCCTGTTCTTTTTTTGCTGATCGAACTGGCTTATCTGTATTTTCACCCCTACCGGGAAGATTCTGCCTTTTTTTACCGAAGCCTGGGATATTTTCTTGTAACCCTGTTGGGTTTTCTGATCCGGATCCAAAGCATCGGTCATGCCGGAGAAAGATCTTCAGGCAGAAACCGCAAACAACAGGTCGCCGAGGTGCTTAACACCAGCGGTTGGTACTCCATGGTCCGGCACCCTCTCTACCTGGGAAACTTCTTGATGTGGCTTGGCCTGGCACTCTATACCGAATCGGCCTGGTTCATCCTGATCTTCTGTCTGGTTTACTGGCTTTATTATGAAAGGATCATGTTTACCGAAGAGAGTTTTCTGCGAAAAAAATTCGGCCAACAGTATCTGCAATGGGCAGAAAACACCCCGCCCTTCCTGCCCCGTTTCAAGAACTATCGTAAGCCGGAACACCCTTTTCAAGCCTTCAGGGTCCTGAAGTCCGAATATCATATTTTACTGGAAGTGCCCGGTCTTTTTCTCGTCCTGGACATCGTCCGTAATTATAATATTTACAACGCTTTTCACCCGGATATGTTTTGGGTTTGGTTGTTTGGCGTCTGTGCCTTGTTATGGGTCATTTTCCGTATCCGGTTTAAGATGTTCCGGAAACACTGACTCTGTCATTTTCGGTATAATGTTTGCGGGATGTTTAACTCAATTGCGCAATAGAGTTATTGTAAATGGCTCTATTGCGCAAACCGGGTTTAACGGTCAGAAAAAGACATTAATAATATACATATTTAAATACATATTTAAATATTTATTTAAATATGTATTTAAAAAGTTCATCCTTTCTTACCTGACATTCCTCATTCTTTAAGCCATTTCTCCAACGAGTCAATCACTGCTTTTTTTTGTGTTTCCGGCAGGTTGCCAATACGTGTAAAGTGCGACCCTTGCGGTTTAAAGATCTGAAGGGCATTAGCTTTGCCATGAAGGCGTACAGCTGTAGCCGACCAGGTATCCGTACCACCATAGATATAAATAAAATGATCCCCCTGATCTTGCAGAAAAGCATCTATCTCAGGCATGATCCGGTTGTCATACTTCAACCGGACATGCCGGGGAGCCGCAAATCTGAAGGTTGTGTCCCTGACATGACGTATTTCTCCCTGATACCGGGAAGGCCGGTATCCATAATATCCCAATTGTGTCATCGCCTGATAAAAAAACGGTTCAAAATAACCTATTCCGAAATCAGAAAAATAATCGAAGATTTTTGCCTTTTTGAAAAAATCGAACAAAGCCTTTGACGAAGTGTCCGCCACAGGGATATCCCGGCATTTTAACCCCCACTGCCAGAATGCAAACGGAAATTCCAGGACAGAATACTCATAGGCGGCACTGTCTCCGCCGACTCTCTTCCAGGTATACCCCATCTCTTCAGCATATTTTTCAAACAAGGGAAAGATCTTTTTCCTCTCTTTCAGCATCCGCATCTGGTAGGAATGAATTCTTGCCCGGCAGGAATCGCTACCGACCGTATCCAAAAAAGTAAATATCCGCGGCTCTACCACGGCAAAGTTCAATGGACCCACATAAGGCACACAGATATCCGCATCTTCCGGATAAAAATATTTGAAATACATGGTGGTTTGTCCTCCCTTGCTGATGCCGGTGCTGATCCATTTTCCGGGCCAGACCTTCTTAAACAGGGTATAGATATAATGATGGTCAGCAGCCGCCTGCTGTATGGTCAGATAACGCCAGTCAAGCTTATCCGGCACCGATTTCCCGAAATAACGGTGTTCCACAATGATCTGGTTGGCATGGGTCAGGCGGGCCAGTTCAGATACATAGTTCCGGCCGGCGGAATATCCTTCGGTGACAAACACTACCGGCTGCAAAGAATCCAGATACGACACCCAGATACGCTGTTTGAAATGGCCTTTCCTTTTATGTTCGTGGTCGAGAGGTTGTGAGATCATTACCTCCCAGGCCGCTTTGTACAAAGAATCCGGTGTAATCTTCTTCACTTCGGCCCCAGGAATCTCCTTAAGCAGATCATAAACGGAAACCTCCTGGGACAGAACATGAAAGAAAAAAAACCATAATAATAACAGGAAAATACTTTTTCTTTTTGTCATAATGGGGAATTTGGAACAACGAACAATAAAATTAAAAAATAACTTCATAAATTTTATATTTTCACGAGTTACTCTCGCATGGCGCTCTATTGTGTTTTCCCTTCCACGATCCGGATCTTCTCCTCGGTCAGGCCGTAGAGTTGATAGACCATCTGGTCGATTTGTTTTTCGTATTCTTTGACCTGCGCCTGCTTGGCGGGATTTTGCAGATAATCGGTGTCTTTGGTGATGGCGAGAATGTTTCCAACCTTCAGAATTAATAGTTTTCATCAGATTGACAATTTAATGGTTTGTTGATGATGTATTGCCGGATGTTATCCAATTCGGTTTCATTGTCTGCCTGTGCGTGCCTGTACGCAGACAGGCAGATAATATGTTCATAATAATTCCGTTGCCATAATTTCCCGGGAAATGGCGGCCACCCGTTTTGTTTAACATCACAAATATATACATTGGCGGTCATTATTTTAAACCATTGCACCACCCGATGTAGGGGCGAACCTGCGTGTTCGTCCTGTCCTGTTTTTAGTAGGAAAGAGCGTTTTTTCCCTGCACCAGGAAAGCACAGAGATGATAGCAAAGAAAATCAAATGAAACCAAGAATTATGGAAACAAATACCATTGATTTTCGTATAAAACATTTGTGTAATTAATTTTATATTGAGGATGAAAAAAATACGTTTTATTGCAATTGCAGGAGTTCTTTTTGTATTTATCTTGGGAGGCCTGGGAGGCTGCAAGAAAAAAGAAGGACCTGCGGTTTTCCCGGATAACGTGAAAGTGAATGTTTCAAGTGCTATTAGTTTTCCTGACCTGGATAAGAAAAAGAGCATGGTCTTATCAGGCGATATAATTACAGGAAAGGATCTTTATCGACATTTGCGTGCCTTGGTTTTTATCAGTGATTGTTCTGCAGGAATGATCCAGAATACACTAAATTTTGTAAAATCTCAGGCTATTACAAAGCCCGGGTCATTTTCCTATATCAGTCCTGATGATCAGCAGGAAAAAACAATGGTGTTCACGAATCATTACCTTTACCGGAAAGAGGCATGGGATTATGGATTATTGATCTCAGATGCCAAAATGGGGAATGCTTTTCTGATGGTGTGGAACCTGTCTCCTTTGAAAGTAATTGCCATTTTGCATCCGGTGGCTTATAACTACAGAGCCGACAAGCAACGGGAAGCGTTCATAAAGGTAGAGTACGGGGAAGACGACCCGAAATATGACAGGACCATGACTGTTAGTGCGATAAATCTGGATTCAACGAACACAAGATATGTGAAAAGGATGAAAGTCTTTTTCGGACAGAAAGGGGATGTGGTTTTCCTGTATGGAAACTTTAACATGCCTAATGCTTATGTGCTAAGTGTTGCCGAGGAGACACGAGGAAGAAGCTGGAGCTTCAAGGCAAAAAACAATGTTAAGGAGAATATTGCGGTGGCATTATGCGGGTTGCCTGTGTTAACAGTCAATACGGTGGATAAAATATGGTCAGATTATTCCATGGACAAGGTCTTGAAACGGCAGATCATGACACTCTTTCCTAATATGCCGGGTGAAGTTGTGGATACATATGTGAGTGACGCTGTAGGTATAGCGTATTTTGATGGAAATGGGTTTGTTTCCAACGACAAGGACAACCCGGATCCGGCAAAGTTTACTTCCTCGTTTATAGATATGAGTGATGTGAACCCTTGGCCCCCTGCTTCCATTGAAACTATTAGCATTGGTTTTTAGATCATAAAGGGACACATATCAGAATCAGAAAAAGGCTGTTTTTTAATTCAAATTCCCCAATAGAAACCCCAAAATGCTTTCTATTGCGGAACGACAAAGGATTTCAACTGTTTTGGCTTTTCACCAAAACAGTGAATTCCTAAGTCGGGATTTACCCGGGACGGCTTACGGCCTGTGCGCATAGAAGATTTTTCCGAAATCTCTATTGCGCAAACTGGGTTTAACAGCTTTTCTTTTTTTTCGTATCTTTAAGCCATGGGGAAAGTTCTCCGGATCAGGCAAGGATGTCTATGAAAAAAATTACAGGAATTATCAGCATCTGTGTGGCTGTGTTACTATTTGCTCCTTCCGGTACGGGACAATTGCAGACGGACAGTCTTAAGGTCCTGCTGAAGGCTTCAAAGAAGGGAAAAAAACTTGAGATATTGCACCAATTGACCCGCCTGAGTCTTTCAACAGACCCCAAAAAGGCTATTGATTATGGTAAAGAAGCTGCCCGGGTGGCCCGATCCGTGAAAAAACCTGAAGAAGAAGCCCTGGCTCTGCAAAACATTGCCAAAGCTTATTTTTTCCTTGGAGATTATGCGAATGCCCAGAAGCAATATTTTGCTTCCCTGAAAATTTATCAGGAGCTGGGGGATAAGCAGGGGATTGCCAATACGCTGAATAACCTGGGTGTTTTGTGTCGCAGCAAAGGGGATTATAGCAAAGCTCTTGATTATTATAATAAGTCGCTTGAGCTGAAAAAAATCCTGGAGGATAAACAGGGAATAGCCAATACACTCAACAACATAGGAGAGATCCACAAATTCAGGGGAGAGTATCCGGAAGCCATCAGGAATTACAGAGAGTCATATACCCTGAAAAAAGAACTGGGAGACAAAAAATGGATGGCCAATACGCTGAACAATCTGGGGGAGATTTTTTCTATTTGGGGCGATTACCAGGAGGCCTTGAAATATTATCTGGAAGCTTCGACGTTGTGGAGTAATCTCAACAATTTGCAGGGCATGGCCGGGGCCTATCATAATATAGCCGGAATTTATGAGTCGCTGAACAATTACTCACAGGCTGAAAAATATTACCTTGAAGCTTTGAGAATACAAGAGAAACTGGGAGACAAAAGTCACCTGGCTGCTACATTACGCGAACTTGGAAATGTTTTTATTGTTCAGGGTAAGTATGAGGCAGCAGATACCAACTTTTCGCGATCACTGCTCATCGAACAGGAACTTAACAATGTCCCGGGTGTGGCGGCCACCCTTGAGAATATGGGAGAACTCTATTTCAAGCAAAACCTGCTTGATTCGGCTTTACGTTTCTTTGACAAAACGCTTTCCTTATACAGGCAAACCGAAGATATGAGAGGAATGGCTTCCTGTTATTCAAGAATAGGAGAGACTTATTGGAAAAAAGGAGAAGAGAAAAAGGCAGAAGGCAATTACTTTAAAAGTCTCGTGATAGCACGGGATTTGAATATCCTGCGGCTCATCCAGAATGATTATTTGGGACTCGCCAGAATATATCAGCAACAAAAGGATTATAAGAAAGCACTGGATTATTTCTTCAAATACTTGGAGATTAAGGACACTTTGATGAATGTGCAGATACATCAGCAGATTGCTGAGTTGGAAACGAAATATCAGACCCGCCAGAAGGAAAAAGAACTGTTGCTTAAGGATGAGCAATTGCGCCGAAAGGATCTTGAGATAGAAAAACAAAACCTGCAACGTAATGTGATCCTTGCAGGTCTGGTCTTCGTTTTATTGATTGCTGTCCTGATCTTCCGAAATTACAGACAGAAAAAGAAAGCTAATGAGATACTGAGGCGGCAGAAAGAAGAGATTGAATTGAAAAACAAGGAAATTACCGATAGCATCAGGTATGCCCGGTATATTCAGAGAGCCTTTATGCCGCATGAAAAGTATGTTCATGAGATTTTCCGAGATATTTTCATCTTTTTCCGGCCCAAGGACATTGTAAGCGGAGATTTTTACTGGATAGGAAAATCGGGCAGGTATGCTTATGTGGCTGCGGTGGATGCCACCGGACACGGGGTGCCGGGAGCTTTTTTGTCACTGCTGGGATACAATCTGCTAAATATGATCCTGAAAGAAAATCCGGAGATCAAACCCAATGAGATCATGGATGAATTGAATAAAGGATTCAGTGAAAGGATGTTTAAGGAGTATCAGAAAAGAGCTTTGCGCGACAGCATGGACCTGGCCCTTTGCAGAATTAATATGGAAAAAGGCATATTGAACTATTCAGGTGCCTATAATCCACTGTGGATTGCCCGTAATGAAGAGATGATTGTAATCAAGGGAGACAAATTTCCCATCGGATCATACCTGGAGAATCCGAAGACACAGTATGCCGACCATGAAGTAATGCTTGAAGAAAATGATGTGATTTATCTTTTCTCGGATGGATATGCCGACCAGTTTGGCGGACCGAACGGAAAGAAATTTAAGTATACCAGGATGAAAGAGTTGCTATTAAAGATCAGCAAAGAGGACCTGAAAAAACAAAAGGATATTCTTGAACAAACCATGGAGGAATGGATGGGAGTGCAAGAACAGGTGGATGACATGTTGATCATCGGATTTAAGGTGACACGCTCATGACATGTAATGAGGGGTGAATAAAATAAATATGATAGGTTATATGAAGTTATTATTGATAAGTAATTCTACGAATGCCGGAGAAAATTATCTGGCACATGCCCTGGGAACGATTGGAAAATTTCTCGGAAAAGAGAAAATCAATGCTTTATTTATTCCTTATGCGGCCGTAACTTTTTCCTACGATGAATATGAAAGTAAGGTACAGAAGCGTTTTCTGGAAACCGGTCATGAAATATATTCTATACATCATGCAGACAATCCCCGTCATGCTATTCGTGATGCGGAAGCTATCGTTGTGGGAGGGGGAAATACATGGCATTTACTGACTCTGTTGCAGAACGAAGACCTTCTGGGAAATATCGCTGAACGAGTCATGGAGGGGATGCCTTATATTGGATGGAGTGCAGGTAGTAACCTGGCTTGTCCTACAATAAAGACGACCAACGATATGCCAATCATTCAGCCGAAAAGTTTTGAAGCGCTCGGGTTGATTCCGTTTCAGATCAATCCTCACTATCTGGATTCCAACCCGGAGGGACATGCCGGCGAGACACGCGAAATGCGAATACGCGAATTTCTGAAAGTCAATCCGGGTATCTATGTGGCAGGATTACGGGAAGGGACCATGCTTTGGGCGGAAGGGAAAAAGATGAGGCTTTTGGGTCCGAAAAACCTTCGTCTTTTCCGGGAAGGAATGAAGCCGGTAGAACTTTCTCCGAAAGATTCACTGGACTTTTTATTGGTTACCCCATAAGAATCCCGGAAGGATGTAAGCAGGAATGATGCGAAGGGTTATGAAAAGAATTTTCAGGGTTTTTCTTATTATAGGGGGTATGGTGCTGGCAGGCTTGATTATTGTCAGTATTTTACTTCATGCATATTCATCAGACATTCAAAAAGTAATAATAGGAAAATTAAACGAACAGTTGAACACTAAGGCAGCTGTTGGGGAAATCCGGTATTCATTGATAAAGCACTTTCCCTATTTATCTGCCACATTCCAATCGGTTACCATTTCCGGATCGTTACCGTTACAGGAACACGGGAACAAACCCTTCCTGAAGGCAGGTGAAGTAATACTGGATATGAATATTGTTGATGCCTTGTTGTTCAGAAAATTAAGTATTAAACGAATAGTTGTAACGGAGGGAGATATACATCTGATAAAAAATAGAAAAGGGCAGAAAAACTGGGATATTTTTAAAGACAAAGGTCCCAAAAAGACCGGGAAGAAATCAAATCCGCTTAAAATACATTTGTTCAGGATTGTTAATACGAAATATTCCTATGCAGAGGAGGGTTCAGGTTTTAGAATAACAGGGAAGATCAGAAAAGCCCAATGGGATGGCGGATGGTGGCCGGGAACTGCCGGATATGTGCAGATTAAACATGCAGGATTGGTTGTAAAAAATGAAAAGCAGGTTACGTATAATTTTCCTGACGGGTTTGTCTTTAATGCACATGTTCAAACGGGCAAAAACACCATGCATCTGAGCAAAGGCAGAGTGGTAATGGGAGGATTTCCCATTGATTTTACAGGAGATATCGGGAATAATTTGAAAAGCAAAGGGATAAGCATACACCTGCATGCAAAGAAAATTAAAGCCGATGAAGTTGTACAATATCTTAAAAAAAGAAAAATCATACATTCTGAAACCGGTTGGATCAGAGGTAATATTTCTGTGGATGGAGAATTATCCGGGAAAGGATCCGGACCTTTTCATTTAAACACAATGATACAGGTAACGGGGGATCATTTTGTTTTTGTTCCAGCTATAAAAAACCAGGAATTAAAAGCAGACAAATGGAAAGCAGAAATAACTCTTCATTTAGGCAAATCATCCCTTGTTTCGGTTCATATTCTGCCATCCGTAGTACGATTTAACCATGCCGGGATTACTACGGAAATGTTCTGGGAAATCAGGAATAAAAAGATTTTGCCCATGAATATTTATTTGAATGGTGAAATGAAGATAAAGGATTTGTATGGCTGGACCGGAGAAAACTTTTCTAAGATCGTTAAAAGCGGAAATATAATCGGAAAAGTAAAGGTCGGGATTCCTTCCGTGATGTTTAAATCCGGCACAAACAAAAAATTATCAGAACTGAGGGTAAACGGGCAAATAAGTTTCAGGGACCTCGTAATATTTGATGACAGTATGCTTTATGTTACAAACCTTGATACAAAATTAATTCCCGGGCAGGATATTGCGTTATGGGGGAACAATGTTATCTGGACCGGAAATTCATGGCAGATAAGGGGGAGAGTTAGGAATATGATGAAGTATCTTGAGGGAAGTGGTCCGGCAGTATTTTATACTGATCTGAGAGGAACAAAGCTGGACATCGGAGAGATGTTGTCTTTTTTCAGATTAATCGGAGATGTTTCAGATAAACCCAGGAAAGCAGAGAGAAAAACTTTGATCCCATTGATAAGAAGCAACATTTTTGTTGATACTTTACGTTATAATGGTTTTAAGGCCGGTGATGTTAAAGGATTTTTGAATTATGATGATCCTGTAATATTGCTTAAACAAGTGACATTTACTGCCATGGAAGGAAGTTGTTCGGGACAAATGGAGTTAACTCTGAAAGAAAAAGGGACGGATCAGATAAAAACTTATCTGGAACCTGAGCATATTAATGTAAAGAAGTTGTTTTATTCGTTTCGTAATTTTAATCAGGAATTTATTCGGGCAGAGAATCTGAAAGGTTATGTCTCCGGAAGCATTGCTTTTCAAGCCAGGTTTGATAGTAACGGGAAAGTGTTTAAACCAAGTATTTTGTCTGATAGTTATCTGGAAATATCCCGGGGAGAATTGATTGGTTTTGAACCTTTGTATAAACTATCAAAATATATCAGGCTGTCGGAATTGAAAAATATTCGGTTTTCAACGCTTAAGAACGAAATATTTATTCATGATCAACAGGTTGTAATTCCGGATATGCAGGTAAAATCCTCAGCTCTGAACATTACTGTTTCAGGGGTTCATCATTTCGAGGGGGATTTTGACTACCGTATTGGTATATTATTATCTGATTATTTAGCGCGTAAAGCGAGAAAAGGAAATCAAAACAATCCGGAATTCGGAAATGTGATTGAAGACCCTGATGAGGGAAAAACCACTCTGTTTCTTAGGTATACAGGCAACGGTAAGGAATCCGGAGTGTATTATGACAAGAAAAAGGTGAAAGAGAAAATATCTAAGGAGCTCAGGGAGGAAAAAAGCCGGTTGAAAATGATTCTGCGGGAGGAGACCGGTTTGTTCCAAAAAGATACTTCCAACTATTTGCCGGAATCGGACGGTATGTACGGGAAGAAGAAATTCCGTATAGAATGGCCGGAAGAAGAACAGAAAAAAACACCGCTGAAAGTACGGGATACAATAATACCTAAAAAGAAGTTTAAGGTGATTTGGGAAGAAGAACCGGATACGACACAAAAAAAATAAGCGGTACTACTTCAATTCCGGAAAATTATTCTCAATTTTGAGGTAAGGAATAATTACAAATACGCAAATTTTTATGCGCTGGAAATTTTTACTTTTTCTTTTAGCTGTAGCTATCGGCTTTTCTTCTTTGTATTATACCAACAAATTGGTGCAGGAGCTTAAGAACGAAGAAAAAAAGAAAGTAGAATTGTGGGCTAAGGCGACACAGCAGCTTGTTGACCTCGACTTGACCAGTAACAGCGTTTATTTCAGCTTTTTATCTGATATCATTGAGAATAACACCACAGTACCGGTGTTGTTGATCGATGAAGACTCAACTCTTGTATCCAGTCGTAACATGGATGAAAAAAGATTACAGAACAAGGAATATTTTTACGGTCAATTACGCAAGATGGGGAAGGAACATTCTCCTATAGAGATAGATGTAGGCAATAGTATTAAAAACTTTATCTACTATAAAGACTCAACTGTTCTTACCAAGTTAAAGTATTTTCCATATGTGCAATTATTTGTAATCGTGTTGTTTATCCTTGTGGCCTATCTGGCTTTCAGCGCTTCCAGAAAATCCGAACAGGATCAGGTATGGCTGGGTTTATCCAGGGAGACAGCTCATCAGCTTGGTACTCCTGCCTCTTCGCTGATGGCATGGCTGGAGATCATGAAAAACAAAAATCCGGATACGGAATGGGTGCAGGAATTTGAAAAAGATGTTAAAAGATTGGAAAAAATTACCGACAGGTTCTCCAAAATAGGTTCAAAACCGATAATGAAAGAGGAAGATCTTAAAAGGATCATCCGGAACGTGGTGGATTATATGATTCGCAGAACCTCCGAAAAAGTGGAATTTAATCTTAATTTTTGTCCGGACGAAGAGTTTCTGGTGCCGGTGAATGCTGAACTTTTTGAATGGGTTGTCGAAAATCTTTGCAAGAATGCCGTTGACGCCATGAAGGGTCAGGGACGTATCGATATTCATATCACAGATAATACGCAGTTTGTATATGTCGATGTGGAAGATCACGGTGTAGGGATTCCCAAATCAAAATTCAAGACTGTATTCAAACCCGGATATACCACCAAAAACCGTGGCTGGGGACTGGGGTTGACATTATCAAAAAGAATTATTAATGAATATCATGGAGGAAAGCTGTTCATTAACTATTCCGAAATGGGAAAAGGAACGGTTTTCCGGATTGTGTTGCCCAAAAAAGCCTAAAACATGCCGGCCATAAAGAAATTAAAGAATTTTTCCCGAGAAAATATTGAACTTCTGGCTCCGGCAGGGGATTATGAGTCATTAATGGCCGCCATTCAGGGGGGGGCGGATGCTGTATATTTCGGGGTAAAACAATTAAATATGCGGGCACGGTCGTCGCATAATTTTCCATTGGGTGAATTATCAAAAATTGTCCGGCTGTTGCATAAACATTCTAAAAAAGCTTATTTGACCGTCAATACCATTTTGTATGACAAAGAGCTGCCTGTTATGCAAAAGATTATAGACAGAGCTTGCGATACCGGCGTGGATGCTTTGATCATCAGTGATCAGGCAGCTTTGCAGTATGCCCGACAGAAAAAGATGGAAGTGCATCTGTCCACTCAATTGAATATCTCCAATTCTGCTTCCCTGAAATTCTATGCTGATTATGCCGATGTTGTTGTGCTTGCAAGGGAGTTGAACCTGAAACAGGTAAAAAACATTGTTGCCAATATACGGCGCGAGAATATCAAGGGGCCTTCCGGTAACCTTATCCGCATTGAATTGTTTGCACACGGGGCTTTATGCATGGCTATTTCCGGAAAATGCTATCTGAGCTTACATGAGCAAAACTCATCGGCCAACCGGGGCACATGCTTGCAGACATGCCGGAAAGCTTATGTGGTGACAGACAAGGAGACAGGCTATGAGCTGGAGATAAACAATGAGTATATCATGTCACCCAAAGACCTTGCTACTATTGACTTTCTGGACCTGATTATAGATGCGGGGGTAAGTGTTTTGAAAATAGAAGGAAGAGCAAGGTCTCCCGAGTATGTTTATACTACGGTTACCTGTTATAATGAGGCACTGAAAGCCCTTGAGGAAGGAACTTATTCCTCTGAACGTGTCAGGGAATGGAAAGAATGTCTCTCAACTGTCTTTAACCGGGGTTTCTGGGACGGATATTATCTGGGCCGGAAAATGGGAGCATGGAGTGATCGCTATGGTTCTCATGCTACCAAAAAGAAAATTTATATCGGGAAAGGGATTAACTATTTCAGCAAGCTTAAAGTTGCGGAATTTGTGATAGAAGCAGGAACACTCTCCAGGGGGGATGAGATCGTAATTACGGGTCCGACAACGGGAGTAATACAGATGACAGTCGACGAGATACGAGTAAATGATCAGACGGTTGGATCTGTTTCCAAAGGGATTCGCTGTTCCTTTCCGGTGAAAAGAAAGGTCAGACGGTCGGATAAACTGTACCGGTTGATAAGTACAGGGGAAAAATAATGCTGTTAAGGATGTGTCTTTCGTTTTTCCTTGAGGTACATATTCCGCATTGAATTCTTTTTCATAAAATCGATGTCCAGGTCTTCAAACCTTTGTTGTAATTCTGCAATATGTTTATATTCTTCGAGATGGTTAAGACGGATTACATGATATACCCTGTATCTCCCGTATTTTAGAAAGGATGATCTCGGCATTTACATCCGGATCATTTCCGGGCAGATCAACCTGAATGATATTTTCCCTGGGGTGGGTCGACATTGCATGTCTGTATGTTTTATCATAATAATAGAGAAGGATATCTGCTGCTTTTGGGAAGTCCTTGTTACGTATTGCTTCTATACATCTCCTGGCATTCAGTCCCCCCAGCCGGCGTTCAATCTTTTGTACGGAAACAATTAAATCCTCCATGTTAAATCCGGCATAATCCCTCACCAGTCGTTCAATTCTGTAACTTCTATTCAACGCGATATCAATCAAAGGTGCAGTTTTCATCTGATTGAACAATTCATCAGGAATATACACCCGGCCAATGGCTTTGCTCTCGTCTTCTATCCAGGTTGTTTTATGGGGATTGAGCCGGTTCCAAACCAGGAAAAGGTTATTTTCAAACTGTTCGGTGGTTGGTTGTTTTGCCTGTCCCAGTGAACCGAAAACGGATCCTTTATGATTGGCAAGACCCTCCAGGTCGATGACCTGTTCTCCTCTTTTTTGCAAAGTGGATAGGATTTCTGTCTTTCCCGAGCCGGTCATTCCGCCGACAATTATCATCGGGAGAGGTTTACGAAAAGAGGCTTTCAAATGTTTACGGTAAGCGCGATAACCTCCTTCCAGCACATAGACATTCATTCCTGCCGTTTCAAAAAGCCATGCCATGGAGTGGCTGCGTTTCCCTCCCCGCCAGCAATACAGCAGCAAAGTGTTTGCACGTGCAATTTTCCGGGCCATCTCGACGAAAGAAACCATTTTGGGACCCACGATCTTCAGCCCTTCTTTAAGTGCCTTTTCCGGATTTTGCTCCGTATAGGTTGTTCCGATAATAGCTCTTTCTTCGTCACTGAACAGAGGAATACTATAGGCTCCCGGGAAATGACCGTGTTCAAATTCTGCCGGAGATCGCACATCCACAACGGGATAACGGTCTGCCAGTTCAAAAAAAACCTGTATGGGTATGGTTTTTTTCATCCCGGTTTGTAAGTTGGATAAATGTTTATTATCAGAAACATAAAATATTGCCCGGAAAAAAAACAGGATGGTGTTTTATGATCAGTTATTGATAGAGAACCACTTGACCAATATTCGTTTGATGTCGTCTATTTTAACCGGTTTGGGAATAAAATCATTCATACCGGTTTCAATGGAACGGATTTTTGTTTCTTCGGAAACGTCTGCCGTAACGGCAATTATCGGAGTCTCAATGCCAAGTTTTCTTAAGGTTCTTGTAGCCTCCCAGCCATCCATGATGGGCATCATTACATCCATCAGGATCAGGTCGTATTTTTGTTTTTTTGCTTTTTCCACTGCCGAGGAACCATCGTCGGCAATGTCAATTTCGATCCCCAGGTTTTTAAAATAAACCTGTAGTACCTTCTGATTGATGGTATTGTCTTCGGCAACAAGAATTTTCAGGGAACGGGAAATTTCTTCAAGGTTCATGCCAGAGGTTTTCTCTAATTCTATGGAGGTAAAGTTGTCCTGGATAATGTTGAAGATCTCGGAGCCCTGAACAGGTTCTATGAGGTAATAATCAGCTCCCAGCTTGCGGGCACGGGTATAATTACCCTTTTTGTCATTGGAGCTGGTCAGAATGATGATGTATTTGTTGGTCAGTTTACGTTCATTCAATGTATAGAGTAACTCAAAACCATCAAAAGTAGGGGAATCTTTGATAATTAAAAGGTGATATCGTTGTTCAGGATTGGAAGAGTTGCTCTCCAGTAAATGCACGGTTTTATCCATATAAAAATTCATAATGGCATTTACCCCGAATTGTTTTAGCTGTTCCTGAATGGCGTTGTCATTGTCATCATTGTTTTTAATGATTAGGGCACGGATCTGAGAATATCGTGTAATGTTGCTTATGTCTATGTCTTTTTGAAAACGCTCATTGGAAAAAACAGGAATTTTCACCTGGACGGTGGTCCCCGGTCCTGTTGCTTTATCTTCCCCTATTTCCTTGCTCAGTGAGGAAGGACTAACGAAGCTGATATCTCCGTTCAACATGTCAATAAGTTGGATGGTAATGGGAATTCCCAGGCCGGTCCAGTGTTTTTTACCGTTGGCGGCAATGTTGGTTGAATGGATATCTTTCTGATTGAATTTGTCGAGTTGTTCCGGGGATAAGCCGCATCCTGTATCTGAAATTTCAAAATGGAGATATAGTTTTCCGTAAACTTCGGGTGTCTGCGAAACAAGGATTTTCACTATCCCTTTATCCGTGTAGTTGATTGCATTTTCCACCAGCCGGGACAGAATCTGGCGGATGTTGAAAGGATCGCCAATAAAATTATTATGGACATTTTCATCAAAAATGGTTATCAGTTTGATTCCCTTTTCTTCGGCTTTTGGTTTGAATTCATTAAATACGATTTTTATTTCGGAGCGGAGCTTGAAAGGAATCTCTTCAAGCATCATCTTCCCGGCTTCGATCTTTGAGAATTCAAGGATGTCGTCCACGATGGATATCAGGAGATCCGCTGAATATTTAATATCTTTCAAGAAGGACTCGTCGGGTTTGTTGTGGGAATGCAACAGGGAGCTGGTTTTGTCCAGGATATTCCCAAGCGGGATTCTTATTTCCTGACTCATGTTGACCAGCATTTCGGTTTTGGCTTTTACGGCAGCGGCTTCCTGACGACGGGCTTTTTCCAGGGGAGTGACATCTATTAACGCCTGTAAGGTGGCCTCTTTGTTGTGGAAAACAATGGGGATTTCTTCCTTGAGCAGGACCCATTCGGAAGTATCCTTGCGCAAAACAAGAAAATCCCTCATATCAATACCCAAACCCAGAGATTCCTTAATCTGATTTCGGGTTCCTTCAAAGAACCAGTTTCCAATTACCTGTCCTTCTTTCAGTTCTTCCACCGTTTCTGAAAAAGTTTCCCTGGCCCTGTTGTTCAGAAATAAGATGCGGCGGTCCTTGTCCAGTATCAGGATTCCAATGGGTATATTCTCCAGGATTTTCTGCAGGTTTTGTTCTGAGTTTTTTAATTTTCTTTCTTCGGTTTTCTGGCGGGATATAAAAAGTACAAAAAGAATGATAATCAGTATAATCAATACCAGCGTTAAGGTTGCTATGATTATGGCATTTTTTATGATGGTTTTCAGAATTACATCGTTCTGGAGGGAGAAGACGATGCCAAAATCTCTGCCTAAAAAATGGGCGGGATAGTATGCAGATATAATACTTGTTTCATGGCCCGAGATAATCACCTTGTGTTGTAACGTTCCCTGATATCCGTTTTTGATATTCTTAGCGATCTTGTCAAGCTCCATAATACGGAGGCTGTCAGTATGAAGATTGCTAAACAATATCTTTCCTTTTTCATTTAATAACCATTGCCATTGTATATTCCCAAGGTGAGATTTTTCAAAAACGGATCCGATATATTTTTGATAATCAAGCATGACCACAATATTCCCGTTCACCTGGTTATTATAAAAAACAGGCAGATAATAGGCATAATGCCCATTTTCATAACGGATCTCTTCTTTGGACACCAATGCTTTCTGTTCCCGGGTGACGAATATGTTAGAGATACGTTTGTTTGTGTTATCCTTGTAAAAAGTAAAACTATTCCGGTGAGTGTCATAAAGGTTGATCCCGGTGATCAGATTCTGATATTTTGTATAAAAGATTTCAATCTTCCGCGAAACTTCTTCTTTAGCAATGGGGTCTGTAAAAAACTTGTTGATGTTTTCGGAAAACAGAATAAAATTCAGGTCGCTTAAAAAATCCTGACCGGTTTTTTCGATTTCATAACCGGAAATCTGGGTTTGTTTTAAGAGGAAATTTTTTTGAAAGTCAACCTGTAAATGGTATATATTCAGATAATAATAAACATTCGAAGCGATAATAATAGCAATGATCAGCGGTATTAGAATGTATATTTTTTTCATTTCCGGAACCCGAGAGGTTACTTTTTAAATTAGCCTCTAATATAAAAAAAATGATAGTTCTTTTATCTGTATTTTTTTTCTTTATCAAAATACAAATCGAGGTAACTGTTATATCTCGATTCGGCAATTGATCCTTTTTCTACAGCTTCTCTCACGGCACAACCAGGTTCGTGAGTGTGTGTACAGTTGTAATAGTTGCATTCTTTTGCCATTTTGAAGATCTCCGGGAAAAAATGATAGATTTCATTTTTATCAGTATCCACCAGCCCGAAGCCTCTGATTCCGGGGGTATCTATGATATGCCCACCGAAACTTAAAGGAAACAATTCCGCATAGGTGGTTGTGTGTTTTCCGGTTTGATGTGACCGGGATACCGGTTTTGTCTTGAGGTTCAGGGAGGGTTCGAGCGCATTGATAAGAGATGTTTTTCCTACCCCCGAATTTCCTGAAAGCAGGGTGGTACGGTTTATCAAAAGCTCTTTAACTTTTTCCAGATTTTTTCGTTGGGGCACAGAAGTATGCAAGACTTTGTAACCAATATTTTCATAGATGTCCGTCAGTTTTTTCAGTTCAAGGTTTTCTGTTTCCCCATGCAGATCTGTCTTGTTAAAAATAAGAATTACCGGAATACGGTAAGCTTCTGCCGCTACCAGAAAACGGTCGATGAAGGGTAAAAGGGTTTTGGGTTTTACCAGGGAAGCGATCAGAAAAGCCTGATCAATATTAGCTGCGATGATTTGCGCTTCATAGGATAAATTGGTTGATTTTCGTATGATATAATTCTTTCGTTTCCGGACATGGGTAATCAGTCCCGTTTCCCCCGGAGGATCCGGTTCGAAAGTAACATAATCCCCTACCACTACTGGGTTAGAGAGGCGGATTCCTTTGATCCGAAAACTTCCCTTAACAGCGCAGCGGAATTTTCTGTGATCTTCCGTTTCAACAATGTACCAGCGTCCGGTAGCTTTTGTAACTCTTCCTGTTTTCACGATAGGAAATTTCCACAAAGGTAGGTATTTTGTTGTCCCCTTGTAGTCGGATCTGCAATATGATCGGTTATACTTGCCTGATTGTCATAAAAAAGGAAGGGTGCCTGTTATTTGTACCAAGATGATGATCAGCACCATGGCAAAAGGATATACGGTAGCATAAGCGATGTGCGGGGCATTGGAAACGGTCAGAGAATCCACGGCTGCAAGTCCGGGGGTGCTGGTCATGCCTCCTGTCAGGGTTCCCATAAGTTTTAGCGGGTTGATCCTGAAAAGCTGTTGGCCAACCCAGGATCCTGTAATCATCGGCAACAGGGTAATGGCTGCTCCGATAAAAAACAGCTTCAATCCATATTGCTGAAAAGTAGCGGAAAGATGCTGTCCTGCATGTGTCCCCACGGTAGCCAGGAAAAGCAGCAATCCGAGTTGTTTTAGCAGTTGTGTGGCAGCACCCGACATGGTCCAAATTACAGGGCCTGTTTTTCCGATGCTTGCCAGGAGCATAGCGGTAATTAATATCCCTCCTGTAAGGCCCAGGCGAAAGGTGAAATTGTTGCTAAAGCCAATGCTTATTTTTCCCAGCAAGACACCCAGCACGATGCCTGCAGCAACAGGGAAAAAATCTGTGTCCGAAAGCTTTTTATCTTCGTTTCCCAACAAATACATTATGTTTTTCATCTGACTCCGGGAGCAGGCCACAATCAGTTTATCCCCGAACCGGATATGAGTGTCCGGGGAAGGGACGATGTCAATACCGCTTCTCCGTATACGTGTTACCGTAGCATGAAAGTGGTGCCACAAATTTAGTTCTGCCAGTGTTTTGTTGATAATCTTTTTGTTGGTGACCAGCACGGAGCGGACTTCATAGTCTTTTCCGAGAGGAATTTCTTTTTCTGTCGGGGGGCCGATCAACAGGCGGAATTTTTCCAATGACTCGGCCGACCCCACTGCCCGAACAATGTCTCCTTTCTCCAAGTGGGTATCTACACCGGGAGTTATGGCCGTTTTCCCTTTTAATACACGGGAAATATTGGCCCCGGTCATAGAGCGGATTTTTAGTTCTCCAATGGATTTTCCAAGGACGTTCTCGTTTTCTACTACAAAATTCCGGCGAAGTACTTCCGGGTATTGTTCCCTTTTTTCATTTTCCAGCGCCTGTTCTGCTTTTTTAAGATCTATCTTAAAAATAACGGGGTAAAGACGGACAAAAAGGATCACTCCTAAAACGCCGAAAGGATATGCGATACCGTATCCGATGGAAGCCAGGGGAGAGTGTGTGGCATCAATAGCTGCTGCAAGACCGGGTGTGCTGGTGAGTGCGCCGGTAAACAAACCTACTGACAGGCGATAATCAATTCCCAGTCCCCACCCCAGAAGGATTGACGTAAGCCACCCCGTAATAACCAGAACAAGTGTTGTAAGGATCAATTGTTTCCCCTGTTTCCGGAAAGAAAAGAAAAACCCGGGTCCAGCCTGTAATCCTATTGTAAATATGAATAGTACAAGACCAATATATTGAAAATCTTTAGGAACTAAAATTCCGTAATGGCCAAACAACAGGGCCACAAAAATGACTGCCGAAGCATCCAGGGAAACCCCTTTAATTTTGATATTTCCTAAAATAAAACCAAGCGCAATGATCAGAAACAATACAAAATAACTTTGCGTCAGCAAGTCCATGGTGTAATATATTGGGTTAACAAAAATAATCATTGTCTGATTATTAAAACGATAAGAAAAGTCATGTTTGAAGCTTTTCTACATTTTTTGATTTGATTTGAGCCAAAAGGATTTTCTTTTCTATTGGCTCAGTAAACCGGTCTCTTGTCAGGGAAGGGAAAATATTGTACTTTTATATCCGGTCTGGGAAATGTAAAAATAAAACTGATTCTTTGATGGAGGTACGCATTGTTTCTTTATCGGCCTGGGGAACGCAGGTGCTTTTAGACCTGGAACTGGATCTTTGGATCGCAGGGTGTTCTCATGATGCATTTATTGCTAAAAATGAAATAAATAATATACCGGTGATAACTACACCCGAAAGAGATATAGTTTCCGTAGATAAGGTTATGCATTCCGGTCCTACAATGACAGAAATCCTGCTTTCGCCATGGAATGTGAAGATGGATCTTCTCAGAAAAATAAAACCGACTCACATTATCACGGAAGGAATGCTTAATTTGTCAGGCTTGTCTTCCGAAGAAGCAGAGCAAATACTCGAGCAGGACGGATTGCGGGGATGCCGTCTTCTTGATATTTATTCTATGTCCATAAATGATATATTTGATGAGATCATGATGATGGCCGGGGTATTTGGTTATGAAGACCGGGGGAAAGTTCTGGTGAGAAATTGCAGGAGGGAAATAGAGAAGACTCTTAAAAAGTACGGACTCAAACGTCACACTCCGGCTGTTGGAGTATTACGTAAATGGCCATTGTTGCAGTTGGCCGGACGATGGGTGTCAGATATGATTGAAATGATAGGCGGTACCCCTTTGCTCTATGGTGACGATTTATATATTTATCCTGATTATTATTTTGAGAGAAGTCCTGACATTATCATCGGGGGAGACCCTTGGGCTACTTTGCCGGAAAATAAGGAAAAAATCAAGTATCTTGATAAGAATAAATTGTTTTCTGTTTTCACCTGTGACAAACCTCCTTCACAGTATGTTGTTGACGGACCTGTATTTTATAACCGGAGTTGTACCGGCCTTATTACATCTTTAAAAATCCTGGGAGAAATATTGAGGAATGATCCTAAGATTGAGGAAAGAAAAGGGATTTACTGGGATGTGGCCGGTTAGACCGGAAAAAGAATTTTTAGTTGTCTTTATCACGGGGAATGCTTCACTACGAAACATTCTTTGAAAATGTTTCCGTATATTTTAGTGATTGGAAGTATAGACCAAAGATTTCCAGGGTTTTTTCCTTCTTTTTGTTCCACAGCGCCTGCCGGAGAATGCTTCAAATGGATAGGATGTCGTTAAAAAGAACTTCAGGAGACCGTCTCATTTCAGAAAATGATACCTTTATCAAAAAAGCGAAACTGTTTGTTCAGTTTCGCTTTCAAATACGAATATCCCGAGGGTATGCCCTGAGCGGTGTATGATAGTGGTGTGGCAAATACTGTTATACCTTCACTATATCTTTTAAAAATGATTCCGTTGCGGCTTAACCCAGACGGTTGATGGCGTTGAGGTCTTCGAAAGCTTCAGTGAGCCGTTTGACGAACTGTTCTTCACCGGCACGCAGCCATTTTCGCGGGTCGTAATATTTTTTGTTGGGTTTATCATCGCCTTCCGGGTTTCCAATCTGGCTCTGAAGATAATCCTTATATTGTTCATAATATCCTTTTACCCCATACCAGAAAGCCCACTGCATGTCCGTATCCAGGTTCATCTTGACGACCCCGTAAGAGATGGCTTCCTTGATTTTTGCTTTTTCGGAACCTGAACCACCGTGGAACACAAAATTCACGGGTTTTTCGCCGGTATTATATTTTTTTTGAATGTATTCCTGTGAATTTTTCAGGATCACCGGTTCCAGACGGACATTTCCCGGTTTGTAAACTCCGTGAACATTACCAAAAGAAGCAGCAATGGTAAAACGGTTGCTGATTTTTTTAAGCTCTTCATAAGCATAGGCAACATCTTCGGGTTGTGTGTACAATTTGGAATTGTCAATGCTGCTGTGGTCTACCCCGTCTTCTTCGCCTCCGGTGACTCCCAGTTCTATCTCCAGGGTCATGCCGATCCGACTCATTCTTTCAAGATATTTTTTGCTGATCTCAATATTTTCTTCGAGCGGTTCTGCCGAGAGGTCCAGCATGTGAGAGCTGAATAAAGGTTTGCCGTGATCTTTATAATATTTTTCACCGTAATCCAGCATGCCTTCCACCCAGGGAAGCAGTTTCTTTGCGCAATGGTCGGTATGCAGAATCACCGGTATGCCATAGTGTTCGGCCAGCAGATGAATATGCTGTGCTCCGGAAACCGATCCGAGAACAGCTCCGGTTTGACCCTCTGCCGGAAGCCCTTTGCCTGCATAGAAAGCGCCTCCTCCGTTAGAAAATTGGATGATCACCGGAGAATTGACTTTAGCAGCCGTTTCCATAACGGCATTGACAGAATCGGTCCCTACCACATTGACAGCAGGTATTGCAAAATTGTTGGCCTTTGCGTAATTGAAAAGTTCGGTAACCTCATCACCGAAAAGTACGCCTGCTTTGAATTTTTTTTGTCCCATAATATTATGTTTTATTAAATAATACTTTACTTTAATTTCGACGTAAAAGTAACAATAAAAGCGCTAAAATAATACCAGTAGCTTAACGGATTATTATTTTTCTGGTAAAATTCTCTTTTGCGGAAGTAAACTGTAAAAAGTAAATACCTGGGGATAAGTCACGAACATCAAAGATGAGTTCCTGATCTTTCGTCTTTTTAATTTCTTTACAAATTCTGCCTGAGATATCCACAAGACGTATGGTGTAAGCAGAACGGTTGGTCAGGTGAATATGAATTTTTTCCCATGCCGGATTGGGCCATATACGGATAGCTTCCTGTTGGATTTTTTCGGCATAGGCAGGTGGCAGTTCCGGAATAAACGGTGAGACAAAATGGACCACATGCCAGTCATTATCCCAGGTATGGGCAGAGGCGTTCCATAACTGTCCCGTTTCTGCTTTCAGGATGTCGCAGTTATCATAATCGTAAAGATATTGGTAATTGTCTTGCCATGTAGTGGAACCGGAATGGAAAATCTGAAATAAAATTAAGGTGTCATTTCCCATTTTATTTTTATAATACAGATATTTTACCGCTTCTTCCCAATGGTCCGTGTGCCAGGTTTGATAGTCCTGCACTGTCAGGGCTCCGTTTTTGTATAAATAACTGATCATTGATTGATTAATCCAATGATCTGAAGCTATATCCCATGTGGCCAATACCTCTTTAGTGCGGCGACCGGCATCATCGTAAAAAAAAGATCGTTTGGAAATATTTATCCAAAGAGCAGTTGCCGTATCATACTGTTGTCTGACTGATGCCGTATCCAGGTTTTGTTCCCAAAAATCAACGGTTCTGTAAGAAGGGTTCCATTTTTTATGTTCGGAATCCCATGAACTTGATTGGGATAGAACGCAATGACCTACCGTATCATATTCAAAATCATTCCGGGAAGAATTTACCCATATGTTTACGGACTCATACTTCTGAGAAAGATTTGTTGCCAGCCATCCTTCTTTTGTATATTGATATAAATTTCTATAAGAACTGTCCCATCTGTTTGTTGCAGCGTTATTGCAAAAGGTATAGATTTTTGATAACTTGCCGGATGAAGAATATTCATACTCAGTCCGGGACCGGGCTGTCCAGATATTTTCTTGTTGGTTTCGGTTTCTATTTTCGTACCAAACTTTTTTGCCTTCCCGGTTGTATCCCCAAAAACAACCCCGGTAGAGAATCCATGATGAATCAGAGGCAGACCAGCTAAAAAAATAGGTTGAATCCTGTAAGAAGCGACCGGAACAGGTTGTTTTAGAACCTTTTGTATCTGTCTTGCCTGGGTGTTTCATAGGGTACTTTCTGAGAAGAGCATGGATGTAAGAAGTATCGGTCGGGGGCACTTCCTGTGTTTTAGATAAGACCGGAAGCACAGGGAAAAAGAGAAAAATAATGATCCAAATGATGAATCTTTTCATAAACCACCCATTTTTTTCACAATTTAAAAAAATAATTGGAAAATCGGAAAGAGGGAAGTTATATCCACAGTGTGTGTTTTTTTGTGTGAGGCAAAAAAATCTTTTAATAAAAAAGCAGCACAAATCTATGAGGCATTTGTGTGGAAACATCCACCTTATACCGGAAAATTAATGTAGTAACCCAAATGTAAACTTAAAAAATACACACTGCTGAAAATGAATACCTTATACTTTCTCATTTTCAACTTGGGCTAAAAATGTGTACCCACTACAATGGATAACAAATAAAAGAATATTCATTCGTCAATGCACCGAGGCAATTCAAAAAGTTAAAAAGATTTATGACATTATGAAACGTCCATGATAAAATAATTATGATTTTAACACACACGTGCATAATTATCATGGTAAGTTCCATCTGACCCCTAAAAAATAAAAATAAACAGATGAAATACAAACTCATTTCCTGCCCCATTTACTAATTGAACTTAGGTTGTACCATTTTTTTCCTCTATTTTGTTTTTTTAACCACTTACCTCTATCTTTGTGGACTATTTTTTAGGAGAGAGTGACAACCGGCCGGAAACTAGGTAGCAAAAGTATGATTTGTTAAATAATATATTTTTTGCTTCTCCCTTTATCTTTTATTGTCCAAAAGGCGAAGGAAGAAACTCTCTCCT
>Ga0136651_10000075_pt1 | contig 46092 bp, 38 predicted proteins | sample Mar14236cmmetaG_FD_94867 | JGI IMG/M metagenome (GOLD analysis project Ga0136651, IMG submission 94867) | Marine hydrothermal vent microbial communities from Guaymas Basin, Gulf of California to study Microbial Dark Matter (Phase II) - Marker... ... | reverse complement strand
CAATATTGATATCAATATTGTGCTGTTCAATAATGAGATATACGGACTTACCAAGGGACAGTATTCTCCTACATCCAAAATGGGGGCTGTGACAAAAACCTCTCCTTATGGCACAGTGGAAAATCCGTTTCACCCGGGAGAACTGGTGATCGGGGCCCAGGGGAAATTTTTTGCCCGTTCAGTAGATAACAATATACAACTTTCGCAGGAAATATTTTTTGAAGCAGCCAGAAGCGAAGGAACCTCGGTGATCGAGATTCTGCAGAATTGCGTTATATTCAATGACAAAACCCATGCAGAAATCACCGATAAAGCCCATAAGGACGACAGGCAGATTATCCTGAAACATGGTGAACCTATGATATTCGGAAAGGACAGGGATAAGGGACTGGTGCTTGACGGACTCAAGCTGAAGGTGGTGAAGATCGGTGAGAATGGGATCACCGAGAAAGATATTCTGGTGCACAATGCAACAGAAAATAATCCCGGAATCCACCTCATGCTGGCAAATATGAGGTATCCAAATTATCCCGTGGCGCTGGGAGTGATCAGGAATGTCACGGCACCAACCTATGAAAAGGCCGTGGAAACTCAGATTGAGAAGGTGAAAAAATCTTCCCCCCTGAAAAGTTTAGATGACCTTCTGCATAGCGGGAATACCTGGAAAGTTTGACCCGCTCTGAGCCGTTCTGAATTGGGAACGGCTTTTTTTACCTCCTTTTCCAAAAATCCATTACCTTTATCAGGATACACTCCTGTATGATCGAATAATTCTGTTTAGCACCATGAGTGAGCATCCGAACCGGCACGATCCTGAAATGCAAAGCCGCATGGAGCAGGAAATGGCAAAGGTCCTGGCTGAAAAACAGGAAAGGACAAAGGAACTGGCATGCATCAATCAAACAACCAACATCCTCAAGCAGGGGAAACCCATTGAAGAATCTTTGAAACAGATTGTTCTGATCATTCCGTTGGCCTGGCAATATCATGATTTTGCGGGAGCTCGTATCACCTTCAATAAACAGGTGTTTCTTTCGCCCAATTTTTCTGAAACCCGGTGGATACAGTCACAGAAATTCAGTACCATCGGGGATGAGGAAGGAGAAATTGAGGTATGTTATACCCGTGAATTCCCTGAAATGGATGAGGGGCCCTTCCTGAAAGAAGAACGAGACCTGATCAATACTCTGGCCAATATCATTGCCGGGTATATCAACAGTTTCAGGGCCAGGGAAATTATCCGGAGAAGCAGGCCGCAACCATTCAATAAGGAAGAATTCCTGAAAGAGGAACAGGAACCTACCAGCAGCCGGCAGCTTTTGCAGCAATTTCTCGATAAACACAATGCTTCCCGGGATATTTTTCATGATCTGATGCCCTTCAAGGTACATGAGATTCTGCTTGTTGCCACATTATACGATGCTTACTGCATTGAAGGAGAAGGTAGATTCTCCGACCATATCCTGGGAGAGTATCATCAGCTGAACCTTACCTCCATGCCCCGGGTAACCGGAGTCTCTTCTCAGGAAGAAGCCTTTGAACGATTGAAATATAAACATTTCGACCTCATCATTGTGATGATGGGAATGGATAAGAAAACGCCGCTGAAAACGGCCTGTCGCGTCAAGGAAATATATCCGTATATTCCGGTTTTCCTGTTGCTCAATAACAACAGGGATTATGAGTGCCTGGAAAGCAAAGCTGAATGCCTGAAAGCGGTGGATCATGTATATGTATGGAACGGCGATTCAAAGGTTTTCTTTGCCATGGTCAAATTGCTGGAAGATAAGGTAAACGCCGATAATGATACCCGCATAGGTCTGACGCGGGTTATCCTGCTGGTGGAAGACAGTCCCATATACTATTCCCGTTACCTGCCCCTGCTGTATTCTGTTGTGCTTGAGCAAACCCAGCGGATCATTGAGGATGTGAGCACGGATGATCTGTATAAAGTATTGAAACTCAGGGCAAGACCCAAAATACTGCTTGCTCCGACCTATGAAGAAGCCCTGAGGCTTTTTACCAAATACAAAGAGTACCTGCTGTGTGTTATTTCCGATGTACGCTTTCCCCGAAACGGAAAACTGGATGAAATGGCCGGGGTTGATTTTATCCGTTTCGTGAAAAACGAAATCAGCAATCTTCCGGCTGTTCTGCAATCGTCCGATCCGCAAAATGCGGAGCTTGCCCACCGGTTGAAGGCAGTTTTTATCGATAAAAATTCGGAAAGCCTGATACAGGAACTGAAAAGTTTTATCAATTACCACCTGGGTTTTGGACATTTCGTATACAGGGACCAGCAGGGGAAACAGATAGCCGTGGCCAAAAGCATGCGTGAGTTTGAGCAATACCTCCGCACGGTTCCCGAAGAATCCCTGGTCTATCACGGTGTGAAGAACCACTTTTCGCTCTGGCTGATGGCCCGTGGAGAGATACAGATTGCCAAAATCATCAATCCTCTGAAAATAACTGATTTCAGCAGCCCAGAGGAACTTCGTGAATTTCTTATCAGGATCATACACAAATACCGCAACGAGAAAGAAAAAGGAAAAATCGTCAATTTTGACGAAACAGCCGTGCTCGATGAAAGCAATATTGTGAATTTTGCAGGCGGTTCCCTGGGAGGAAAAGGACGGGGACTGGCATTTATCAATACCCTGATATATCATTTTGGCTTTTCCCGTCTGACCCCCAACATCAGGATCCGTACACCCCGCACCTCCATCATCGGAACAGATGAGTTCGATATTTTCATGGAAAGAAACCACCTGTATGATGTGGTATATCAGGAAACAGATTATGACAGGATCAGACAGGCATTTCTGAATGCAGAAATTTCCTATAACCTGGAGAAAAAACTGAAAGTATTTCTGAAACTGATTGATAACCCGTTAGCCATTCGTTCTTCCTCCCTGTTTGAAGACTCCCTGATGCAGCCTTTTTCAGGGGTGTTTGAAACCTACATGCTTCCGAACAATCATCCTGATTTTGAAGAAAGATACATGCAGGCGGTTCATGCCATCAAGCTGGTGTATGCATCCATCTATTCGAACGATGCAAGGACCTACTTCATGGCCATCAACCACAAGATCGAGGAGGAAAAAATGGCCATTGTGATGCAGGAAGTGGTGGGGAATCAGTACGGAGAAGCTTACTATCCGCATATCAGCGGCACCGCCCAGTCATATAATTATTACCCCATTTCCCATATGAAGCCTGAAGAAGGGCTTGCGGTAGCGGCTGTGGGACTGGGACAGTATGTAGTGGAGGGAGAAAGAGCTTATCGTTTTTCTCCTTCCTATCCCCGTCTGGATATACTGACTCCGGAAGAACTTCACAAAAATACCCAGGTGAGGTTTTATGCAGTGGACATGAGTAAAAAGAAAATTAACCTGCTGGAAGGAGAAGATGCCGGTCTGGTGTGTCTGGATATCTCCGAAGCCGAAAAGCACGGGACACTGAAGTACATGGCTTCCGTATACGACCCGGTGAACGACAGAGTTGAACCGGGCCTGGATGCAAACGGTCCACGGGTCATCAATTTTGCCAATATCCTGAAATATGACTATGTCCCCCTGGCCAATACCATCAAAGTAATCCTGGAAGTAGTGCAGGAAGCTCTTGGGTCACCGGTGGAAATTGAATACGCAGTGGACCTGGAAAAGGATCAGGATGGACTGGCTTCGTTCTACCTTCTTCAGATCAAACCCATGGTAGGCAGCCGGACAGATTATGAGGTGGATATCGACCGGATTCCGAGGAAAGATATTCTGTTGTTCTCACAGCGGAGCATGGGGAACGGATTGATAGAAAATATTCAGGATGTGATTTACGTGGAACCGGACCTGTTCGACAAGACAAAGACCCGGGGGATGATTTCTGAAATTGAAGAAATAAATGCCGCCATGCTCGATCTGGGTCGAAAATATATTCTGATAGGTCCCGGCCGGTGGGGAACACGCGACCCCTTTATCGGAATCCCGGTGGTGTGGTCGCAGATATCGAACGCAGGAGTGATCGTCGAGATGAGCATGGAAGAATTCCCTCTCGATGCTTCCCTGGGATCGCATTTCTTCCATAACGTAACTTCAATGAATGTGGGATACCTCAGTGTGAACCATAAGTCGCCGGGCGATTTCATCAACTGGGATATTATCGGAGAACAGGAACTGGTGGAAAAAAAGAAATATTTCAGGCACGTCCGTTTTGCCCGTCCCCTTCAGGTCAAAATGGACGGGAAAAAAAGCATTGCGGTGATTACCCTGAATCATGTGGATAACGGAAAAAATGATTGAAGAATGAATATGCCAATTGATTATCCGGCCATATATGCTGACATGAAGAAGTACGATTTCAGCGAGACTTCTTTCAATCTCCTGATGCAGAACCGTATTCATAAAGTGCTTTTGTTGTGCAGTAATTACGACGCCTTTATGCTGGAAGAGGACGGCCGGATCGATGAACAGATTTTCAATGAATACGTTTCCCTGAACCTGCGGTATCCGCCGGTCTTTATTCAGACCAATACGGCACGCGAAGCATTTGAGATTCTGGAGAAGGAAAGTATTGATCTGGTTATTTCCATGCTGAGTGTAGCCGATATGGATCCTTTTCAGCTGGCTCATAAGATCAAAGAAAAATATTCCCGTATCCCCATTGTGGTGCTGACCTATTTTTCGCGTGAGGTGAGCATGAAGCTGGAGAAGGAAGACCTCCGGGCTATTGATTATGTCTTCTGCTGGCTTGGGAACGCTGACCTGCTGGTAGCCATTATCAAGCTGATAGAGGACCGTATGAATGCCGATTACGATATTGAACAGGTTGGCGTTCAGGCTATTCTGCTCGTGGAAGATTCCATCAGGTATATTTCCTCTTACCTTCCGGTGCTGTACAAAATTGTACTGAAGCAATCGAAGGAATTCCAGCGCGAAGCCCTGAACGAACACCAGAAGATGCTTCGCATGAGGGGACGCCCGAAAATACTCCTGGCTACCAACTATGAGGAAGCTATACAGCTATACGAGAAATACAAGTATAATCTGCTGGGAGTGATTTCCGATATCAGTTTCAAAAGAAAAGGGACAAAAGACCCCGAGGCTGGGATCAGATTGTGCCGCAAGATCAGGGAAGATGTTGATCACATGCCTTTCCTTTTGCAGTCGTCCGACCTGAAAAATGCTGCCGTGGCTACTGAACTGGGAGTGGGTTTTGTGCACAAATACTCCAAAACCATCACCCTGGAACTGCAGAACTATTTCATCACCCAGCTGGCTTTTGGGCCGTTCATTTTCCGCGATCCTGCCACCATGAAAGAAATCGGCAGGGCAACCGATCTGCAGTCGTTCCAGCAAATGCTGTATTCCATTCCCGATGCCACCCTGGAATACCATACCAGCCGGAACCATTTTTCAAAATGGTTGAATGCCAGGGCTTTGTTTCCCATAGCGCAGATGTTCAAGTTCCTTCGCCTGGAAGATTTCCACAATCTCGACGAGGTGAGGAAGTTTGTGTATCAGGCTATTTCCAGTTTCCGGATGGGGAAAGGCCGGGGGGTGATAGCCAAATTCGACAAGAGCAGCTTCGACGAATACCTTATTTTCAGCCGGATAGGGGAGGGATCCATCGGAGGGAAAGCCCGGGGGCTGGCATTTGTGAATTCCATTATCAAGAGGAACAACATTTTCTTCAAACATTCCGATGTGCTGATCACCATACCCCGTACGGTGGTGCTGAGTACAGACATTTTCGATGAGTTCATGGAAATGAATGAACTTTACAAGATTGCCCTGTCTGACCTGCCCGATGAGGAGATACTGCAGCGTTTTGTGAACGCCCAGTTCCCGGGAAGGATCTACCAGGATCTCTATGCATTTCTGGGAGTGGTGAAGAATCCTATTGCTATCCGTTCTTCCAGTAAGCTGGAAGATAGTCATTACCAGCCTTTTGCAGGAATATACTCTACCTACATGATCCCGCGGGTAAATGATAATACGGTGATGATCAAATACCTGGCCGATGCCATCAAGGAAGTGTATGCCTCGGTGTATTACAAGAGCAGCAAGGCCTATATGATGGCTACGGCCAATGTGATTGATGAGGAAAAAATGGGGATCATTCTTCAGGAAGTATGTGGCCGGCAGTACGGGAACCGGTTTTACCCCACGCTCAGCGGAGTGGCCCGTTCCATCAATTTTTATCCCATCGAGCCAGAAATGCCCGAAGATGGAATAGCCAGCATAGCTTACGGATTGGGGAAACTGATTGTGGACGGTGGAGCTTCCCTCAGGTTCTCCCCCAAATATCCCCAGAAAATCCTTCAGCTTTCCGATCCTGACCTGGCCCTGCGTGACACCCAGAAAAGGTTCTATGCCCTCGATATGTCGCTGGATAGTTTTGTCCCTTCCACCGACGACGGGGTGAACATACTGAAGCTTCCTGTCAAAGAAGCTGAAAATGATCCCCTGTTCAGAAAATATGTAGTATCAACCTATGATTATCACAGCCATATGATCCGCGACGGGTATCAGGAAGGAGGGAAAAGCATTGTGTCGTTTGCCGGAATATTGCGGCATAACCAGTTTCCCCTGCCTGAGATACTGAATTCCCTTCTGGAAATGGGCCAGAAGGAAATGAATAGTCCCATCGAAATTGAATTTGCCGTGAATATGGATGTCCCGAAAGGGTATCCACGAATCTTCAATTTCCTTCAGATACGCCCTATTGTGGACAATGACCAGACCAGAGAGTTCAAACTGCAGGAGATACCTCCGGAGAGAGCCATTATCATTTCCGATTCGGCACTGGGCAACGGTATTATTGCCGGTATAGCCGACCTGATCTATGTAAAACCTGAAACCTTCGACAGCTCGAAAAGCGACCGGATTGCTTCATCAATCGAAAAGCTGAATGACCGGTTTCAAAAAGAAAACCGCAATTATGTGCTGGTAGGCCCGGGTCGCTGGGGATCAAACGATCCCTGGCTGGGTATTCCCACAAAGTGGGCCCAGATTTCCATGGCTAGGGTCATTGTGGAATCGGGACTGAAAGATTACCGGATCGATCCCAGTCAGGGAACACATTTCTTCCATAACCTCACTTCCTTCAGGGTAGGATATTTTACCATCAATCCTTATATCAACGAAGGATATTATGACCTGGACTTTTTGAAAAAACAGAAAGCTGCCTACGAAGACGATTATGTGAGGCATATCAGGTTCGACCAGCCCATCAAGGTACAGATCGACGGGAAGCACCGGCGTGGGGTGATCATGAAACCGGGAGAAATATCCAGTCCGGGGAACCTGCCCGTTTAAAGGGCGGCACTTTTGGCCGGGATTTCCCGGTTTATTTTTCTCAGAAGTCCCTGAAGCACATTGCCCGGTCCTACTTCTATGAAAATGGTGGCCCCGTCGCGGATCATGTTTTCTATGGTTTGTGTCCACCTTACCGGCGAAGTGAGCTGGGCTACCAGATTTTTCCTGATGCTTTCCGGATCGGTGGAGGGAAGGGCATCCACATTTTGATATACCGGGCACACCGGTGCCCGGAAACCGGTTTTATTGATAGCTTTTTCCAGTTCAGCCCGGGCTGGTTCCATCAGGGGCGAATGGAAGGCTCCTCCCACTTTCAGAGGAATGGCCCGCTTGGCCCCCAGTTCGGTGAGTTTCTCAATGGCCTCTTTCACTCCTTCTATTGAGCCGGAAATGACCACCTGCCCCGGACTGTTGAAATTGGCCGGCACCACCACCCCGGATATCTCCCGGCAGGTTTTTTCCACCAGGGTATCTTCCAGCCCCATGATGGCTGCCATAGTGGATGAAGCAGCTTCGCAGGCCTTTTGCATGGCCAGGGCACGCTGGCTTACCAGTTGCAAACCATCTTCAAAATTCAGGGCTCCGGCGGCTACCAGGGCGGAGAATTCTCCCAGCGAATGTCCCGCCACCATTTCGGGCCGGAAACTGTCCTTCAGTCCCCTGGCCAGGATCACGGAGTGCAGAAAAATCGCAGGCTGGGTTACCCGTGTCTGGCGAAGGTCCTCGTCCGTTCCTTCAAACATCAGATCGGTGATACGGAATCCCAGGATGCGGTTGGCTGACTCAAATAGTTCGCGGGCTTCCGGCAGGGAATCGTAAAGATCTTTTCCCATACCTGGATACTGGGCACCCTGCCCGGGAAATAAATAAGCTTTCATGTTTCTGTTTTTTGGTTACAAAAATATGAATTGCTTCGGCACGAATCCGGAAACAGCCCGGGAATGTCGTTTAATGCAGTTTGGAGCCAATCAGATGGATGAATTCCTCCCGGGTGGGCTCCTTCAGGAACTCACCGGTGAAGGCGGAGGTGGTGGTCACCGAATTTTGTTTCTGTATTCCCCGCATCATCATGCACAGGTGGTGTGCTTCAATGACCACCGCCACACCAATGGGCTGCAGGGTTTCCTGAATGCAGTCGCGTATCTGGGTGGTCATCCTCTCCTGTACCTGCAGCCTTCGGGCATAGGCATCCACCACCCGGGCAATTTTGCTCAAACCGGTAATATAGCCGTTGGGAATGTAGGCAACATGAGCTTTCCCGAAAAAGGGGATCATATGATGCTCGCAAATGGAATACACCTCAATATCCTTGACAATGACCATTTGCTTGTATTCTTCCTTGAACCGGGCCTTCGACAGAATATCGGAAGGATTGATATCGTATCCGCTGGTGAGGAACTGAATGGCTTTGGCTACCCGCACGGGGGTGTCCAGCAGGCCTTCCCGCGCGGGATCCTCGCCGAGGAGTTTCAGTATATTTCTATAGTTTTCAGCCAGCTGGCGCGTTGATTCGGCATCGTACCTTTCAATTTTGGAATAACCAAAATCATCACGCGTTTCTATACCATCGTTAATGATTTCCATGATTTTTTTCTCCGTAATATTCCACAATATTATTTTCTGTCTCCTCAATTCTGATACAGTGTAACTTAACTCCCAGCACCTGTACCTCCTGTTCGAGCACTTCCCAGATAGCCATTGCCAGGTTCTCCGTGGAGGCGATTTTTCCTTTCATGAAATCCACCTCCAGATTCACGTTCCGGTGATCCAGGGGCTCGATGACCTTTTCCCTGATCACCCGGCTCAGCTCTTTCAGGCTGACCACTAAGCTGGTTTCCGGATGAGGCTCTCCTTTTACGGTGACATAAAGATTGTAATTATGCCCGTGCCAGTTGGGATTGGAACATTTTCCGAATACCTCCAGATTCTTATCGTCCGTCCATTCCGGAATATACATCCGGTGTGCGGCATTGAATCTTTCCCTGCGCGTCAGATAAAGCATGCTGAGGTGATTGGTGCCTTTAACCCCGGCAAAGATAGAAAATCTTTAACAGATAAATAGTTGTTTTGGGAATCATTCATAATGAGCGTATTCGTTAACATGGAATGAAATGACTATTTTCGCATTATAATTAGCAGGTTATGATTATTGTTACAGGTGCGGCTGGTTTCATCGGAAGCAATCTGGTGGCTCGGCTCAATGCGGAAGGATACCGGGATGTGGTAGCTGTTGACGATTTCAGCCGCGAGGATAAAAACCGGAATCTTGCCGGAAAGGAATTGACGGGAAAAGTTCACAGGGATGAGTTTTTTACCTGGCTTTCCGAAAACCACCGTTTTGTGCAGTTCATATTTCACCTGGGAGCCAGGACCGATACCGCCGAGTTCGACCGGAATGTGTTCCGTGTGCTGAATATTGACTATTCCCGGCGGGTGTGGGAAGACTGCATACGGTACGGCTTACCATTGATCTACGCTTCTTCGGCGGCCACCTACGGAAGGGGAGAAAAGGGGTATGATGACGACCACCGGTTGATACCCGAACTTAAGCCATTGAATCCTTATGGTGAATCGAAACAGGTATTCGACATGTGGGCGCTGGAACAGGAGAAAAAACCGTATTTCTGGGCAGGCCTGAAATTTTTCAATGTATACGGTCCGAATGAATACCACAAGGGCAGAATGGCGTCGGTGGTGTTGCATGCATGGCACCAGATCAGCAAAACAGGTGAAATGAAGCTGTTCCGGTCACATCGCCCGGATGTGAAGGACGGTGAACAGAAACGTGATTTTATTTATGTAAAGGATGTGACCGATGCGATGGTGTGGATGATGCAGCAACGGAAACACAGCGGGATATACAACCTGGGAACCGGTAGAGCCCGTACTTTCCTCGATTTGGCCCGCAGTGTGTTTGCTGCTGCCGGAAAACCTGAAAGGATCCGTTTTATCGATACTCCGGAAGATATCAGGGATAAATATCAGTATTTTACTGAAGCCAGAGTGGAAAAATTGCAACGGGAAGGATACAAAAAACCATTTACTTCCCTCGAAGAAGGGATCAGACAGTATGTGAAGGAATTCCTGATTGAGGGAAGATATGAGTGAAGGAGGCTGGTCAGAGATCTTTCAGCTTTTTTACACGAATGGAGGGTTCCTGCTTTTCTTCTCCGGGAGATGATGCCAACTCATTCAGTTCCCTCACAAAGCGGTCGATGGTGTTGTCGTCAAATCCCTTGTCACGGGCTGCCTCTTCCAGAGTTCCCCAGATGGGTTCCCCACAGGCAATACACCGGATGCCTTCTTTCATCAGGTATGACACGGAGGCCGGAATTTTTTCCACCAGTTCTTCAATGCTTGTATTGCGTGAGATAACCGTCATGATCTATTTTTCACCGGTGATCATTATTCCTGGATAAAGATAGGAATTTATCTACATCCATTGTGCATTTATGGTTGTTAGAAAGTGGTTGATCAAAATATGCATGAGACATATAGTAAATTGAATGATAAAGTGTATTATTGCACCGTCAATTAAAGTTTTCAGATACCGTGCGAAAGAACGGGGAAAAGCATCCCTTTTTTGGTAGGAAAACGGATTACAGAGGAAGTGTCCCTTCTCTCGACCGCAAATGGCATGTGAAATTGTATGATGTAAAAATTTATTTCTTCGGGATCCGGATTGCCTCCTTTGTTGAAGAAAAAATGGAAAAAGGCCCCCTTTCGGTTTCACAGTCCTGATTGTTTATTTTCCGAAAACAACTTTTTTTGACAGAATAGTCTGCACCACTCCCCGGGTGATCATAAACAACATCATGGCCAGCCACAACCCTTGATTTCCCAGTATTGGGGTCAGGAAATAATATCCCGGAAGGAAGACAAGTACCAGAGAGATCAGCATGCTGTTCCGCATGCCGGCCGAGGCGGTTACTCCGATATAAATTCCATCCCACAGAAAAGCCGGGAAAGTGATAAGAGGGATTACCACCGTCCAGAACATATAAGGCTGAACAACGGCAATTACTTCCCGGTTGCTCGTCAGTTTCCGGATCAGGAATTCTCCGCCTGCCAGATAGGAAAGAGCAAAAAGAATACTCAGGGCAAAACCCCAGGCGAACAAATACTGTACTGTTTTTTTCAACATGGGCTGGTTGCCTCCTCCTTTGTATTTCCCGGTGAGCGCCTCGGCAGCATAGGCAAAACCATCGATCAGATAGGAGAAAACCATAAAAAACTGAAGCAACAGGGTATTTACGGCCAGGATGATATCTCCCCGGCTGGCTGATTTGGCTGTAAAGAAGGTGAAAACGAAGATGAGAGAAAGGGTGCGGATCAGAATATCCTTATTTATCAGGAAAAATCTTTTTAATGCGTCTTTATCCCAGACTTTGAGGATGACGATATTCCTGCCCGACTTCCGGTAATATCTCATGTAGAGCCAGATAGCTGTGCCCAGGCCGCTGTATTGAGCCAGCACCGTGCCCAGGGCCACCCCGTCTGACCGCATGCCCGCTCCCAGTACCAGCAGAGCATTAAAGCCTATATTCAGCAGGTTGACTACCAGTGTAATGATCATGGGGAACCGGGCATTCTGCATGCCGATGAACCAGCCGGTGAAAGCATACAGTGTGATGGTGGCCGGGGCCGCCCATATCCTGATATAGAAATACCGGGCTGCCCAGTATTCCACTTCTTTACTTCCTCCGAATAACGTGAAACTGAGCCATCCAATAGGACGTTGCAGTAACAAAACCAGAATGGCTCCGGCCAGTCCTACCCCCAGTGCCCTTACCAGCCATAAAGTCGCTTCCTGGAGATCTCTCCTTCCGCATGCCTGGGCAGTAAAACCGCTGGTTCCCATGCGCAGGAAGCTGAACCCCCAGTATATGAAATTGAAAATGGTCCCTCCCAGGGCTATGGCTCCGATATACACTGCCGAATCCAGATGCCCCACCAGCGCAAGATCGACCATTCCCAGCAGGGGTACCGTAATGTTGCTGATAATGTTCGGCACGGCCAGATTCAAGATCTTCCGGTTCATGGGTCAGTGTTGGGAAATGAAGGGGTTGAAGATAGTAAAATATGGCAGCCTGTTCGGAAAAGTGAACAATTGTGCCCGCGGATTGTCTCTTAATCAAGAATCAGTTTTAATAGCATAACTCATAAAAAAGAAGATACCATGGCTTTTAAATTACCCGATTTACCTTATGAATATAAAGCCCTGGAACCGCACATAGATGCCAGGACAATGGAGATCTACCACACCAAAAATCACAGTGCATATACTTCCAAACTGAATGATGCCGTTAAGGGGACCCCTGCAGGATCACTCAGCATAGAGGAAATAAATAAAGGGCCATATATCAGAATACCCGGTGTCTGTAAGAAATAATGGGCGAGGTTACTACAACCACAACCTGTTCTGGCCCATACTCTCGCCCGATGGAGGAGGGGAGCCTGAAGGTGAGTTGCTGGATGCCATAAACCGGGATTACAGTTCTTTCGGGGATTTCAACTCCGAATTTTCACGGGCGGCTGCTAACCGATTCGGCTCAGGCTGGGCATGGCTGATCAGGAAAGAAGACGGTTTGCTTACCGTTACGTTCACTTCCAATCAGGATAATCCCATGATGGATATTGCCGGGGTGAAGGGATTTCCCCTTCTGGGGCTTGATGTGTGGGAGCATGCCTATTATCTGAAATATCAGAACCGCCGTCCCGAATACCCTGAAGCATTCTGGAACCTGGTTCACAGGAATGAAGTGGCCCGGAGGTTCAGTAAATAATCATTGAATACGCTTTAAAAAAATACCGTCACGCATTTTTCGTGACGGTATTTTTTTCAGTATGCTCCGGTATTATGGCCGGTACTGTTAAATGACTTGCCAGACAGTATGGATTCCTGAGAAAAAATCCGTATCTTTTGTATATAAACAACAAACATCAAACAAAATGGCCTTTTATCTACCTGAACTACCGTATGCACTGGATGCCCTGGAACCGTATGTGAGCCGGAGAACTCTTGAATTCCATTACGGCAAACACCACCAGGCCTATGTAAACAATCTGAACAAGCTGATTGAAGGGACGCCATTTGCTCAGGCTGACCTGGAGACGATTATCAGGGAAGCTGAAGGAGGTTTATTCAATAATGGCGCCCAGGTGTGGAATCACACCTTTTATTTCTCCGGCTTCCATCCGGAACCGAAAAAGGTGCCGGATGGAGAATTAAAACGTGCGATTGATCAGGCTTTTGGTAGTATGGAAACCCTGATGGAAGAATTTACAAGAGCCTCTGCCACCCTTTTCGGATCGGGTTGGGCCTGGCTGGTTAGAACAAAAGAGGGCGGCCTGGACATCGTGCAAGAGTCGAATGCGGGCAATCCCCTGCGGAGGGGCCTGCAGCCCCTGCTGACCTGCGATGTATGGGAACATGCTTATTATCTCGATTATCAAAACCGGCGACCCGATTACATCGCATCGTTCTGGAAACTGGTCGACTGGTCGGCGGTGGAAAAACGTTTTGCAGGATAGGGAAGATTTTTAAAACGGTAATGTCCGGGAGCGACTAAAAGTCGCACCCGGAGTGTTTTTCGTTCGGTTCCGGTTAAACCAACCTAGCATGGTGCATGGTACGACAAATCCCCTTCTTTGCAAGGAGGAATGCTCCCCTTCTGCTATTGGTGGGAGGGCGGGGTGGTTGGGTGGCGGAATTCCCGACTCCTTTTTTAAGGAAATGTTAATATTGTTTCCTTTCCTCGACTTTTCCCCGTTTTTTCTCCTTCTGCCCCCTTCCGTCTTCCGCCTGTTGGCGGAACCCACCTTCCCCTGAGAGGGGAAGGATTTATTCTTCACAATGGGATGTTGTATAGAAATTTAAAGGTCTATTAGGCAAACTTTTCTGCCAGGCTTTCCAGCCGGGCCGATAGATCTTCCCAGTTGATCACATACAGCAGATGTCCTCCGTCGTGAAAAGCCAGCTTCCTTTCCCGGTGTTTCACCAGAGAAAATCATTATTTTCAATGGCTTCCCTGATCATGGCAGTGGCTTTGTTCAGGCCGTTGACATATCCGTTGTGATGTTTCGAATGATGCAACTCCATGGTTTCCCTGTCAGTGTAGGATTCCAGCGCATCATAGGAGTAATCCGGGGAAGGAAGTACATATTGCCCCTCAGCGTTCAGGGTTATTTGCAGATTCTCGGCAGCGTTGAATTTTCCTGCGCGGCCGGCGAATATGCTGCCCAGAACAAGAGCCGCCGATGTTTTCAAAAATTATCTTTTGCCATTTTCCGTATTTTTTGTTGGTTTAATATGTATAATAAATAAATACGGATTTTGATCAGTATGGCAATGGTATGACTTTCCCGTTGGTTCTGTAAGATCCTGATTATTTGAAGGCTTTTTCCAGCAGACCGTCGCCATGCAGGGAAAGACGGTGGAAATAATCCGGCACCTTTTTCCCGGTCAGGTGGTCCACATAAAGTTTTGCCAGATACTGGGCCAGCATGAACCCCTGTCCCCGAAGGCCAAGGAAAAGCCCTTCCTGCGGATCGATAATCATGCGCGGTTCCACATAGTACCCGGCCCATACTGCCTGAAATCCTACAGAAGAGAGCTCGGGCAGCCAGTTCACGAACACTTCCGAGATGATCTCGATAAATTCTTTGGAGTTGATCTTCAGGTTTTTCCCTGTTTCGTTCGGTTCCACAGCCGGTGATGCACAGCCGATGATCTGGCCGGTTTCTCCCAGTTGCTGGCCGTAAACTGCCACGAATCCTTTATAGTTTCTTCTGTCAATCAGCATATCCAGCGGATTGTTGTCCAGTCCGAGGTAGGGAAGACGTCGGGTAATAAAGGCCTGGTGCTTCACAGGGAACAGACCGGTTTCTATTCCCATTTTACGGGCGACTTCTCCACCCTCCGGGCCCATGGCATTGATGAAGTTTTCAGCGGTGTATTCAATGTACTGCCTGTCATGATCCCGGACCAGAATCCGGAATTTGCCGTTTTCCTTAACTGCATCGATCAGCTGGCAATCTTCCAGCACTTTTCCGCCGATTTCTATTCCCAGGGTTCTGATCAGATCAATCACCCGGCCGGGCGTAGCCTGCCAGCAGTCATGGGTGATCAGGGCACCGAGGTAGATATCCATTTTATTATTGAGAAAGGGGCTGATCTTTTTGTGGTAGTCTGCAGGTTCTACAAAATAGCCATCCGACCATTCCAGTGATTTTAGCAGGATATCGCGGGTAGCCTCGTCATGGGCAAAGGTGACATAACGGGTTGAACGGAAATCGATGTTCCCGATATTCTGTAATTCCTTGAAAATATCCAGATTATGCCGGGCAATGTCGGCCAGTTCGGGTACACTGAAGTTGGGGCGGCCTCCGGCAATATTCCTCCACGATGCTCCCCTTCCGTAATTGATCAGAACGGGTTCCATTCCGGCTTCAGCCAGGTAACGGAACAGGGCACTTCCTCCGATACCTCCTCCGGCCACCAGGGTTTTCACTTCCTTTTTCAGGATACTTTTACCGGCAACCACCGGAATGATCTGTTCATGTTTATCCCTGGGATACAGTTCGCCGATGTTCACCTGGTTTGACAGGGGCCCGCGCGGAGTGGCTTCTCCCACCAGGGCGATTTTTTTCCCGTCCAGCGTCTGCTTCAGCCTTTTGATGCATCGTTTACCCCGGCAGGCACCCATACCCAGACGGGTGGTATGCTTGATTTCATCCACCGATATGAATTTTCTGTTCCCGATGGTTTCCATGATCTCGTCCAGGGTTACGTCATCGCAATGACAGATATATTGCGGACTTTTCCCGGAAGGATTGCCTTCATGGAGGGAAAGGGGTTCAGGGTACTGTTCCTGAAGAATGAATCCCCTGGCTTTCAGCAGGGCTCCGCCTGAAAGATCATGGGATTTGACCCGGGCCACATGGGTTTTATTGGGTTTCCGCAGCACTTTATCCACCGTACCGGTTCCCAGTTTTTCTCCCTCATTATTCACCAGGAACACGGCGGCTCCTTCTTCCACTTCGTATTCCACCGGAAGGAAAAGCCAGTTTTTTTTCAGATTGTACCCGAATATGGCCAGTCCTGGGCACTGGTATACGCATTGCATGCATCCCGTGCATTTATCAAAATCAATGAGGGGCACGGTGCTGGAGGAGGTTTTGGTAATGGCTCCGTGCGGGCAGGCAAACTGGCAGGGGTTGCAGGCAAATCCGTATAGGCAGTCGATTAGCACAAACGGCCTGGCATGCATTCTTTCCGGTGTGGGCAGAAAAGGTTTTTCCAGCACCTTTACCGGATGTTGCTGGGAATCGATGTATTCCTTGGAAATGGCCAGGTACCGGTCATAATCGTACTTTTCATCCAGTTCCTGCAGGATATCGAAAGCCACCTGTTTCCCGCGTAGAACGGCGCTGGTTCCTTCTCCGATGCGGATGGCATCGCCCGCTCCGTGGCAGTTCCGGCCGAAAATCTCCCGGCCTTTGATCAGGAGCTGATCATCGGACACCAGACCGGTACAGATATTGATGGCATCAATGCCTTCCAGAACCTGTTCCGTACCGGGGACCGGCTTGAAATCCTCACAGCGGGCAATCACTGCTCCGGTAATGCCGTCATAGTTTTCATTGGGGATGGCTTTTAGCAAGATGTATGAGGTGAGGATGGGAATACCCAGCCTGCGTACGCGATTGGCCTGTACGGGGAAACCTCCTTCGTGGTCCTGCGCCTCGAGGATGGCCACTACCCTGGCACCAGCCTGCATGAGCTGGTAGGAAGTAAGGTAGCCGATGTTCCCGGCGCCTACCGTGAGAACCTTCTTCCCCAGCAGGGTAAACTCTATGTTCATCATTTTCTGTACCACCGCAGCCGTATATACCCCGGGCAGGTCGTCGTTCTCAAAAGTGGGCATGAAAGGCACGGCTCCGGTGGCCACCACCAGATGCTCGGTATCCACATAATATATTTCTTCGGTGCGGATGTTCTTAACGGCCAGACGTCCGCCTTCCAGGATATCCCACACGGTAGAATTCAGAAAGATCCCTTCGTGGTTCTCTCCGGTCAGGGTGCGGGCAATGTCAAATCCACGCATGCCGCCGAATTTCTGCTCCTTTTCGAAGAAGAAGAACTGGTGGGTTTGCATCAGGAACTGACCGCCGATTTGCTCGTTATTGTCGATCACGATGTTCTCGATCCCGTGTTCATTCAGCACTTCTCTGGCTGCCAGTCCGGCTGGTCCGGCCCCGATAATGGCCACCCGGGTTTTGTACACCCTGAAAGGCTCTGCTTTCCTGTATTCCGTTACCTGCGGCTGATAATCGGAGGGGATTTCTTTTACTTCTTTCACTCCGTCTACAGGTGTGATGCATATTCGCCTGATGACTCCGTCTACGAGCATTTCGCAGGCCCCGCATTTACCGATGCCGCATTCCAGGCTCCGGTTCCTGCCCGACAGGCTGTGGCTGTGTACAGAATATCCGGCCTGGTGCAGGGCAGCCGCTATGGTTCTTCCCTTTTCTCCGGTAATCTTTTTCCCTTCGAACAGGAACGTGACCTGTTCTCCTTTTTTGATGTCGAGTATCGGATGCGATTCGATCTTTGGCATGGTGCAATAATCATTGGATTACTTAGAGGCAAAATTAGTGGTTATTGGCTGTTTATATATGATGTTTGTCATTATTGTGGAAGAAGGTTACGGTATACATCTGGAAAGCCAAATGATTTTATTAAACTGACCCTTTAGATTTTTCCCTCATATCGTAATGATCTGCCATAAAGACCCGGAAAAAGATCCTGCCACCGGGCTGTTGCAGTCAACCGAATGGTGGGGAAAGTGGAGATAGCCCGGTAAACAGCACCAGGTATCTGTGCCCCCTCCGGGGGATGTTGGCGACCGTACCCAATCAGTCCATTACTCCATTACTCGATTACCCGATTACATGCACCAGGCCTTCCCGACTCACCGAATTACCGCCTCCCCGCCAAAGACACATGCGACCCCTCCGGGGTCGATCAGTTGCATGGGGCAAAGGGTATGGGGCTCAAGGAAGATGCGTGTTACGGGTTCAATGAGACTATCCATCCGGGAGCGAAGCGAAGCGGATGGATTAGTCGGAATTGAACCCTGACATGGCGAAGCCATCGTCAGGGTTACGGGTTACGCCTGACCCCTACATCCACTCCATCATGTGCAGCACCACCTTTTCGGCTCCTTCGCCTATCTGGGCAATGGTGGAATCGAGCATGTAGCAGGGGGTGGTGACCACTTTATGCCGTGAATCGGCCACCACCTGTCCGTGCGCTGTTTGGCGGTGACGGCCCCCCAGTTTTTCAACATCGGAGGCCGTGACGGTATCCTGCCCGATGGTCAGTTCTACATCCCCGAGTACTTTAGCCAGCACTACCGGGGCAATGCACAGGGCGCCGACGGGTTTGCCGGTAGCCACCATGTCTTTGATGGCTTTTTCCACTTCGGGCAATACGGTGAATTCAGCTCCTTTGAAAGCGTAATCGGAAAGATTCTTGGCAACCCCGAATCCTCCCGGTAAGAGCAAACCGTCAAAATCTTCCGCTTTGAAATCCAGCAGGGATCTGATCTTTCCCCGGGCAATGCGGGCTGCTTCCACCAGCACGTTCCGCTTTTCTTTCATTTCGTCGCCTGTGAGGTGGTTTACCACATGGTGCTGGTCGATATCGGGGGCGAACATTTCATACATGCCCCCGTGCTTGGAAATAAAATACAGCGAAAGGGTGGCTTCATGGATTTCTGCTCCGTCGTATACGCCACATCCCGAAAGGATCACGGCAAATTTTTTCGGTCTGTTCATGATTTCCTATTTTTGGGTTGGATCACTAATTTAACGAATTCCTTTCAGATAACAAATTGCTTTTGTCGTGTCGTCTTCTGTCCTGCGTACTTTTATCGGAGTTCCTGTACCGGTAAGCCGGGAAATGAGAAATCATTTCCGGGAATGGACCGGCTCTTTTCCCCGTTCATCGATCAAATGGGCAGATCCGGCCCACTGGCATCTTACCCTTACCTTCCTGGGCGATACCACTACCGCTCAGGCAGAAAGCATCGGGAAAGAGTTGTCTGCCCGCTGGGAAAGCCTGCCGGCTTTTTCAATCCGCCTGAAAGGTCTGGGCCTGTTTGGGGGCATGAACCGACCCAGGGTTATCTGGATCGGGGTGGATGATGAAGGAGGCATGCTGCAACGCCTGAAGGTCGATGCCGATGAAACGGCCCGGCGGCACGGATTTGAACCCGATGTACGGCCGTTCAAGCCTCACCTGACCCTGGCCCGCCCCCGGTTCGTAAGCGAAAGGAAGAAATTATGGGAGCTGCTGGAAAAGTACAAAGATCACGACTGGGGGCAAGTGGTGGTGAAGGAGATCAATTTTTTCGAAAGCCGGTTGCTGCCGGAAGGAGCGGTGCAACTGCCGCTTAGGAAGTTTTCTTTTCAGTCTGGCTGATCAGATGCCTCTCCCCAGGATAATAGTGAGGAAAGTATAGGCTATGATGCGGATATCCATCAACAGCGACATGTTTTCCACATAGATCAGATCGTATTTCATCCGCCGGATCATTTCATCGAGGTTCCCGGCATATCCGTATTTTACCTGACCCAGCGAGGTGATCCCAGGCTTGACCCGCTGCAGATGCAGGTATTCGGGAGCCCGTTTTACGATCCGGTCGATGTAATACTGCCTTTCCGGACGGGGACCTACCAGCGACATGTCGCCCTTCAGTACATTGACAAAATTGGGCACCTCATCCAGGCGGGTCCTCCGCATGAACCGTCCCACCCTGGTTACCCGGGGATCGTTACGACTGGAGAGCTGAGGGCCGTTCTCTTCGGCCCCAACTATCATGGAACGGAACTTGTAAATAGTAAAAGGCTTTCCGAAACGCCCGATGCGTTCGTGCCGGTAGATGACAGGGCCGCGGGTGTCCAGTTTGATCAGCACGGCCAGAACGGCACACAGTGGTGACAGAAGCAGAAGAGAAATGAGGGAAACGGAAATGTCGGTGATCCGTTTCAGGCTTACCTGCCAGGGGGAGATGAGGTCCCTTGAGATTTCCATCAGGGGGGCGTCGAACAGCGATACCAGCCTTACTTTCCCGGTAAGGATATCGAACAGGCTTGGAATAATGCGTATGCGTACATCATACCGTTCCAGCCGGCGTATGATCTTTTCCAGTTCGCCATGTTCATGGGATTCGATGGCAATGATCACCTCCTCGATGCGTTGTTTTTTTATTACCCGTTCCAGGTTTTCCATGGTTCCCAGATGGGGAAGCTCCCTGTTTAACATGCCCGGCTTTTCCCTGCCCGTGGGAATGAGAAAGCCGGAAAATATATTCCCTGAATATCCGCCTGGGCGGGTAAGCTCCCTGTAAATGTCCATTGCTTTGCCGTTGCTGCCGATCATGAGGGTACGGAAACCGATTTTCCCGTTCCTGATCCTGTTCCGTGTACGGGTTGTAATGATCAGGCGCGGCGGGTAGGAGCAAAGAAAATGCAAAGCCAGCAGCACGGCAGCTGAAAGGTAATAATGCCGGTACCCCGATACCACATCGTCGAGGATCAGGGTGAAAAAAATGACCACGGTGCCCAGCAAGGTGATCAACAGGGACATTCCGAATTCATGCAGGAGCGACCGGCGATACAGGTTCCGGTACAGTCCGGCCGTATGATAGAGGAAAATCCAGAAAACCGGCACCACGCCCAGTCCAAGAAAATACCTTTCATCGAATTCTACCGGGACAGCATAGCCGAATACACGGGGCTCAATAATAATTTTCCGGAAAACGAAGAACAGGGTCCAGCTGAGGGCTGCGGAAAAAAAATCCCAGAACAGATAGGTCAGGACCTGCTTCCTGTTTTTCATGCATCAAAGGCGGTTAACTGAATCAAGAACCGCTAAAATCATGTTTTTATTGTGAGTGTGCAGAGAATTGTCCGGCTAGCTCCGGTCACCTACAGCCAGTTCAGCCGTTCCTGCGGGACGAGAGGAACCTCCATGGCCCTGAAGGCATCTTCCAGGTTCACCTGGGGCGATTGCCGGCTGTGTATGGAGGTATGAAAACTCATCAGCTCATCGGCCAGGGGATCGGAAGGGGTTACCAGCAGTTGTTCGGTGGCTATGCGGGCACCGGATACGGTGCCTGATTCCGCATTTTTCAGGTGCTGGATCTCTGCAGTTTGCCGCAGCAGGTCGATCCGGATGGTCATACCGGTCTGGTACAGGTGGCAGGTGTGGCTTTGTTCCTGCCCCACCCGGTTGATCATGAAATTGGCCACGCATCCGTTTTCAAATTCCAGCCGGGCTTCCACCAGGTCGGGTTTGCCCGAAACCAGCCTTACACCGCTAACACTGCTTTTCCTGATGTTCGAACGGGTGAGGTACATGGCCAGATCAATATCGTGCATCAGATACTGCAACACCAGCGATTGCGTGTTTCCTGCCCTCTGGAAAGGGATCTTCCTCTGGAATTCCATGTATCCCGGCGTTCTGATATAGGGACAGGCTGCCAGAAAAGCCGGATTAAACCGGTTAGGTTGTGAAACCTGTACTATCCCTCTGGCTTCACCGATGAGCTTAAGAAGTTCGCGCAGCACCTGCGCTTTGCCGGTATACGGGTTGTGCAGGAACACATGTTTGGATTCCCTGATCGCCTGCCTGAAGGCCGAAGGGTACTGGCATAGAGGTCCGGTGATATCGATGGCATCGGCCACACCGGTCAGCATTTCCGGGTCACTGAATGAATGCAGATGGCAGGTGCGGCCCAGCATTTCCCGGCGAACGGGATCGGGATCATAAAATCCTACCAGCCGAAAGGAAGGAATCCTCCTGATGATGTCAATGGCGTTGCTTCCGTTGGCCTCACCGCCCAGGATGCCGATCTTGATCATCTTTCGTGCAGGTTTTTGCAAACATATTTCATTTAAACGGTTGGTTCCAGTTTTTTTTACCTTATTTTTCAACGTTTTCGTGTTGAAAAACTAAATTTGTAGCCTGAACGAAAAACCTGGGAATGCACGACACATACCGCCATAAGGGATTGAGAAAGAAGCTGGTAGATGAAGTAAGAAGCAAGGGAATCAAGGATGAAAGAGTTCTTGAGGCCATGAGCCGGGTGCCCCGCCACCTGTTCATGGATTCGGGATTCGTTCATTTTGCCTACCGCGACCAGGCTTTTCCCATTGGTGCCGGCCAGACCATTTCCCAGCCCTATACGGTGGCTTTTCAAACCGGGCTGTTGCAGGTGCGGAAGCACGACAAGGTGCTGGAAATCGGTACGGGCTCCGGTTATCAGGCGGCCATCCTGGTGGAGATGGGAGCCAAGGTATATACCATTGAAAGACAGAGGGAACTCTTTCTGAAAACTCAGTCTTTGCTGCCTGCCATGGGGTACAAGCCCCGTTTTTTTTACGGTGACGGCTCCGAGGGATTGCCCGCCTTTGCTCCTTTCGACAGGATACTGATTACGGCGGCTGCCCGGGAGATTCCTCCAAAGCTACTGGAACAGCTGAAAACAGGGGGAAGAATGGTGCTTCCCCTGGGAGGCGAAGGATCACAGGTAATGACGGTGGTGGTGAAAACGGGGGAGGATGAATATGAGAAGGAGGAACACGGATATTTTGTTTTCGTTCCCCTTTTGAAAGGAAAATCACAGGATAAACTGTAAAAAACTTCCCATGATCCATATCAAAACATTTGTATTTAATCCGTTCAGCGAAAACACCTTTGTGCTGTATAACGATACCCTGGAGTGTGCAGTAGTGGATGCCGGCTGTATGAATCCCCGCGAGGAACAGGAACTGGAACAATTTATAAGGGAACAGCGCCTGAAGCCGGTTGTTCTGCTGAATACACACTGTCATGTGGATCATGTGACGGGCAACGGTTTTATGAAGCGAAAATATGACCTGCTGACTCGTTGCCACGAAGCTGATGCTTTCCTTTTGAAGGATGCGGCGGCACATGCCCGGATGTTCGGCCTGAAAACGGAAAATCCTCCCGGTCCCGGTAAATTCATCCGGGAGGGAGAACAAATCGGTTTCGGGAATACGAACCTGCAGGTGATCCATGTGCCCGGGCACTCACCGGGGAGCGTGGTATTTTACAGTTCTGATGATCACATCCTGCTGGCAGGGGATGTCCTGTTCAAAGGGGGAATTGGCCGTACAGACCTTCCGGGCGGAGACCACCGGATCCTGCTGAAAAACATCCGTGAAAAACTGTTCACCCTGCCCGGTGATACGGTAGTCTACCCCGGGCACGGGCCCGCCACCACCATTAGTACGGAGACACAGTCGAATCCCTTTTTCGTCTGAACCTATTCTTTAACATGTACACTTTATGATTTTTGTCTGCAATTTGACCGTTGTTCTTTGTTAATTTTATGCCTTTACATACAGATTTAATTCGGAAATTCCATAAAAACTGAAACACTATGTCTATGCAAGGATTCGTATCCCGTCATGTCGGACCCCGTGAAGAAGATGTTCGGGAAATGTGCCGTGTAATTGGGGTGAAAGATGCCGATGAACTGATTGACAGAACCATTCCTGCCAGCATACGCCTGCGTTCGCCGCTCAACCTGCCTCCGGGGATGAGTGAACACGAATATTTCCGCTGCATCGGGCAGATAGCGGCCAAAAACCGGATATGGCGCACCTACATCGGGATGGGGTATTACGGAACCGTTTTTCCGGCGGTGATCCAGCGGAACATTCTGGAGAATCCTTCGTGGTACACTTCCTATACTCCCTATCAGGCGGAGATCAGCCAAGGCCGGCTGGAGGCACTTCTGAATTTCCAGACCGCCGTGATGGAACTTACCGGAATGGAGATTGCAAACGCCTCGCTGCTCGATGAAGCCACGGCCGCGGCCGAGGCTATGATCATGCTCCATAACTCGCGCAGCCGGGAGGCCGTGAAAAAGGGAGCTAATAAATTTTTTGTCGACAGCAATGTCTTTCCGCAAACCCTCGATGTGCTGGTTACCCGTGCTGAGCCATTCGGGATAGAGCTGGTTACCGGCGATTACAGGGATATGGCATTCGATGAAATGACGTTCGGTGTGCTGGTACAGTATCCGGCCGCCGACGGGGAGATACGCGATTACCGGCCGCTGGTGGAGCGTGCCCGTGAAGCAGAAGTGCCGGTGGTGGTGGCTGCCGATATCCTGAGCCTGGCTATCCTGACTCCTCCGGGTGAATGGGGGGCTGATGTGGTGGTGGGATCTACCCAGCGGTTGGGCATTCCCATGGGATACGGAGGTCCCCATGCGGGATATTTTGCCACAAGGGAGAAATTCAAACGCAACATTCCCGGCCGGATCATAGGTGTTACGATCGACGCCGACGGAAATCCCGCCATGCGAATGGCCCTCCAAACCCGCGAACAGCATATCAAGAGGGAGCGTGCTACGTCGAATATCTGCACGGCACAGGCTCTGCTGGCCACCATGGCAGGCATGTACGTGGTGTATCACGGACCGGAAGGTTTGCAGGAAATTGCCGGCGGCATTCACAGGAAAACAGCCGCCCTGTGCGCCGCACTTGAAAAGTTCGGGTATGAAAACACCCACAGGGATTATTTCGATACCCTGTGCCTGAAATTGCCCGAAAGAATGACTGTTGAACACATCCGGGGAAAAGCACTGGAGGCCGAGATCAATTTCCGCTACATCGATGATCATACCATCGGTATCAGCCTGGATGAAACCACCACGGAAAAAGACCTGATCGATATTGTGGGTGTGCTGGCCAGAGCGACCGGAGGAATACCCGGTGTGCGGGTACCCGTTCCTTCCGGAATGCAGTTTTCTTCCGTACACCGGCGGAAAGGGAAGTTCCTGCAGCAGTCCGTGTTCCATAAGTATCGTTCGGAAACCGAGCTAATGCGGTACATAAAAAGGCTGGAGCGGAAGGATTTTTCCCTGACCCATTCCATGATCAGCCTGGGTTCCTGCACCATGAAGCTGAATGCAGCGGTGGAACTGTTGCCATTGAGCTGGTCCGAATTCGGAAATATACACCCCTTTGTCCCTGTAGAACAGGCCGAAGGGTATCATCAGCTGTTCCGCGAGCTGGGAGAAGACCTCTGCGAGATCACCGGTTTCCCGGCCATTTCCTTTCAGCCCAATTCGGGGGCTGCCGGGGAATATACTGGATTGATGGTGATCAGGGAATACCATAAGAGCCGGGGGGAGGGCCACCGGAATGTGGTGCTGATTCCTGCATCGGCTCACGGGACCAACCCGGCCAGTGCTGTTATGGCCGGCAGCCGCGTGGTGGTGGTGGATTGTGACGACCGAGGAAACGTGGACCTGGATAGCCTGAGGAAACTGGCGGAAGAGCACCGGAATAACCTGTCGGCTTTCATGGTGACATATCCCTCCACCCACGGCGTGTTCGAGGAACGTATCCGGGAAATGATCAAAGTAGTGCATGAGAACGGCGGACTGGTTTACATGGACGGAGCCAACATGAATGCCCAGGTGGGTTATACCAACCCGGCCGTGATCGGTGCCGATGTATGCCACCTTAATCTGCACAAGACTTTCGGTATCCCTCACGGCGGCGGTGGACCCGGCATGGGACCCATAGCCGTTGCGGCTCACCTGGCCGAATTTCTGCCCGGACATCCGGTGGTGAAAACCGGAGGAGAAAAAGGGATCAAAGCCATTGCCGCCGCACCCTGGGGAAGCGCCAGTATCCTTCCCATATCCCATGCCTACATTAAGTTGCTGGGAGGGGAAGGGCTTACCCATGCCACCCGGCTGGCCATACTGAATGCCAATTATCTGGCTGCTGCCCTGAAAAACGGGTATGAAATTCTGTATACCGGCGACAACGGGTTCGTGGCCCATGAGATGATTGTCGATTGCCGGCCTTTCAAGGCCCTGGCAGGCATTACTGAAACCGACATAGCCAAACGGCTGATGGACTATGGTTTTCATGCACCCACCCTTTCCTTTCCCGTGCACGGAACACTGATGGTGGAGCCCACGGAAAGTGAATCGAAAGAGGAACTCGACCGGTTCATCACGGCCATGAAACAGATCCATGCCGAGATCATGGAAGTAAAGGAAAAGAAAGCGGATGCGGAGGATAATGTATTGAAGAACGCTCCCCATACGGTTACCATGGTTTGCTCCGACGACTGGTCCCGGCCCTACTCAAGGCAGAAAGCGGCTTTCCCGGGAGAATGGCTGGCTGAGAACAAATTCTGGCCTGCCGTAAGGCGGGTTGATGATGCCTGGGGTGACCGTAATCTCATGTGCTCGTACTCGGCCATCGATCAGGTGCGGCAGGGAAAGGCAGAATGAGAAAGAAGAGGGACTTTCCTTCAGGACAGGGAATTTTTCCTTCGGATACAATCTTCTACCATCTCGCCGAAAATTTGCCCGGGTTCCAGGCCGGCGGCTCTTATCATTTTGGGAACAATGCTTTCGGCACTCAACCCGGGGATGGTATTTACCTCCATGAACCAGATCTCTTCGGGAGTCCATATATAGTCGATCCTGACCAGTCCCCGGCAATCGAGCAGGGAGTAGATACGCGATGACATTTCCTGGCATTTGCGGGACACTTCATCCGGAATTCTGGCTGGAACGATCTCATCAGCCATGCCGGGAGTGTATTTGGCCTCATAATCAAAGAAATCGTTTTTGCTGACGATTTCGCAAACGGGGAGAATATAGTCTTTTTCCAGGGTTTTCATTAGTCCGCAGGTGATCTCCGTACCCGGTAAAAAGGTTTCCACCAGTGCCAGCTTATCTTCTTCGAATGCTTTTTCCAGGGCGGCCGGAAGGTCTTCCACCCGGGTTACCTTGCTGATCCCGAAACTGCTGCCCCCCTCGTTGGGCTTGACAAAACAGGGCAGTCCCACTTCACTGACCAGATTTTCTGCACTGTAAGGGGTGCCTTTTCGTACCTGCACCGTTCCGGCAAACCGGAATCCGAAAGGAGCCAGGTATTGTTTGCAGGCGATTTTGTTAAAAGTAAGGGCTGAAGCCAGTCTTCCGCTGCATGTGTAGGGGATGTTCAGCATATCCAGGTAGCCCTCCAGCTGGCCGTCTTCCCCCGGTGTTCCGTGGATGGCTATAAAAGCAGCATCGAAATGCAATTTTTTTCCTTCATGGAGGATGCTGAAATCGTTTTTATCCACGGGCAGGCGGTCACCTGTTTGGGTAAGATACATCCAATGGTCGCGGGTGATCAGGATGGTGAACAGGTCATACCGGGCGGGATCCATGGCCCGGGCAATCTGCTTCGAGCTGTTTAGTGAGATGGAGTATTCCTGTGAATAGCCTCCGGTGACCAGGGCGATTTTTTTCTTCATAAAACCTCCTTCCGGGGCATAAAATTACAATTAAATCGTGTCATCCTGCCTGCCGGAAAGATAATTTCTCCATTTGCCGATCACCTGTTGCATGTCGTCAGGAAGTTCCGAATCGAATACCATCCTTTTCCGGGTAACCGGGTGGTCGAATGCCAGCGATCGGGCATGCAGGGCCTGGCGGGGTAGGATGCGGAAACAGTTCTCGATAAATTGTTTGTATTTGCTGAAGGTGGTCCCTTTCAGGATCCGGTCGCCTCCGTAAACCGGGTCGTTGAACAGGGGGTGTCGGATGTGCTGAAAATGGACCCGGATCTGGTGCGTACGGCCAGTCTCCAGCTTGCATTCCACCAGACTCACATACCCCAGTTTCTCGGTTACCCGGTAATGGGTCACGGCCGGTTTGCCGTCGGAGCCGTCGGGGAAAACGTGCATGCGGATGCGGTCTTTCGGGTTCCGGCCGATGTTCCCTTCTATAATGCCCTCTTCCGGGTCGGGGATCCCCCATACCAGGGCCATGTACTTCCGGTCGGTAGTCCGGTTATAGAACTGGTTGGCCAGGTGGTTCAGAGCAACCTCTGTTTTGGCCACCACCATGATGCCGGTGGTATACCGGTCGAGCCGGTGTACCAGTCCCGGCCGCAGCTCCCCCGGTTTAAAAAGCGGGGCATCTTTCAGATGATAGGCCAGGGCATGTACCAGGGTGCCGCTGTAATTCCCGTGGCCCGGATGCACCACCATGCCAGCCTCTTTATTGATTACGATCAGGTGCTTGTCCTCATACACGATGTTCAAAGGGATATTTTCCGGGATAATCTCCTTTTCCACCGGAGGGTAAGCCAGCACAATGCTGATAATATCTCCCGGCTTCACTTTATAGTTTGATTTCACGGGCTGATTGTTCACCAGGATATTCCCTGCCTGGGCGGCAGCCTGGATGCGGCTCCGGGAGGTGTTCTGCATCCGGTTGGTAAGGAATTTGTCGATCCTTAGCAGCGCCTGGCCCGGGTCTGCCTCAAAACGGAAATGTTCAAACAAGTCCTGGGAATCGTTACATGTTTCTTCTGAATGATTCCGGTTGGTCAAGCTGGTAACTATTATATGATCATGAATTTATAATTTTCTACCCGGTTGCCTTCCATTTTTACCACCAGGAAATACATGCCCGGAGGAAAGGAGGACAATTCGATCCGGTCGGGTATTTCCATGTACTCCAGGATTTTCTGGCCTTGGCTGTTGATGAGGGCGATTCCCCTTATTTGTTTCCGTACCTGTCCCGGTATGTGAAGGGAAATGTACTCGCCTGCCGGATTGGGATACAAAGTTATGAGCGGTCCTTCCGGCGGATGGATGATCCCTGAAATAATGGGCGAACCGAGAATGGGCCGTATCATGAGGGACAGGTTTTTTGAGGTATTTTGCCATCCCCCGCTTCCGGGGACATAATAATACAGGTGTTTCGACCGGTCACGGTTCAGATCGGCTCCGATATTGAGACCCTGAGTGGTTGACTGGATATATCCCACGTAGAAGTTGCCCGATACTTCTACGGGCTCTTCAAGAAGGATGGTATGGAACCCGCGGAGTGCTTCCTTCGTTTCGGGAACGCTGCATTCCTGTGAGTAGATCAGGTTTCCCGGCAATCCGTCCTGCTCGTCCCATACGGCCAGTGTAAAAGGATCCTGGCCGGATCCCTGGTAGGTGGAATTGAACAGTATATCCACAGCCCGCAGGGAATCGGTGAGGTAGGTTTTATACCTCAGGGCGACCATGGCTCCCGACGTGCCCTCCCCGTTCACCAGGTACCCGCTTTCGGGCGAGCCGTCGTCGTAGGCATAATAATTATTAAATCGCTGATAATACCTGATGGTATCGTTTCCCCTGAAATCATACACGTCGGTATTCAGGTAACTTTTCACTTCGAAAAGGGCGCTGTCGGTGGCAGGGGAAGAAAAGGTATACACCAGTTTCGAACCGTATTTTATGACCTGCTGGGCTTCAATATTGTCGGCCCCCCCGCTGTAGTAATAAACCTGACTATGATTCAGGGAGTCACGTATTTTGAAGTAGCGGGTAACGTTGGTCAGTGTGCCGTTGTTCCGGTATGTGATGTATATGCTGTCGTACATTTCCCGCAACCGGGCGGAAGACCAGTGGTGCCAGGGGATGGCTTCATAATTCACCAGCAGCGAATGCAGGGGTTCTACAAAAGCCACATCGCGGTACAGCGTATCGTTCTCCGTCCGGTTTTTGTCAAGGAAGATGTAATCCAGGTGCCATATATCCTGGTTCCCTGCCATGCCTTCCAGGCCGGGGGGAACCAGGATACTGGCATAATTCCTGAAACGGAACTGGAATCCTTTGACCAGGAACCGGAGATCATCCACCGGAAGGATAACGTGGTGGAAGGTATCCGATTCGAATCCCGGGGTGCTCCACACTTTTTCCCATTCCCCGGTGAGCGGAGATCTGAATTCGAGCAGCAGGCTGTCCTGTGTCTCCGGAGGATTGACCCTTCCACCCGGCTGGTAAAAAAAACTGAGGTATACTCCCGATCCGGCGGGGAGATTCAGATTGATGGGGGCGGAAGTAAGCGATTCGGCTATAAAAGGGCCGCTGGTGGCATGGGGGTAAACCGTGCCGGCAGAATCAAGCACATCCAGACTGGCCACTCCTATACTGACCATCTGGTATGCCATTTCGGAATTGATATAGGCTCCTTTGTCTATCCATTTCTTCTGGTCGGGATACACGCCGGAAGTGGAAAAATCGTCGAAAAATGGAAGCTCCAGGGTATCGGGAGCGGTGATTTCCTTTTTTACCGGGAGGAAACGGGCCTTCTGCTGATGCAGAACGGGATTGAATCCGAACGGGGTGAGATATTCCTGGGCTGACAGTTCCAGACCGATAAGAAACATCAGGGTGCTATGGATCCATATCTTCTTCATTTCCCGGCGGGAGGTTTAGGTCAAGGGTGTTTTTCCCGGGCAGTAACAGGGAATCGAGGGTAAGCCAAACATAAACGGGAGTGCCCAGCTGCACCTGATTTTCCTCGTTGTGTACTGGAACCTGTTTCCACACAAAGGCCTGCAGGGAATCTTTCAGGGTTTCCACGGTTTCGTCGTACGTTACGGCGCCCATATTGAGGGAGGCATTCAGGATTCTTCGCTTTGCCTCCTCGAGCCTCAGGGCGATCAGATCGGGGGGTATGGTTTTTCTGTTGCTGAGCCCCTGCCCCAGGTCGAGGTCAATGGTCGAGCCTTTAACCACGTTTTTCCCGGGTTGAATCTCCTGCCCATTGTATTTGATCCGCAACACGTTGTTGATGGCTATGTCGGGATAATAGTTCAGCTTTCCCACCATCAGCCCGTTGTTTTCCAGGATAGCCCTGGCCTGCCTCAGGCTGTTGCCGATAATATTGGGAACGGCCACCGAATCGGGAAATACGGCATTCATGGTAAGGAAAATTTTCCTGTCTTTTTTTACCCGGGTGCCGGGGCGGGGATTTTGTTCATACACGGTGCCCCTGGGAACCAGGTCGGTATAGGCGCTGTCGAATACCACATACCGCATTTTGTTTTTTTTCACGATCTCTTCCACCTCATCCAGGCTAAGGGCGGTGAGGTCGGGGACGGGTCGTGATTTTCCGTGGTAAGTGTACAGATGGAGCCAGATGAGTGTGCCCAGTACAATGACCACGGCCGCAATAACGGCGAAAAGAAGATGTTTCAGGAATATCCTGCTGAAAATGAACTGACGGAATTTCATGACCGCTGGCGGGAGTTTTTTCAGTTTCTTTTTATGAACGTGAGAACAAAGATAAAATTATCTGTTGTTTAACCGGAGGTACGGGAGGATGAAAATATTTGCAAAAAAAAAAGTAAAGGGAATTCCTTTACTTTTTCAGGGTGATTTTATGGGAAAACCGGCTACAGCTTATGCCTGGGTTCGTCGCTGACCGACAGCTTCTTCCTGCCTTTGGCACGCCTGGCGGCCAGTACTTTTCTGCCGTTGGCGGTAGCCATCCTGTTACGGAAACCGTGCTTGTTCCTTCTCTTTCTCCGTGAGGGCTGAAATGTCCTTTTCATAGTGCGTCGGCTTTGTGTTTTTCACAATAAGACTGCAAAAGTAATGTTTTTTCCGATAAACCAAAAATACCTTTCTGAAATTATGCCTTTATAAAACTATGGTAAGGCAGGTAAATGAGTTTTTTAGTTCTGAACCAGGTTTCTTCCAGCTTTTCATTCAACTCATGTATGCGGGCCTTAGCGTAATACCTTCCCAGTTCTGCTTCCAGGTCTCCGCCCTTCAGGTAAAGGATCCCGTGGGCGGTACCTTCTTGTTCGCCCGGAGCCAGCAAGTGGCGGAAGAGTTTCACAAACCGGGGGAATGCCATTACAGCCCGGCTGGTTATGAAATCGAAGGTTTTGTCCAGTGTTTCTGCCCGGGCAGCCAGGGAGTTCACGTTTTTCAGCTTCAGCCGGCCGGTAATTTCCTGCACGGCCCTGATTTTTTTACTTACTGAATCAACCAGGGTGAATTGTACTTCGGGGAAATAAATGGCCAGGGGTATCCCCGGGAATCCCCCCCCCGTGCCGATGTCGATAACCCTGGTTCCCGGCATGAAATGATAATAGAGGGCAATGGAAAGAGAATGCAGAATGTGCCGTTCGGTGAGATTTTCACTGTCTTTTCTGGAAATAAGATTGACACGCTGGTTCCATTCCAGGAAAAGATCCCTGGCACGTTCAAGCTGACCGATGGTTTTCGGAGAAATTCCCGGAAAATAACACGTGAGTCTTTCCATGAGAAAAACAGGGATTGATCAGGGGCGGGTACCGGTACTTTTAAGGATATTGTACAGCAGTTCTCTGGCCCGGAACAACTGGGCCTTCACAGTCCCTATGGGCAGATCCAGTTCATCGGCAATCTCCTCATAGGAATATTCATTGAAATATCTCAGTTCCACCAGTTTCCGGTACCTCGGTTTGAGTTTGGTAACCACATTTCTCAGAAGTACGGCTTTCTGGTTGCGGATCATGGTTTCCTCCGGATCGGGAGTTCCCGCCGGCACATTGCCCGACAGCCGGTCGGGGTCTTCATCGTTCTGGTCGAGCGAAATATGATCGGCACGTTTTTTTCTGATAAAATCGATGCAGTTGTTGGTGGCTATCTTGAAAAGCCAGGTACTGAAGGCGAAATTGGGAGCATACTGGTGAATGTTTTTGAAAGCCTTTCCGAAAGCTTCAATGGTAAGATCTTCCGCATCACTGGCATTGTTTACCATCTTCAGAAGCATAAAATAAATGGCATCCCTGTAACGCCCCATCAGATCGGCAAAGGCCCGCTGATCGCCCGACCGCGCCCTTTCCACCAGGAGCAGATCATACCGGGCCTTTTCAGACAGATTGAGATTTATTTCCATTTACTTTTTCTTGCTTTCACCCTCGCAGCCAAAAAGAGCAACATGTTCAGAAACGGTTGAACCGCATCGTAAAATAGCGAATATAACAATAAATTATTTTCATTAAGACGGCGCATGACAATTTTGAATACGATCAATTGCATCAGCCAGCGTAATACAAATACGGAAAGAGGGATGTACCAGGGCTCATAAATAAAGAGCAGGGTGATGAAACCGGCATAAAACAGGATCCTGGAAAACCATTCCCCGCCAAGCAGCCACCGGGTTGCCTTCCGGTACCGGCTGCCTGTGGTTATATGGCGTTGTTTCTGGATAAGCCATTCTTTCAGAGAACCGGCGGGAACCGACCGTGTGTGAGCGGTAGGAGCTATTTCAACCCGGGTGTTGTTTTTCCGTGCATGAGCGTTGACAAACAAATCGTCATCACCCGATTCCAGATGCGTATGGCTGGCAAATCCTCTGTTCTCAAAAAATATTTTTTTTCGGTATGCCAGGTTTCTTCCAACTCCCATGTACGGGATCCCCGCCAGGGCATATCCCAGGTAATGCATGGCTATCCATGCCGTATCCATCCGGATGTGCAGGTTCAGCCAGCCCTTGCCTGAGAAATACCCGCCGTATCCCAGCACGAAATCGGTTTCCTTCCCGAAGTGCTTCTGTATATCGCGTGTCCAGTACTTACTCACTGGAACACAATCGGCATCGGTTAACAGCAGAAGGTCGTGTTTCGCGGCTTTGATACCGATGGCCAGTGCCAGCTTTTTCCCGTGCCTGAATTTTTCGTCCTTTTTGATGGTAGTGACCCTCAGGTGGGGATACCTGCCGGCAAGTTGTTCAAGGACTTCTCCGGTTCGGTCTTCGGAACAGTCGTTTACCACGATTACCTCATAGTCAGGATAATCCTGGGTGAGCACCTGCGGCAGGAACTTTTCCAGGTGGCTGGCTTCGTCGCGGGCACAGATAATGACCGATATCGGTTCCGGTTTTGCCGTTCCGGCTTCCTGCCGGAACATGGCGACCCGCATATAGAAGAAAAACAGATAAAATCCCTGCACCAGAAATGCACACAAATAAACGATCAATACAATGGTAGTCAAATAGTTGTCGGGAATGATCATGTCTGTTTCCTTCACGGGATTGTTAGCCGTCAATATTATCAAACAATTTCAGGTTTCGCAATACCGTTTTGTTCAACGAAAAGATGAATGATATATTCTTATCTTTGCGCAGGAAAATGACCCTATGGAATTTACTCTGGAGGCCTGCGATAAACACACAGGAGCACGTGCCGGCATGATCACCACCGGTCACGGGCGGATACCGACACCGGTTTTTATGCCGGTAGGAACCGGGGGAACCGTAAAAGCGGTAAGCAATCAAATGTTATGGGGAGAAGTGGGCACAGGGATCCTTCTGGCGAATACGTACCACCTGTACCTCAGGCCGGGGATGGATGTGTTGAGCGAAGCGGGAGGTTTGCACGGTTTTATGGACTGGGATGGGGTATTGCTGACCGACAGCGGGGGATACCAGGTTTTTTCCCTGGCCAACAACCGCAAGCTTCGGGAGGAAGGCGTGGTGTTCCAGTCACATATTGACGGTTCCAGGCATATGTTTACTCCCGAGGGAGTGGTGGGTATTCAGCGGACCATCGGCTCGGATATCATGATGGCCCTGGATGAATGCACTCCTTATCCGGTTTCAGAAAAGGATGCCCGGAAATCCATGGAACTGACACATCGCTGGCTGCTCCGGGGATGGGAAAAATTCCGGAACACTTCTCCGCTTTACGGATACTCCCAGTCGTTTTTTCCTATTGTGCAGGGAAGTGTTTTTCCGGAATTGAGGAAAGAATCGGCCGAGTTTGTGGCTGGCCTGGAGGCTGAAGGGTATGCCATTGGCGGACTGTCGGTGGGGGAACCCGTGGAGGAAATGTACCGGATGACGGAACGGGTGAACGCGATTCTTCCTGCCGGGAAACCCCGGTATCTGATGGGAGTGGGAACGCCTGCCAACCTGCTTGAGTCTGTGGCCCGGGGAGTGGATATGTTCGATTGTGTGATGCCCACCCGGAATGCCAGGAACGGTATGCTGTTTACCAGTGAGGGAATGATCCATATCCGGAACAAAAAGTGGCAGCATGATTTTTCTCCCATCGATCCGGCAGGTCCCACCTCCTACAGCCGGTATTCGAAGGCCTACCTCAGGCATCTGGCCGTTTCGAATGAGATTATGGCCAGTGTGATTGCCAGTGTGCACAACCTGGGGTTCTATGTGCACCTTTTGCAGGAATGTCGCGAAAGGATCCTCGACGGGTCGTTTGGTAAATGGAAAGAACAGATCATTCCGAAGCTGATGAGAAAATTATGAGAATCTCCGGTTTACTGATCATCGACCGGTACATTATCCGGAAGTTTCTGGGGACCTTTGTTCTGGCCCTGGCCCTGATCCTGATGATCGTGGTGGTGTTCGATATTTCCGAAAAGCTGGATGATTTCATTGAAAAGGAAGCACCTCTGAAAGCCATTATTTTTGATTATTACCTGAATTTCATTCCCTATTTTGCGGTCTTGTTCTCCCCCCTCTTCACCTTTATCACGGTGATTTTTTTTACCTCCAAAATGGCCTACAATACAGAGATCATTGCCATCCTGAGCAGCGGGCTGAGCTTCAGGAGGCTGATGGTTCCCTATATGATCAGCGCCACCCTGCTGGCACTGGCTTCCTTCTCGCTCAGCAATTATGTGATCCCTCAGGCCAATGAAAAACGAATTGCCTTTGAAGCCCTGTATTACCGGACTCCTCCAACCTATCACCGCGAGAAGAATATACACAGGCAGGTTCGGCCGGGGATCTTTGTTTATGTGGAAACCTACAGTAACGTTTCCCAGATTGGATATAAGTTCTCTATGGAAAAGTTCAACGACGAAGGAGAGCTTGAATCGAAGATGCTTGCTTCGTATATCAAATGGGACTCTACCATCAATAAATGGACCGCCCGGGAATATTACATCAGGAATTTTACCGGGGAAGGGGAGGAACTGATAACGGGAAGGGAGGTGGATACCACCATTTACCTTACTCCTTCCGATTTTATCCTGCAGGAGGATAAGATCACCGAGACCATGAGTGTGGGTGAACTGAATGACTTTATTGATCAGCAACGACTGCAGGGCGCCAGTAATGTGGAGGAGTACCTCATTGAGCTGTACAACCGTTTTGCTTTTCCGTTTTCCACCCTCATTCTGACTCTGATCGGCGTGGCCCTGTCTACCCGGAAAGTAAAAGGCGGCATGGGTGTGCACATCGGATTCGGCCTGTTCCTTACGTTTTCCTACCTGCTTTTTATGCAATTTTCACAGCAATTTGCCATTGGCGGGGCCATAAACCCTCTGCTGGCCACCTGGATCCCGAATATCCTTTACGGTATAATCGCCCTGGTGCTGTACAAAATGGCTCCGAAATAGGTGCCCGGATATACTGGCGCTAAGCCGGTTATCTGTGCATAACGAAGAGAAAATATGGCTATTCGTTTTTTTTCCTAATTTTGATGCGGGACCGGATTGTGGTCCCGGAAGGAATAATCCGGGTAAACGGGATACCGTGCCCGCATGCTAACCAAAACCTAGTACCATGCCTTTAAAAAGAAAAATCAAGGAACTGCAGAAACGTCGCCAGGAGGTGCTGTTGGGCGGAGGTGAGAAGGCCATCGAGAAGCAGATCGCCATGGGGAAACTGACCGCCCGGGAAAGAATCAGAAAGATCCTGGATGATGATTCTTTTCATGAGTATGACCTGTTTGTTGAACACGAAGCCAGGGATTTTAACATGGATAAGAAAATCCTGCATGGCGACGGTGTGATTATCGGGACAGGCACCATTTACGGGGAGCCGGTCTGTATCTTTGCCCAGGACTTTACCGTAGCAGGGGGATCGCTCGGGATGATGCATGCGCGCAAGATCACCAAGATCATGGACCATGCACTGAAAATGCGGATGCCCCTCATCGGGATAAACGACTCGGGAGGAGCCAGGATACAGGAAGGAGTGAATTCGCTGGCCGGGTACGGCGAAATATTTTTCCGGAACACCCTTTCATCGGGCGTTATCCCGCAGATATCGGTCATACTGGGACCCTGTGCCGGCGGGGCAGTGTATTCTCCGGCCCTCACCGATTTTGTGTTCGTGGTCGACAAAATTTCCAAAATGTTCATTACGGGTCCCGAGGTGATCAAGACCGTACTGGGCGAGGAAATTACCATGGAAGATCTGGGAGGGGCCCATGTACACAGTGAAATTTCGGGGAATGCCCATTTCTATGCCGAAAGTGAAGAGGAATGCTTCGAGCAAATAAAAAAGCTGATCACTTTTATTCCGCGGAACAATATGCAGAAACCCCGCACATTCGAAACACGGGAGCCAAAAAGCGATTACCAGATAGAAAAGATCGTGCAGGGCGATCCCACCCAGCCGTATGATGTGCGCGATGTGGTACGGGCTATTGTAGATGATTCCGACTTTTTCGAGATACAGGAAAAGTGGGCCCGCAATCTGGTGATCGGGTTCGGACGGATGGGCGGCAGAACCGTTGGATTCGTATGCAACCAGCCTCTGGTGCTGGCCGGTGTGCTCGATGTGGATTCTTCCGATAAGGCCGCCCGTTTTATCCGGTACTGCGATGCGTTCAATATCCCCATTGTTACGCTGGTGGATCTGCCGGGTTATTTGCCAGGTGCCGACCAGGAGCATGCCGGGGTGATCAGGCACGGGGCCAAGGTACTGTACGCCTATTCCGAAGCTACCGTACCGAAAATGACTGTGATCCTCAGGAAAGCTTATGGTGGAGGATATATTGCTATGAGCTCCAGGCATTTGCGTGCTGATTTCGTGTTTGCCTGGCCCACGGCCGAAATTGCCGTGATGGGACCCGAAGGGGCTGCCAATATTATTTTCAGAAAGGAGATCAGTGAAGCGAAGGATCCTGATAAGATGAGGAAACAAAAGGTCAAGGAATACAAGGAAAAATTCGCCAACCCTTATGTGGCTGCTGCCAAAGGGTATATTGATTCCGTGATCGAACCGGAAGAAACGCGGAAGCTTTTGCTCCATGCCATTGAAGTTTCGGCCAGTAAGGCCATTTCCGGGCCGAAGAAAAAACACGGGGTTCCTCCGTTCTAAAAATCCGCGCCATGAATAAGGACAAGACCAAACAGAAGAAAGTCAGGTTTAAATCCCTGGTGATTGAGGGAACAAAATACAGAACCCACTTCACCCGGAAGTTTGAGAACAGAAAACCCTGGATTCCCGAAAATCCCCTGCATATTCTTTCATTTATTCCCGGAATGATCCTGAAAGTGTTCGTGAGCGAAGGCCAGAAAGTGAGGGAGGGACAGGACCTTCTGATACTGGAAGCCATGAAAATGAAGAACCGGATCAAATCACCCCTGGATGGAAAAATAAAAGCGGTGAATGTTAAGGAGGGGGAAAAGGTTCCTAGGGATCTTCTGCTGATTGAACTGGACGTTGCAACTGAATAGGGACTCATGAAACCGGGTGTTTGCCCGGTTTTTTTATTTCCCCTTTCCAGTAAGTCATTTCTGCAAAATCCGCCCGGTCCGGGGCTTCTCCTTTCCGGAAAATGCCGAAAACCGACGAACCACTGCCGCTCAGGGAAGCGTACAGGGCCCCCCGTTCGTACAATCGGTCGCGGATATTCCTCACTACCGGATACTCCCGGAAAATAACGGGTTCGAAATCGTTCACTATATGGTTTTTCCATACGGCAACCGGTTCCCTTATCCGTTCAGCCAGGGAGGTTTCTGCAGGGGCCGGTGTGATCAGTTCGTATGCCCGGGCAGTGGATAGTTGGACGGGAGGGACCACCACTATCAGTTCGTAAGGGTCCAGACCGGGATTTACGGATTCCAGGATCTCTCCCCGCCCCCGGGCCAGGCAGGGAGTGTTGTGCATGAAAAACGGACAGTCACTTCCCAGGGATAGAGCCAGTTCCAGCCAGTCCTCTTCCGGCAGGGAAATGTTGAAATAATGACGCAGTCCCCTCAGCAGAAAAGCGGCATTGGCAGATCCCCCTCCCAGCCCGCTTCCGGCCGGAATGGTTTTGTGCAGGTGGATGCGCAGGGGAGGAAGGGAGTGTTTTTCCGACAGAACCTGCCAGGCTCTGAATACCAGGTTTTCCTGAGGCGGGATGCCGGTTTCCAGCCCGCTGACCGACAGGGTTGTTTCTTCCCCTTCCGGTGCGGGAACAAATTCCAGCATGTCAAACCATGCCAGAGGGACCATCACCGTTTCGATGGAGTGGTATCCGTCGGTTCGTTTGGCGGTGACCCGCAAACCCAGGTTGATTTTGGCATGGGGAAATACAATCATGAAAGCAGCCGGGTTTTTCAAATGCGTAAAAATAACAGATAATTCCATGGCTTTTCATATTTCCCGGCGGAAAATTTGCATTCGTCCCCGGGCATCAGGCATATCCGGTCAATGAACCAGCCGCTCCTGATGATATTTTCGGAGTTTTCAACAATCGTTGACGGCCGGATTTGACATTCTGTTCATAATATTGCCATATTGGGGTTGCCGGGGCCGGTTTCAATTCCGTACCTTTGAACCTGAAAAATTACCCGGAATGGCCCAGAAAAGAGAAAACCAGAAAAACCACCGCATTGACCCGGTCAGCGTGGATATTGGAAGAATTCCCCCTCAGGCGGTTGACCTGGAAGAAGCCGTGCTGGGGGCCATCATGCTGGAGAAGGATGCCGTTATATCCATAGTGGATATTCTGAAGCCGGAAAGTTTTTATAAGGAAGCGCACCAGAAAATATATCGGTCGATTGTCAGCCTTTCTTCCCGTGAGATGGCCATCGACCTGCTGACGGTAACCGAGGACCTGAGGACAAAGAACCAGCTCGATGAAGTGGGTGGTCCGCATTATCTTACCCAGCTCACCAGCCGGGTGGCCTCGGCAGCCCATGTGGAATACCATGCCCGCATCATTGCCCAGAAATACATTCAGCGTGAGCTAATCCGGGTGGCCTCGGAAATACAGACCCGCGCCTATGATGAAAGCATTGATGTGGACGATCTGCTGGATTTTTCCGAACAGGAGCTGTTTGAGATTGCCGAGGGGAACATCAAGAAGGAGATCTCTTCCCTCGATGTGCTGATCAACGAAGCCATAGATCAGATACAGGAAGCAGGAAAAAGGGAAGACAGCCTGAGCGGGGTGCCTTCGGGATTTACCCGTCTTGACCGCATTACTTCGGGTTGGCAGAAGTCTGACCTGATCATCGTTGCCGCCCGCCCTTCCATGGGAAAAACCGCTTTTGCCCTGAGTATGGCCCGCAATATTGCCGTGGAACACAAGCGGCCCATCGCCATCTTTTCCCTGGAAATGTCGTCGATTCAGCTGGTCAACCGCCTGATAGTCAGCGAAACGGAACTGCCTGCCGACAAGATCAGGAACGGAAGGCTGCACGAGTACGAATGGCAGCAACTGGATATCAAGATCAAAAAGCTGGTGGACGCCCCCATCTTTATTGACGATACACCGGCTATTTCGCTTTTCGAACTGCGGGCCAAGTGCCGCCGGCTGAAAATCCAGCACCAGATTCAGGCCGTGTTCGTCGACTACCTGCAGCTTATCACCGGCACGGGCGACGGCCGCGGCAGCCGGGAGCAGGAGGTAAGCAATATTTCCCGCTCACTCAAAGCCATTGCCAAGGAACTGGATATTCCCATCATTGCCCTCTCGCAGCTTAACCGCTCGGTGGAACTCCGATCAGGCGACAAACGTCCGCAATTGTCCGACCTGCGTGAATCGGGAGCCATTGAACAGGATGCCGACCTGGTGATATTTATTCACCGCCCCGAACGGTACGGACTGACTACCGATGAGGAGGGAAACTCCCTGGTAGGAGTGGCCGAGATCATTGTGGCTAAGCACAGGAACGGCCAGATAGGCGATATCAGGCTCCGGTTCAAGGACAGCATGGCCAAATTCGTGGAAATGGATGAAGAAATGATCAGCCCGATCCTGGATGACATGCCTGCTGTGCTGACCCGTACTTCGAAAATGAATGAGGAGGGCGAGCCCGACATTTCGCGGGGCAGGATGAGTCCGAATGAGAATGATACGGATGTTCCCTTCTGATCAGAGAAATTCCTTCAATTCGGTCAGTGTGTGAATAACCCGAATCCCTTCGGGGACCTCCCCGTGTTGGCTTCTGTCGAAATATACGGCGTGCAGACCGGCATCCAGTGCCCCCTGAATGTCCGCTTCCAGACTGTCGCCAATAACCAGGCTCCTTTCCCTGCAGGCACCTGTCTGGGAAAGAGTGTATTCGAAGAACCGGGGGTGGGGTTTCAGGACCCCGGCCATTTCCGAGGTGATCATTCCACGGAAAAATTTCTCCAGACCACTTTCCCTGATTTTTCTGAACTGTACCTCGTTAAAACCGTTGGTGACAATGTACATGTGATAGTACTTCCCGGTAAGGTATTTCAGAATTTCCCGGCTGTGTGCAATCAGGTTGGTTTGCCGGGGAGATTTTTCAATGTAGGCACGGTCCAGTTCACGGGCCATAGCCATGCTGTCGATACCCAGGTCTTTCAGGGTCAGATAAAACCGGTGCCATCTGAGCTTATCCTTTTCAATCCCCTGGTTCCTGTATAGTTCCCATAAACGGTCATTGTTCACATGATACCGTTCGATAAACCGGTCACAACGGGACGTCAGCGGTTCATGGTTCACATGGTGTACGATCTGCTCCAGGGTAATTCGGGTGTTGCGTTCAATGTCCCAGAGAGTTCCGTCCAGGTCGAAGAAAAGATGGGTGTACAGAGCCATGGTCTGAAAAAACAACAAATATAAAAAACACACGCAGGAAAATCATTACTTTTAACCGAAATCTGTTACCATGAAACACCTCCTATGCATAATCCTGCTGGGCGTGGGGCTTTTCCTGAACCGGCCCGTGAACGCACAGATGCCCGGGCCGCTGGTAATGCATGTGGCTCCCGGCGGAGAAAATTTTCTCATTGACCTGATAAGGGTGGGAAACAACGGCCAGGTAATCCTGTCTGTAGATGACAGGGGGAATCCGGTATTAAAGGCCACCGGGGAAGGAGAATTTGCCTATTCCACCTTGATCGGACCCGAATACGGGAAGATCATATCGATGAATGAGGTGGATATTGTTTATTTCCATGATGCCCGGCGGGCCGGGAAGCTGTCGGCAATCGGGGGAGTGAAACTGGAATACTTTGATCCTTACCTGGGCGATGCACGGGCCGGGAAACTGAAAAGAGCAGGCAATGTGGAGCTGGATTATTTTCTGGAAATGGACGGGGAGGTGAAAAAAGGCCGTCTTTCTTCGGTTGGGGGAACCCCAATCGACTATTATTACGGAGGGAACCTGGACGGAAAAATCCTGAGGGTGGGGGAGGTGCGTTTCCATTTCTTTATCGAAATTCCCAATGATGTAAGGTCGGGAAAGATATCCTCGGTAAGGGGCCGGCAACCCGGGTGGATGATCCGGCTCGGAATTCAGTAACCCCTGCCTTTGATTCAGGCATGCCGGATATTTTTACTACTTTTGCCTCAATGAGTTGTCCATGGATCTGAAGAAACACCGAAAGATTTTTAATTATCTGGTGTGGATACCCGCCGGTGCATTGATCATGGCTTTCTTTGCCCAGATCCATTTTTACATGCCATGGAATGATTCCCTGATACTGGTGACCGGACAGAGTTTTGCCGTGTTATGTATGGCGCTTCTTCTGGGCAGATGGATCGGTGTGTGGGCTTCCCTGCTGTATCTGGTTGTGGGTGTGGCCGGAGTTCCCGTTTTTGCCGGGGAGGAATATGGATTATCGGTACTGACCGGTTCCCATGGCGGATTCATATACAGTTATCCCCTGGCCGCCTGGTATGTGGGGCGGCACGGCGAACTGGAATGGAACAGGAATATTCCCTTCAGCCTCATTAGCCTGAGCTTTGGGACACTGGTGATCCTTTTTTTCGGTACGGTTCATCTTTCATTCAGTCAGGGATTTGTTCCTGCCCTGCGGAACGGACTGATGCCCGAGTTGCCGGGCTATATCATCAAGATCGCCGCAGGAGGGATAGCAGTACCCGTGATCATGAAAATCCATGATTTGCTTTTCCGGTAGCCTGCCTGATATCCCGAAAAAAGTGAAAAAGATATTTAATTTAATACAATAAAGATATAATTAAAATGCATATTAATATAGTTAAATAACAAATTAATAAAATTAAATATTAATTTAATAATAATAACATAAAATAAAAGAATCCCTTGAAATTTGAAGATTTTAAACTGAGAAAAGAGATTATGGAAGGCCTGGAAGCTATGGGGTATACCGAGCCCACTCCCATACAGGAACAGACCATTCCTGCCATTCTGGAAAAACGGGACCTGATCGGTTGTGCACAGACGGGAACCGGTAAAACCGCCGCCTATCTGCTGCCCGTATTGCATCATATTCTGGAAGACGGAAAAAGAGAAGGAGTCGACACCCTGATCATTGCCCCAACGCGTGAGCTGGCCCAGCAAATCGATATGCATCTGCAAGGGCTGGCCTATTTCACTCCGGTAAGTTCCATAGCGGTATACGGCGGGGGCGATGCGGTGGCCTGGGAAAAAGAAAAACGGGCGCTGGAAATGCAGACCGATATTGTGGTGGCCACCCCGGGCAAACTCCTCTCGTATCTGAACCTGGGCATCCTAAAACTGAACAACCTGAAACACCTGATACTGGATGAAGCCGACAGGATGCTGGATATGGGTTTTTACGATGACCTCCTTCAAATTCTGGCTTTTCTTCCACGGGTAAGGCAAAATCTCCTTTTTTCGGCTACCATGCCATCGGATATCCGCAAACTGGCCAAAAAGATCCTTCACCGTCCCGTGGAGGTAAATGTTGCCCCTTCGAAACCGGCCGAAGGAGTTCTGGAAGCGGCTTATTTTATTCCCCCTCAGAAAAAGATCCCTCTTATCAGGCAACTGCTGCAGGGGAAAGAACTCCAAACCGTGCTGATGTTTACCTCCACCAAACGAATAGCCTCTCAGCTGGAAAATGAACTGAAATCCATCGGATTTTCCGCAAAGGCCATTCATTCCGACCTGACCCAGCCTCAGCGGGATGAAGTGATGAGACAGTTCCGCAACCGGAACATCCAGTTGCTGGTGGCCACCGATCTGCTTTCAAGGGGTATCGATATAGTGGGCATTGACCTGGTGGTGAATTTCAATGTTCCCCGTGATCCCGAAGATTATATTCACCGGGTTGGACGCACGGCCCGGGCCAAAGCCAGTGGTGTAGCCATTACCCTGGTGGAACCGGAAGAAAAGAGATATTTCACCCGCATCGAACATTTTCTGGAGAAAGATATTTATAAAATCCCCGTTCCCCGGGACCTGTGAACCCGTCATTCTCCTGTTTCATCGGGTTCAGATGGTTCCAGCATCCATTTTTCCAGGCGTGTCTGGGTTGTATGCCCCGAAAACCATAATCGCAGCATCCGGCTCATGGAATCATTTCCCCAGGTTGCCGGATCCAGCATCCAGGGCTCCAGCTCGGTGGTATCATTCAAGCGGATGGCAGTCATATACTGATCCGATTCCCTGGCCAGTCCGGCCATTTCTCTGTGCTTGATCCAGGAGACCAGACAATGATCCGCCCCGTGATGATGGCTTGTAAAAACAGGGGTTTGCTGGGCATGGCAACCGTTGCACATCAGGAACCATAAAAACAGGATGATTCCCGGACATTTGAAATGCATCGTTATTTTCATGGTGATTCCTCCAGCTTTTGATGATCGTTTAATCCGGTTCATATGGCATGCCACAATAAACAACTGTCAAATAATCAGAATAATACGATTTTGTTCCTATCTGAATGATTGTTAAAAATGCATGAAATCAAGACAGGTTCGTACGGTAGTGTACATATAAAAAATGCAACCTGTGAGGTTGCGTTTAATACGGATATTTCATGGTTTCCGGCAGATCTGGTACAGCCACAGGGCAGGGATCATGCCGGGATATGGTACGGTGGCTACACCCTGGGAGCCGGTGTGGAGATTACTTCATTGACCTGGTGAACTTCCTGAAATCCTTTGGAAGGCCCATCGCCGGAAAATGCCAGGTTCACAAATGAAGTGACCATAATGATTACCATGATGATCAACATTCCCAGAGGTTTGGGAAAACCGTTCTTTTCTGTTATCAGCCTTTTCATGGTTTTGTTTTTTAAAGGTTTTATCCTCTGCCAGTTTATATCACATATAGCATGCCAATAGTTGTATAACGCATATAATCAGGCAATAAGAGCAGGTTTGTTAGTTATTTCTGACCAGGGAAATGCTACGAAAGAGGACACCTGGTGTACGTTTACGTACGGTCTGGCAGGCAGGATTTACCGTTTCCCTTCCACCACAATCACAAACTCGCCACGGGGAGGATGTTGCCGGAAGATTTCCCGCAACTCATCCAGGGTGCCCCTTAGGGTTTCTTCGTGAATTTTGGTCAGTTCCCTGGAGATACTGGACCGGCGGGAACCTCCGAAAAATGTGCTGAGGTCGTCCAGTGTACGCAACAAACGATGAGGGGATTCGTAGAAAACCAGGGTATGGTCTTCGGCAGCCAGTTTTTCAAGGGTTTTTTTTCTGCCCTTCCGGGCGGGAAGGAAACCTTCGAAACAGAAACGGTCGATGGGAAGTCCGGAAAGCACCAGGGCGGGTACGAAAGCTGTGGGGCCCGGCAAACATTCTACTTCGATGTGTTCATCCAGGCATTTCCTTACCAGAAGGTACCCGGGGTCGGAAATTCCGGGGGTTCCGGCATCGGTGACCAGGGCTACGGTATTTCCTTCCCGGAGCCGTTGCACGATGGATGTGAGGAATTTATGTTCGTTGTATGCGTGGTGGGGCAATATTTTCT
>Ga0136651_10000074_pt1 | contig 46178 bp, 69 predicted proteins | sample Mar14236cmmetaG_FD_94867 | JGI IMG/M metagenome (GOLD analysis project Ga0136651, IMG submission 94867) | Marine hydrothermal vent microbial communities from Guaymas Basin, Gulf of California to study Microbial Dark Matter (Phase II) - Marker... ... | reverse complement strand
ATTATATTGACGGATAATTCGTTTTGGATTTGTTCAAATTTATTCCGCAGACTCTTTTTTTCCTCATCTGTTGTAGTCAAGTTATCGACTAAATCAGCTGCAGGTTTGAAAACACTGCTTACTAATCCTATTATTTTATCTATCATTTTATACTCCTATCTGTTAATCATTCTTATCGAACCATTATTATTTTCAAAATTGCCGGTGCTGAAATGAAGCCAATTAATATTCTTTTCCAATACAGTTACAAAAGGGAACATTCCGGTATGGTCACAAATAAATTTTCTGATTTTATTATAATCCTCAACATCGGAACATTTTTTAAATTTCACATCAGCGGTGTTATAAAGGGTATGCATTGTTTCAGGTGACCAATATTCACCTTCCGGTGCTACTTCCGGTCTTACCCCTGAATACTGGAATATCTGATTCCCAAGCCAACTTATTTTACCTAAACTCCAATTATTTACAACAGCAATACCGAACTCATCTCGTAAAGTATCGAGTGTTAAAAGGAATTGAGGATTGAATTTACGCCAAAGCAACCATTCTTTATTGCCTTTATACTTTTCATAAAGTTTCGGATATACAAGTTCTTGTAGTGTAAAATGTTTAGGATATATCATTTATCCTTCTTGCACCAATAAAAATAACCGAATATTTTGCGACCTTTCCATTTACCTTTTTTATCTACAAATTCGATATTTTCCCTTGATTTAGCAGTTTCAACGAAATCATTGATGCTGTCATAAACTAAATGACCAAATTTTATGAATTTCATTTGTCCTTATTTATACTATTACTGGTTGATAACCCAATGTTCTTGATTTTTTTGTCCTGTTTTTCGGCTTCGATTTTTTCTCTGGTTTCTTTTCGCATTTGGTCGAAGAACTTCTTTTTTTTTGTTTCATTCATAACTCGACAATTATCTGATCCCTGTTCCTGTGTCAAGGATTTTGGAATATCCAGCCTGATAAAAGGCTTTTCATTCACTTTGATTACAGCATTGTAAGGTTTTCCGTAATGAGTGAGATTGTCACAAATTGAATTAGTCATTTTTTTTTATTTGCGGAAGTTCTTTTGTTTTTGCTCCAACCTTCTCACCTATTCTTTCCAAATTGCTGTTGATTATACTGAATATAACCGGCAATTGATCGATCACATATTCGTTTTCCTCACATTTAATCGTTGTTTTATTGAGGTCTTTTCTTAATGCCTGTTCGATATACTTGTTTTTATTGCCTGTTATCAGGTCATTTACTTTCATTCCCAATGTAAATACAAAAGCTATCAGTAATATCCAAGTATAGACAGATTTCATATTTGTGTTGTTATTCATAAATTTACTCCTCGATTACCTTCCATTTATCTTTTTTCATTTCTTCCCGCCATTCTTCCCACGATATTACTGTTCCCTTATCTTTAAGAGAAGATGGAATCGAACTGTGCCATTTTATGAAAATCTTGTTATCTGAACTTTTTCTGCTCTCAATATGTTCTCTGTTATAAATACCTGATAGAGTTTTTCCGCATTGTTCGATCATTTCATCAGTTAATTCCGAGAGCGGAATTATCATAAAATTACAGTTTGGTTTTTTCATTAATACCTCACTTTTTGTGGGTCGCCTACACCTGTTCCATTGTGTCCGTTTCCTGAAATATCAATGAAATTACTTGAACTGCTTTCAAAATCATATCCTGCTGTTAATCCTGAAAGTTTTTTGATACTACCACCTGTTTGGGGTGTTCCTCCACCATATAGATACTTCACAACAGAAGGCACTGTGCCGGAATAAATAGCAGGAACATTGGTAATATAGGTTGCTATCGAATCTAAATCTCCTGTGAATCTCCAAGTATCATCATATCTGCTACCTATCGTATCATATTCAGAACTATATGCACCTGTTGTTATTGTATCATCAGATGAAAAATATGCACCATCTATATACAGATCTATATTTTCATTATTTCTCACAAAAACTATATGATGCCATTCTCCGTCATTTAAACCCGTGTTCTCGAATATAACATAATCCCCCCGAATACGATAATAAAGTGAATTAGATTCATATAGAAGATGATAATCAGCAGTAAAATCATCTTCGCCCAAAATAGCATTATATTCAATATGATCTTCACATTTGATCCAGAATGTTTGATAATTGATTACGCCGGCATCAACCGGTGTATCCAATGATATTTTATCATCGCCGTCAAAAGCACAATAGTAACGATTAACCTCTCCAACTCCCCTTCTCCTGCGTCTCATAATTATACCTGATTAATAGTAAAATAAGCTTTTGTATCAGCATCTGTTAATGAAGCATCACCAGTAACCCAGAAATACATATATCTTGCTTTTGGCTTTATGACATCTGTAATTGTGTAGGTCTCTGCATTATTCCCAAAAGTAACTTCAAATGATTCCTCGTTTGACAACAGAGTATTGATTGAAGATAAATCTAAATCTGAATATCCTGAAAAACCATAATATACAGTTATTGTTTCGCTGGAATAATCTTGATCACAATCGGTTTTTACTTCAAGAGAAATATCATACCAAGCAGGATTCTGCAAATCAAGAACAGTCAAACTTTCCGTTATGATTGATCCTGTATCTAAAGCTTCATTATTAAGATAATTCCACTCTTTGTAAATATCTTTTGGCTGGCTGTGTGCAACAGCAGTAGTTCCTCTTTTGGCTCTTTCAACAAAGACAGTTTTATTTCCCAAAGTTCCTTTAACATACATAATTTCTTCTTCTATTTTAACATAATCTCCGAGAGTTAGCCCGTGACCTGATTCTGCTTCAAAAGATGTTGCCGTTGCAGATATGTCCTCAGTAATATTTCTATCTACATCTATATAGAAATAGATAGGGAAATTACCTTTTGTAACTGCTAAATTCTCTATTGTAGAGCCAGCATTTAGGTTTGTTGATTCGATATAGTTCATTATATCCTCCTATTTTTTCTTCTTTTTTGTTTTTATATGACCAGCATAAGATTTGCCTTCTTTATAGCAGATATGCTGGTATTTTCTTGACCCACGCTTAACGGTGCGAACACGACCACCTGATTTTACGCATCGTATAAATGATTTAGGCATAGTTAATCCTTCGGACTCAATACATCATCATAAATTTCTTCTTCTTTTTCTTTTAGTTTATCAATATTGTATTGAAATCTTTTAGCAATAGTTTCTGATGTTGGTTTATATAAAGAACCACGACTATATTTCTTTGCTGTTAATGGAACTTTCAGTCTTTCCTTTTCATAAATATTGTGCCAGTATTCTTCTTCTTTTTCATATTTTTCTGCTTCTTTACCAGAATAATAATCTTTTAGTTTCCTTGCTAATAATTCCATCATTCTTGCATTAATAACATTTTCTCTTGTTTTTTTCAAAGAAGATTCTCTACCAAATAATACTGTCTGAATAACTTTTAATGGTTTCATTTCTTTAATATGGTTTCTATAATAACGATTCATACTCTTTGATATTTTGTTCTTATCCAAATATTTGTCTATTTCTACCAATTGCTCCTTATTTGGAATTGCTCCTGATTTCAATAATGGTTTAATAATATCTTTTGAGACTGAACCTGCTTTCATATCGTGCAATGCTAAAAATGTTTGAGTTGATAAACTTATAAAAGGCATTTTTTGAATAAAGTTCTTTTCAAATTGTTCAGCATAATCCTCTATTTTAATCTCACCTTGAGTCATACGATAAAAATCATTTACTCCTTCCTTAATGTTTTCATAGGTGCTGACAAGAGCAGGAGAACCAAAATATATTTCACCTAATCCATATTTACCATAATCCTTACCAGTAATTGCTTTGATGTTCCTGTTAGCCATTTCACCGGCAATCAGCCACCCGATAGAATCCATTACCTTTTTCGTCTTATATTGAACAAATATTTTCTTCACTCTTTCTTCTTCCGGTGGTTTCCCCAACAATCCTAATCCTATTAATCCGCCGATAATACCCTTTATAATTGTTTTATACCACGCTGAATATGTTTGCATTGCCAAAGTTTCCGCTGCCTGCAATCTCTCCCAACCCTTTACATCACTACCTATGATTTTAACTTGTCTGAATGCTTTCGATGTTGATGAAGTCGGATATATCAATAATCCTGATAATACCTTTGTCAATTCATTCTGCATAAATGCAGGTCGTCCTATTCTGCTATAATCGTGATGAATATCTAATATTTTAAGTCTTATGTATTCCTTTAATGCTTTCATTTTATCTTGTTCTAATAATTCAGCAAAATAAAGTTTTGAAGTATTATCATTATTACCTAACTTCAATCTTCTCATTATTGTCTCTGCATTTTTACCATTATAATCGTTGATATAATTCTTCGCTTGCATTAAATATTTCATCAGAAAATAACGATTCATTATATCTGTATAGATATAAGTTTCTGCTGCTTGTTTAGCAATTGTTTCATAAGTTCTTAATATTGGAACTTCGCTGAATACAGTAGTCGTCAATAAATAAGCGTCCATAATAGATATTTTACTGCTGACAATTTCCATTATTTCTTTTTCTTCTTTATTTAACAGTTCTATTTTCTTAAATACAGAAGACGGATTTTTAAGAATATCTCTTACTCCGCTTATAATGAATCTTTTAGGAACGAAATAATGCCTTGCAATATTCTGATTCAGGTTTCTGATATGGGCAACCCAGCCGTATGGTGAAAAAAGAAAACCTGTATAGGTTAAAGAAAATGTTGATCCCAGAAATCTGGTAACTGGACTCGGTTTTCCTTGTCTAAAGATGGTATTGAAGAACGGTTCTAATGCTCTCTGGTTTTTAGGGCTTAACATTTTCTTAAATTCTGTTAATCTTGGTGCTAATTTCATTATAGTCAATCCGTTGGATATGGCATTTTCAAAGGAACTCCAGAATCTTTCTATATCTTTTTCACCTTCTCCTGATTTATATTGTCTTGTTGATACAAATTTACCTCTTTCTATAAACCTTCCCATTGCTTCTTCATCTGTTTGTTCGTGTTGAGTTGGGATATATTTCTCTCTTACTCCCCAGTCGTATTTATCGGCTTCCTGAATATACTTATCTACTGCTACATCATACTCGTTAGAGTCTAACATATTTTCAAAAGTTTCAACTAATTTATTTATTTCCTCGATTTCATTATCTTTCTTTGCAAATTTGATATAATCATTATCCTTAAAATAATTATAGAGAAAAACTCTTGTTGCTCTAATATATTTATGAAGGTCTTTATTGGCTTTTAAATATTCATCACCTACTATTTTTACATATTTATTAGCAGATTTTCCTGATTCAATATAATCCATAACCTTCTTTGTAAATTTTTTATTCTTCCAGTCATCAACGACAACTAATTTCCAGCCTGCTTTCCTTAATTTTTTAATAACATTCTTATTGAATTTCTTATTAAATTCTATTCCTTTTCTTTCAATATCTCTATAATGATTATAAATATCGTGATATTGACGAATTACATCAACTCCAAGTTTATTCAAGGATTCTTCCAAAGGCATAAGAGAACTAATTTTACTATCTTTTTCTTTTACTCTCTTGATTCGCTTACTATTTCGATTATTAAGTTCTTTAATAAATTTATCTTTACTCTTTCTAATTGCTGTTTTTGCTTTTGATTTATTTATTCCTATTTCGCTTGTTACTGTTTTCTGAATTTTATTCTCTTCCAGTTCTTTTATACTTTCTTTAGTAGGAATTTCTTTTCTCATCTTTAATGCATTTAAAAGACCAATTTCCTTATTAAGCCTATTGATATATGTATTTAATGTCTTCTGTGTTAATTTAGTAAATGAATCTACTCCTGTTGCTTCTTTTAGTATCTTTTTTCTTGTTTTATCATCATAGCCTAATTTCTTATTCATTCCAAAAAGCATTTTGCGTTGTTTATCGGTTATCCCAACTTTCGATTCTTTTTTCTTCTGATCCCTCTGTTCTGGCGTTAATCCTCCTGCCTTTATTTCTCCTTTTTCCAAAACAGTGTAATCTATATCTTCGAGGTCGGTTTTTTCGATAGTAATATCTTTTCCATCGTGTAAAAGAACTTTATCTCCCTTATCTTTTACAAACCATTCACCTGAATGGAGTGACACTTTCTTGCCTTGTGTATTCTCTACTGTAATCGTTTTATTAACATTGATTTTAACAGGAATAGATGATTTTTTAATTTCTCTTATCCTTTCCTTTTCTTTCTTAATCCGTTTACTGATTTTCTCCGCTTCATCAAACTTGTCCGACTCCATTAGAGATTCAAATTCCTTTTCCTGCTCTTTAATAAAATTATCTATAGTAAGGATTTTGTGCTGTGCTTCGGCTGGCAGATTCGTTGCTCCATAAATTTTGAGGATTCTCTTATCCGATTCTGAGATTGCTGGTTTCTTTAAATCTATTTTTAAGATGTCTAACTCTCGTGGTTTTTCTCCAATTTCTTCGAGTTCTTTATTTAATTTATCCAATTTTTTTCTAACATCTTTTTGTGCTTCTTTAAACTTGTTTAGTTCATATACTATATCTTTTGTATTTCCTATTTTTACTGCATCATTATAGTTATCTTTATGATAATTTATTCCCCAATCTTTTTCTAATTTATCTATTTCATTATTTATTGATATAGAATGTATCCTTTTTGCTGTTTTTTTGTCTGCAATTATATCTTTACCATAAAAAACTGCTGGTGTATTTAGATTATTATCAGTTCCTAAATATACTTTATCTCCTTTAATATTATTTATAGTAGATTGTAGTTTTCCAATATCAAAACTTTTAATTATATTTTTCCCTTCTGTTTTCAATGGCATTAGCAATGATACATTACGGGTATCAACAAAACCGGTTTTATTTATTTCAGTTACATCTAATTTAACTTTCTTTGTTATTCCGGTTTCTCTATTTTCTACTAATAAATAAATATTTCCATTTGCTTCTCTTATAATTTTTACTTTTCCAATTTCATTTGTATATGGTGATAATTCAGCCAATTTAGATTTTAACTGATTCTTATCAAAAACATATTGGGTATTTATCTTCTTCGGAAATGCCCTCGTTGTTCCTGGATATTTACCTTCTATATTAAAAGTAAATATTTCTATATTCCCATTTGTAATATATGTTTTATCTTCGGCAAATTTCATTTCCAATTCGTTTGTTGATTTATCCTTTAGAATTAACTTTAATCCTTTGGCTGTAACAATATATTCACCATCTTTCCCCTTTTTTGATATATCTATTTCATTATGGGTTATTATTTTACCGTCTGTTGCTTTTAAAATAAGTTTATTACCCTTAATAGAAAATAAAACTCCCGTAAATATAGGTCTTTGAATATCTTTTGATACACTTTTTATGGCTCTTTTAATATCATTTACAAAGAAACCTCTTATTTCTGTTTTTGCTTTTACATCTTTTTTATCTGGAATTAAAGGATATTGTTCTATATCATCATTGCTTTTTTCAATATTATTTCCAATAAATCTATACATACCATCTGGCAAATCGGTTTTAGTTTTAAGAGTAGTTTCTAAATCCGTTGAAAAGATGTAGCCATTTTTTACTACCATATTGGATAATATTGGCATAGTATTTCTTCTTGGAACGCTTGCTTTATGTAATACGCTTTCTTTAGTTTGTTTTTTCCCACTTTGTTCTAAAGGTTTGGTCTTTGCTGATGCAAATTTCTTCGGTTCTGGTTCTTCGACTTTTTCAGTAACCTTCGGTTTCGCAATTTCCGTTTTCGGGGCTACTTTCGGTTTTGCCTCATCGATATGCCAAGTCTTGTCATATCTATTATAATGTGCATAGATATTATCCTTTTTCCAAAAGTTTTTATTTGGTTGTTGAATATATCCTTCCTTCTCAAAATACTTTTCTCCTTTTGCTTTTGACATTTCTATATACTTATGTTTTTTACCACTTACATCTTCTGCCTCTTTTATTTCTACTTCCGGTTTTGTCTTCTTCTTATCTTCGGCGGGTTGCTCCGCTACCTTCTGTTCTTGTTTTTGTTTTGTTTTGCCAAATAATTTTATTACATTGTTTACGCCATTTACGGTGTTCTTGCGTTGCCAAGCCTTATTTTTTGGACTCCACCTATAACCGTTTTTCTTTAATTTTGCAATCGTCTCCGAATCAGGTTTACCGCCAAATAATATTTGAACTCTTTCTTGCTCGTGATTATTTATTATTTTAACTTCATTATTCTCAAATAATACAGTAGGATTTTCTCCTTGCAAATTATTTTTGCTTTTTAAATTATTTAACTTTTCTTGTAATCTTTTTATTTTTGCATTGCTGTTTGATAATTCAAAAGGCATAATACCTTTATATTCCATATAATTTGGTTTAAGAATAGAACTTATTGCTTTTTCACTAAATCCTATTTTAGATAATTTTTCTTGTATTTCACTTGCGGATAGATTTTTTTTGCGTAATATAGTATTTGCCTGTTTCATCATTTCATGGGTTTTCTTTTGCTCCGATAGTCTCTGTTCAATTACCGCTAATTCTCCGCCCCTATCTTCAATACCTTGTTTTCCAAGTTTTCTTTTAATGCTGTTTATTGCTTTTTCGTCATATTCAGATAATATCTTATATTTATTATCAACTATTCTATTTTGTTTTTCCATTCGACTTGTTGGAAAATTTGAAGGTCCCGATATCATTGTGCTTATCAATCCGCTATGACTATGCAAATAATCTAAAAATCTTTTTTTATACCCTTCTTTATATCTTACAAATTCTTTGTCCAATAATTCCTTTTGTTTGTCAGTTTTAGCAAGTTTCTTTAATTTCTGATAATTCTCATTTATATGATTTGCGTAATCTTCCTGCTCCGACTTTGCTCTTATCTCTGGATCAAAACTCGTGCCACTATAAGCCTGATAAGCAATATTGTAATCTATCTCATCCGGCGTTGCAATTATATCTACTTTCTTCTGTTCTTGTGTCGTCTTACTTTCGGCGGGTTCTTGCAAGTCGGATTTCTTTTGCGTTGTCCCTTTCCGTTGCGTAACGGTTTCTTCTTTCTCAACTTTTACCTCCTTCGATTTTTCTTCCAATCCTTCGGCAACTTTCAAATTTTCAGTTTCAGTTGTCATTTCAGGAGTTATTTTTTTGGGTTTAGGTTTTTCTTTAATTTCGGTCGGAACTTCTTTCATTAATTCCAAATCATTATCTGAAACGATATTATCAGGAGATTCAGGATAAAATAATTTATTCGCAAGTTGTCCACCGGCAATCATAAAAGCAGATGTTTCAATTCCTAATTCACCAGCGGTTTTTAGTCTCATTAATGTGTTAAGTTCCTTTTTATATTTATTTACATAATTCTCTAATTCAGGATATTTTTCAGCAATTTGATTCATTGTTGAAACCATAAAAAGAATATTACTACCTTCTTGTAATATTTCCTCAAATCCTTCACCTGCAACACCCGTGATATATTGGAATGTTTTTCTAATTAAAACATTACTAATTTCTTTTGTCATTTCTTTAGTTGGGCTAATCCCTAACATTTGACCACCAGCACCAATCATTGTTCCGCTGTATTCAACTGTTCCCGAAATTGCACCATGAAGTAATGAATTTTCATATAATGCTTTTCTAAATTCATAATCAAACTTATCGTCTAATTCTGGAAATTCTTTTCTAATTTTTTCGAGTTCTGAAATACCTTCTTCATAAAAAGAACCCGCTTCTGTCATTCCCATAGAGATAATCGGAGCAACAAATCCACCTAATACAGGTAAACCAACAGGAGTAGTAGCTGCAATTCCTAATGCCCTTGCTAACAAAATCTCTGCTTGCAATGGAACTTGTGTTCCTACCCTTCCTAAAACAGCCACTGCTGTTGCTTTCGGATTTGCTAAAATATGTTTTAATTTAATATTTTGGGTAGTATCTTCCTGAACTTGTTTTTGCCAATCCTCTGGAAATATTTTATCAATAGTATTACCAACTATTTTCAATATTTTGCTTATTGCTTTATTATCTCTAACTGTAATATCCTTTAGTTTTTGCCACTGTTTAACCGTAAATCTATTTTGTGGATCATATCCTTCAATTCTTTTTTCTTTAATAAAATCATCTAAATTCATCTGTTGATATTTTGAAGATTTAACATCAAATCCCGCACCAACGGTTTTTGCTTTACCTCCAAATAATCTTTCTATCATTAATAGTGGACTTTTATAAAGAGTTGACCAATCTGACTCTTTTTCTTTTACTATATCAAGTTGTTCCTGTTCAATTTGCTCATATTGTCTTTTTGTCTCTCCCAACATTTGTGGAGATAATAGTTCTGTATCTGTTTTAAATAATTGAGATTTAATATTTTCAACATTAATCTCGTCTTTTTGTTGTTCAGGGAAAGATAAAAGATTAGATTCAGGATATTTCTGTTTAAATCTATTTGCAACATCCTCATCAGGAAACGCAAATTTCTCGTTGTTGTATTCGTATAACCAACCTTGTATTGCTTCTGGATATTTAGACTTAAATTTTGCGTCCAAAGTATCAGGCAAATTGTATCTTTCGTTATTATAGAAATATAAACTCATAATTACATCTTGTATTTTAAAAATTCTTCATCAACTTCTTTACTTTCTGGTTTTTTCATTGCTTCAAATATTTCCTGCTGGATTCTATAACCATTATATTCATCTAAAGCATTATAATATCGTTTAATCATTGGTGCATCTGTTTTCTCATCTTGATATAATTGTTTATTATTATGATATAATTTGCCATCTTTTAATTCATATTCCTCTATAATATCTTTTTTCTGTTGCATTTTTGATTGTTCTTTAACTGTTAGTTCCTTAATCTTTTCTTCTGGCAAATAATATTTAGCAATGGTTATAAGGTCATCATAATCTACTTTTAATTTAAGCATATTTTTAAGAAACTCTGTTCTGCTGATCTCACCTGTTTGAACTTGATCTAATAATTTTTCCTGTTCAGGGGTAAGTTCAGTTAGTTTAGTATTATCGCCTTTATCAATTTTATCAAAAGTATATTTCTCATAATCTTTTGCTGTTAATGGTTTATCATTTTTAGCAAAATGAGGAATACCTTTGAGATAGTATATCTCTTCTCTTTTTTTGGTTTTCTCATCGTAAATTGTTTTGACTTGACTTCTTTCTTTTGGTTCTTTCTTTTCCAGTTCTTCTGTCTTAATATAGGTCGGTCTGCCTCGAACATCAAATTTCTTTGTTGTTTTTATTCCTTCATCAAGAGTAATATCTTCCCGAAATGGTTGTCTTTCTTTTTGCTCTTCCTGAACCTTCCAACTATACATCTGCTGTAATCCTTGAGCAAATCCTTCAAATATTCTCTGTTTCATTTGCTCTTGCTCAAGTTGTATATTTTTCAGTTTTTGTAATAAACTTAAATTTTCATTCATAGTATTATCCTTATGGTATATAATTATCGTGGAACACCAATATCTGTTACACCATTTTCTTTAAGCATTTCCAACAATTTTTCTATTCCACCTGATTCTCGAAGCATTGGCAACATTGCAAGGTAAGGCTGCATTTGTTCGGTAGTTAAACCCTCAAACATCGGAACAATATTGAGTAATTCTTCCGTTATCTTTTTCTGTGTTGCGGTTTTTGATATTTGTCCGAATCCTTCCATCATTCCCATCATACCAGCTGCTACATCACCACTTGATTTGAAATTTGCACCCGCAAAAAGAGAACCTAATCCGCCACCAATTTGAGCACCAGCCATTGTGCCTAATCCTGGGATAAACCTTCCAGCAATTGCACCTATTCCTGTTCCTACCGCACCAGCAACTGCCGACAAAAATCCTTCTTTCTTTGCCTTTTCCCTTTCGTCCAATTGTTCTTGATAAATATCTCTCTGAAGTTGGGTTTGTGCTATTTTCTCACCGAGAATATCCTTTCTTTCTATTTCTTTTGCTCTCGCTGTCGAACCTATTCTTCCCGTTACTTCGCCGATAGTTCTTGCTTTATCTATTGCAACTTGAGATGCAACATTCGGAGCAATTCCTTCTCTCCGCATATATGACTCAAGTTCAGTAAAGGTTCGTCCCATCGGAACGCCAACTCCTCTTATTGTTCTGCCTGCTGAACCTAAATACGGATTTTCCTGTAATTTGTTTTTCTGATATTGGAGATAAGAATCGTATGGATTAGTTGCCATAATTTACCTTCTTGTTTGTCTCGGATTATACACGAGAACTACATTATGAACTTCGTTACAGTTCTTTAGAGTTAATTCCATCTGATTACCAAAATATCCAAAAGGTAGATGATTAGCTTTCAGGTTTACAATTTCGTTATCATTTGAACTCTGACTTTCGCTATTCTGGTCATCATTAACAGTTACATCATAAGTTCCGCTTCCTGTAATAAAAGGTTCAAATTCTTCATAATCTGCATAATAATTATCAATTATTTTCTTAACCGTAGCAAGTATGCTTGTTTGACTTCCATTAGCATAATCGGGATATTTGTCTATTCCAGAATATGAATCAAGGAACAAATTAACATTATCAATTCTATCTCCACCACTCATAACACTGGCATAGAGAATATCAAGACCTTCAAATGTTGTCCATTTATTCTCTGGAATATCATATACATAAGATTTAGTCATTCTAACAGTTACAGAAACAGAAGATTCGTTTGTTACTGATTCCGCAACCGATATTTTAAAAGGATTTACTAAATCGATAGCCGTTATAGTGAATCCTTGATTATTATTCGTTTCTAAGCTCGTTTCAATTATTGCCGCATCACCATAAGCAATTCCATCGTTTCCGGCAAGATCACCACTATCAGTAAAATCAGTATCAAAAGTCCACCGATGATTAACTGTCCCGCCACTTGTAGGGTCATCGGTTGCAACTATATTTGCTACATCATCCGAATCCAATTCTTCGTTAAGATACATTGCCATATCATTAAGATAACCATAATAAGCATTAAGAAGATTATGAGACCCTCCTTGAACCTGATATTGAATACCAATATATCTTAAAGATAATGAAGTCGAAGTTATTACCCCCGTTGTTGTTAATAATGTATCATCAATCCAAAACTTTACTGTTGTTGAATTAACCAGACAAATCGTTATTCTGTGCCATTTACCAGTCTCATATCCATTCCAATCAGCATAAGCAGCTCCGTTAAGTCCCATATTACAAATAAATCTTTTATTGTCATTATCAATGAATAGACCTACTTTAGGAACTGATATAGTTGAAGACTGCGTTATGATTGCATCTTCTCCCGTTGCATTTTCATTAATTCTGAATTTACAAGTTAAACTAAATGGTGTAGCAGTAGATATACCTGAATTTAATTTTACATAATCTCCGTTACCATCGAGAGTCAAAACACCATTAGTGACTAAAGAACCTGAAATGAATATTCTGTTTCCAACCTTATATCCTTCTGTTCTCCAATTTGTTGCTGAACTGGTTATTGTATCGTCAATATCCGGAAGTCCTTTTGTAAAAGTGAGAGTCATCTCTTCTTCCGAATAATCGTTCTCGTGGAGCATATACTGTTGAGTAAGAGGCAAATATATCCCTTTCAGGTTTTGTTTCAGAGGTATATCCATTACGCCTCTGCTGATGTTTTTAAGTGCGGAAGCATTCCAGAGAATAACTCCTGCTTCACTTAACCATAAAACACCATACGGAGTTACCGATAAACTATCATCTGATAGCAATCCAAATCTTTTCTTTTCAGGAATTAGATTTTCTACAGAATCAGCCCAAGTTGATGGTGAACCTTCGAGAGCAAAAACATTAAATCCGTTACGATAGAATACTAAAACCGTGTTCTTATATTGAGTCTGTCCTTTCAAATATGAAGGAACAGGAACTACCCTCACACAATTACTGAAACATTTCTTAATATACATATCAGGAAATACCATTCCCTGCGATTTTGAATACGCTAACCAATTCGGTTTCTCTTTGTATTCTATCAACTCAGGTTCAGAGTATATCCCAGAAATATTGTTATTTTCCGAATCATCGGTAAAATTGTAACCTATAGGGTCTATGTCCGTAGCAGGCATAAAGTTAGCAATATTCCCAACCGCTATTCTGTCTGAATCTGATTCGGCACTCAAATATTTATTCTTGATGATTTGGAACTCATCATATCCCATTTCGTCAATATTATTATATCCTGCACCATGAGGATCACCCAATACAAATCCAGTGAAATCATTTTTTTTAATATCAATACTGGTTAGTTCTTCACACCAATTTGTTCCATCAAAAGATTGGTCTAATATATCATCATAAGGTATTACAAATAAAGATACTTTTTCTTTTTCTATATCCCATGACATTAGTAAAAAATAATAATAATCAACACCACTGCTTAATGGGATTGCAATATTGTCAAAATCTGTATTCCCAGAATCAGAAGCAAAAGACCACCTGTATTCTGATCCAGTATATCCTATTGTTATACCCCTATGATACCAAGTAGATGGGACATAGTATTTAAAATGAAATATATGATTAGCATCGTCACCAGCAAACAAATTACTCCCTTTATATCTTATTCTTCCATAAACATATCCCTTATTTGGCAATGTTTCCAAACCACTAATATTATTAAATGAAATGCTTGATGATCCTGAATCCAATATAATATTTTTACTTCCTATCGTCCTGTAATTATTAAAAATATTTAGATATGATATATTTCCTGTTTCCCAACTTGCAGTATTCAACCCACCATTATAATTAATATTGGCACGATTATAAATTTCCAAACTATCATCTTCTATTTCCATAGGTGAGCATAGAATACTATTATGATTTTCAACCTGAATAGGTTTAAATACTTTCTGTCCGTTCCACTGCGTATTTTCATCATATTCCAGAAATTCACCATATTCGCCTTTTGTATAATCACTATCATCATAACGCCAATCATCACTGGTAACACCAGCAGAACCACCAGATTTACAGTAAGTTAGATATATTTTTTTATTGCCTGAAATTGGGAGTTTTGGAATATTCAAATATGTTGTAAGTTTGTTTGCATCACTCATTGGTAATTCCGAAACTCTGCAATAATAAACTATTGGTTTCCCCAATCCAGTCTTGAAGATTCTAACATTATCAGTTATTGCTTTCAATAAAAACGAGGCATAAACTGCTCCGCTACCCGATAATCCGTGTCCATATTCGGCACGACTATTCAAGGCAACATATATCTCGTTCTCCTGATAGCCAGAGAGAGAACAGCAAATAGTCACTAAATAATAATTACCGATAGTCAATGCTGGGTCTGTATCACCATCAATATAGGAATCATTGGGAGAACCGTGTATCTCCATCCAATCAGAATTTCTTGCATAATCACCATCAAAAGTCCAACTTCCTGTATTTGTCCAAAAATTCCCACCCGTTAATTCCGCATTTCTAACATTCTGAACAATAGTCGTTCCTGAACCTGCACCATAACAGTAAACATCATCTAATAATGGAACTGTGCAATTAGCAGATTTAGAAATTATAAAATCAGTTGATTCATCTGTTAATGCTATAAATGTTTCTTCTCTTATTCCTGATCCGTCTTTAATCATTAAATAATAATCGAAAACATTGAGACCTGCTGTTGGATAAAGCAACGAATCACCAGAAACCTGAAACTTCATTTTTACGAACATATACTTCTTTGTTGAACTGACAAGAGCAGAGGATTCCTTCATATCAGTAGCAGATGATTCAGTTGTATTAGAAGCATATTTATATGTAGCAGAAATACTCCAATTTGCTCCGCAAGTCCAATTAACACCACAAGCAGTATTAAATTCATTATCGGTAATATGGTCTGTTAATCCAGCAAAATTGTATTCATTATTTTTTTTAGTTAAAACAGGAATAGGAGTAGATAAGTCGGTATCAAAAAATCTTACCTTATCCTTATTTGACATTAGATAAATCCAGTCTGGGTCGTTGTCATATTCTTCGGAACTATAATCCATTTCCAGTCTGACAACACCTTCCTGAAAAGTTTTACCATTATTATTTGTAATAATGATTTCCTTATAATAATCAAAATCAAAAGGGAACTGTATTTTAGTCTTGATCCCCCCAAGAACTATTGCTCCACCAATATAACAATTATCCTTACTAATAGGAGCAATATCGTTTTCATAACTCATTGTAGGCAGACTATCTGGATCAACTATTGCAATTGTATCAGTAAAAGAATTTTCTCCTTTCTTTTCAGCAATCTCGATTTCTGCGATATATTTTGCAATAGTTGTTTCCACACCTTCACTAAACTCAAGTGATTCTCTGTATATTCTGAAATATTTAGCAATTTCTTCTGCATAAGATGATATTCCTGAAGGTAGCTGCAGTTCCTTCAAAACAATCTTTGCTATCCACCTTTCTGGAATCAGGTCATCAGATAATTTATTGAATTGACAGTTGAACCATTGACTTGCAGGAGAAGGATTACTCTCATCTCCAAACTTTGATACTATGGTAAAATAATAACGATAATTACCTGTATAGCCAATGTAATTAGATTCTGAATCTTCCTCAAAAAGAGACTGGTCATATTCAGTAAGAGCAGAGATAACGGGCTTATTGATAGGTCTAGGCATTTGTAACAAATCATAGACAATATCACCATCATCAGTTATAGTAACATAATGAGTTATATTATTACCTTCATAATCAGATACTATCATCATATTGGGAGCATAGTTAATTCTGATTTCAGAAGAAGCAGAGTAAATTATTCCGTCTATCTTTATCCGCTCATAAGTCCAAGTTGTAGCACTTGTCCGATAACACAGACATAATTTATATTCTTCGTCTAAATCATAGCCAAAAACTGGGATAAGATAGTCATCTTCTGAATAAATATCAGATGGTAATTTGCTCGGATAGAATAAATCTTCCGGGATATAAGTGACTTTCCCATCTTCATAAGGTTTACCTGAACCAGTTAATTCATCTTCCAGATTGCTGTCAAACTGCATTGGGTCAATTCTTTTTGTAAGAATACCCTTCTCCTTATGCTCAAAATTTATTATCTCATTAGAAATATTATCCTTGAGAATTTTTGAGTCAGCGACTTCATTCATCGAGCCGTCAAAAGCAATTATCCTTTCTTTTATCATCTTTTATTCCGTTCCTCAAGAAGCAAATCAGTTGCCATTCTCTCTGCTTTCCTAATAAATTTCCAACTGAATAAACCTCCCTTTTCTTCTAATGTATATAATAATTCTGTGTCTTTGTCGTAATTATCAATATCAAGAAATTTAAGATATTCAAGAGTTACATAATAATCTTGTTCACCGGTCCCGGATTTAGGGAAAAAGTAAAGTTTGAAACCATCTTCGTAATATCCTCTTTCTGTGTCTGTATCAATTATCGGAGTGAAAAATACATCACTTGAGTTTTCGTTATGAGTATAATATTCAGGATAATATTTAGATATTTTCTTAATTGTATAGGGAAGTTGATCATTATCAGAATCAGGATTTACATAAGGGTCTCGAAGTAATTCCTGATAATTAGTAAGTTCGGATAGATCATATTCGCCATTTTCATCAGAAGCACCGCCTATCTTTACTTCTTCACTGCCTATCAATCCCGGATAATCTCGATAAGGGTTAAGCGAATACCTGGTATTATTATCTATCATTTCCTCAATTGCTTCATAAAATTTATCTAATGCCCTACCCGTATAATCCGATACAGCATATTTAGTTAAATTCGGGTCATTCATTCTCTTACATATCTCTGTTACTGCATCTGATATTTTATATGATGTAGTTGCCATAATTTCTCCTAATAATTAGCTGATTTGATATGCCACATCGAGTTTGTATTATCTCCAATTATAACGATATATTCATATTGCGAAAATAATTGAATTGAAGTAGCACCGTCAATCGTATCTACTCCTGTTCCGTTCTTTGATACTGTGCATCTGCCAGTTGCGTGAATGTTTTTAATAAAATATTCTTTCCCATCATAATCAGATGTAAGTTCAGGTAAAATTACAGTTTTATCTCCATTTATATTATATATAATAGTTTTATCAGTTGATAAAACTGAATAATTTTCATCAGCAGTAAGAATTGTAATCGCTTTATATTCCGCTTCTCTCGTATAGTCGCTACTCTTATAACCAGAATCTTGCGGTAATCCATCAGAATCAAAAGATAGAAAATTCCCTTCGGTTGCTCCGCTTACTCCATTATGGTCATCAGTTGAGTCAATATTGTGTTGTCTGTTATGTAAATCAGTTGTGAGAGATAGTGTGCCACTTGAATCAGGAAAGTCTATCTGCACCGATTTATCATCGTCCTTATACAAATATTCGGCAACAAGCCCCGTAACTTTCATCTCATCTGATTTATTATTCTCGTGTGCTTCGTGATGATTGTGCGGTTTGTGCCGATATTTTGGTTCTAATTTTTTATGTAAACCGACCGTGAGAATTGTTTTATCCGCCACTCTCCAATCCTTCTAAATATGCGACTAATTCGTTCTTTTTGGGATTGCCCTGTTTCTGAACAAACCCCTTTGTTTTAGCAAAAGCTAATAATTGAAAATAAGGCATATCATATTTACCTGTTTCTTTATTAACTTCAACTTTTGCTTTTTTCTTTGCTAATATATCTTCTAATTCCTCTACTGAAAGTCTTGATACATCATTCTTAACTAATTTTAAACCTCCAATTTTTTTATCGAAATCAATTTCAAAAAAACCTTTACCATAAAATTTTGAATCTCTTAACTTTTTAGCAACATCTTTTTCTGATGTTTGAAACGAAAAACAATCAAATTTACAGCCTTCAAAATTTACTTTCCTTTTTTCTGATACGAATTTATACATCTTTTCTCCTCTGGGTCTCAATCGAGTTGCCCAATAATTCTTTTCTTCCGCTTACATTATCATTATGTTGACAATAATGATAGCCAAAATGCCAAGTGCATATAAGCATTTTAGTGTTTTCTCCTTCTGTTCTCTTCATAAAATCAATATCAACATATTTTATTATAGATTCATTAAATCTTTTTTGTAAAATGTATTCTCTATTATACATTCCCATTGGTGCTTTTGTTACTAATGCCTTCTTCTCTTTTTCATCATCTACATAAGTTGAAAAACTTGTAATCACAACGATTCTTTCTTTTCCTCTATCAACATTATTATTAAATGACCAAAGAGATAGTAAATAATCAACCGTGATATAATCATCATCTCCAAGAAATAATATCCATTCACCTTTTGCTACATCAATTCCTCTATTAAAACAAGAACCTATTGTGTGAAACCTGTCTTGATTATTGACTACAATCAATTCAATCTGACCTATGTATTTGGCAAAGTCCTGTCTTCTAACAGATTCTATTGACCTTTCTACCATATTTGGTGCCGTCTTACTACGAGAATCTACGATAACAACTGATAGGAGAGGAGATTTCCCCTCTCCTATCAATTCGATTGTATGAGTTAAAGGAGTAATCCTTTTCTCATTCATTAGTATACAATTCCATTATTAGGCGGGCACAATATAGTAAATTTGATAGTGTCCGTATCAGCTGTTGCTGCCATTGTTGCTGATTTATCGATGTTAAGTTTCATATATGGAGCATAACAAGTTTTAGCAGAAACATCTATCAAGTCTCGAGCTGTTGACGAACCAGTTTGAGCAGTAGTTGTAATTCCTAAACCTGTTGTCGCCAAATCTGCAAAAGTCCCTCCTGAAGAATCAGAATATTGTATATCAATGTGACCTGTTGCAGCAAGAGTATTAGCGTGATCCATCCACAGAATGAAATCTTTACCATAAGGAATGAAATCAATTACAGAAGAAGTCTGATCTCCTGTCGTTGCCGTAATTGTAACAGTTTCAGTTGCAACTAACCAATTTTCATTTCCTGCAATTGTTTTTGTTAGTTTTGACCAACTCATAATTCCCTCCTATAAGAAATTAAATTCAGAGACTGTAGCTTCCGGAAAGTGAACAATGAGTCCCATATCACTTACATACTGATCTTCTTTTCCGTCATAGCCGGGTGTATGAACATTTTCCTCAACGAATGTCGGATCAAAGACCATTAGTTCAATGTTATTCAAATCAACCCCAAACATCTTATAAGCATAATCGCCTCTAAATAATGGATGGGTAACAAAATTAAGATCACCAGCATCAGTAATGAATCTCTTGAATTGAACACCTGCCTGATTAGTATCATTTTCAATGATGATGTTCGTATCTTTACTTAATGCCATTTTATTAAGGAAGGTTCTAACTCCCCTTCCGCCAAAGAAATATCTGGATTCACTACCAAATTCAAATACTTCTGACAAGTCATCAAGAAAATTAAAATATGTATAGTTTGCCATTGTATTATTGAATTGTCGTGAACCTCCCATACCAACTGAATCCGCCCAAGCGGCAGCCTGTTGAATAGAGATACTGGTTCTAACTGGATAAGTATCAGTTCCAACTCCACCACCGTCAAGGGCCCCAGCTACAGGAGCACCAAACGGATTATTATCCGATCCCTGATCTGATGTATTGATACATCGAGAACCAAATAAGAATGCTCTTTCCATATCAACTTTATGAGTAACAGCAGCTTCAGCGTGCAGTCTTTCCCATTCATTCCCGCCAGCAACCCAAGTTTTCATAGTAGTTCTTGAAGCTTGAACAAGAGTCTTAAAAATTTGACAACTTGCCCATTTAATATCTACTTTATCATAGGTTGCTATAGTTTTATCTGTTCCTTCGGCAAATGCTGTTCCGATAATATGTAATTTATCGCCGGAAGCACCATTGAATCCGGGAAGATCAGTTAATTGCAGTAATTTTATTGATGTATCACTTGCAATTTCATAAAGCAGGAAATTACAATATTTTGACGGATCATCTGCATCAACTAACTGGAAGATATATCTTTGAGCAGGTGTTGAATCTGCTCCTGATAGTAATTCTGTGCTTGTTACTGTTACAGTGTGTGTTTTTCCTCCATAACCACCTGAACAGGTTATTGATCCACCAAGACTAACATATCTATCGTCCAGCCACGCTGGTCTGTGTTCCTGATATTTATGATCAGGGTCATTCACACTTATCCTCTTATATTTGAGTAGTGTGCTTAAGAAAGGTGCTTCATTAGGAACGAGTTGTGTAAGTTGTGAATCAAAAGAAAACCCTCTCCTCGAATTAATTCCATCGAGTAAATGAGTTTGAGCAGTTCCTCTCGCACCTTCGATTATTGTAGGCGACCAAGCCATACTTCCTCCTTCTATAGCAGTTTCTTATTTGCTATATTGAGTATTCCATCGGCAAACGCTTTACTTTTATTAGTTTTATGAACTACACCAGACGGAGTTATAAAATCTATCTGTTGTTTCTGCACTTCCTTCAAATTCTGAAAAGCGGAAGATACCGATGTTTTGTTCTGCTTATTAAAAGCATTTATCAGAGTTGGAGTTATAGGAGCTTGAAGCTGGTTAGCAAAAGTAACAAGAGCGTTATAGTCACCGCCACCGTTAATAAATTTCGTAATCAATGTCTGCTGACCAATCTTTTCGCTTTCGTTCTTTTCAATGATCTTTCTCTGCTCCATGATTGCCCAATCATTAGCTTTCAGATATTCACTTCTTGAAATATCATCAAGCTCTTCGGGGTCATTAAGATTGAGTTTTTTCATTACCAGACTTTCAAGACTTGGTATATCATTTTGAGCTTTCTTAGAATTGGCTCTCATTTCAAGTTCAGCTTCACGCTGATTTAACTTTCGCTCCTTTTCTTCCAATTCTTTTTGTTTGAGATTGGCTTCGTATTTTTCTTTATTGGCAATTCCGAATAAGGACGAAATTTCGCCTTTTTTATTTAAGAACGCTTCTAATTCATCTTCTTTCCCCTTTTCATTAAGACTTTCGGGGACTTCAATTTTCAGAGAACCATCTTTCATTTTATGGGCAGTCGCCTGATATTCTTTATCACCAACCTTTACTTTGCCAATTTTTGTTTCTTCGATGTTTTCCGGGTCAAGATTGCCCGCTTCTATTTTCTTTTCTTCCATTTTTTACTCCTCAAGGACTCATTGAGTTGCCTTTTTATTTTGTATTGATTGTTCTATTAACTGGTTAAATTGTTCTTCTAATTCAGGGTTATTATCCATTGCCTGTTTAATGTTCAATAGACCCTGATGCCTTAATACATTTTCGGTCATTTGTTCAGGATTCTTTGCTAAATCTGTTTCCTTGAAATATGTTAGAGGGTCGAGCATACCACTGGTAAATAGCTGAGTCAGTCTCTCATTCCTTGCCTGTTTAACCATTTCAGGTGAATTTTCTACATAAGGAACGCATACATACTTATCTTCTTCGTAAGTTCCAGCCGGAACTTCAACCGGTATCCTTCTTCCCTGCTCATCTCCGCCAATTATTCTATGTTCATAGTTACGATATTTCAGAATCGATTCTTTCAGCCAGTTGGCTGTATCTTTCAGATATTGTTTATAATATACAGTGTCGCCAAAGAGAAACACCTGCGATGCCATCTGGAGTTGTGCAGCTAATACACCAGACTGCCCTGAATACTGTTGTTCTCCTCTTGAAGAATCTACAGAACCAGTTGAGGTTTTTGTAATATTGGTTATCATCTCCTGTAAGACCATATAGACTTGTGCATTTATCGGGACATTCTTATAGGTAACAACTTTATCCGGTGAGATGTGCGGATATTTAACAAAAAATTCAGGGTCTTTTTCTGCTACAGCATCGAGTTTCCAGTGGTTCATAATGAACTGGTCATAATTTTTTAATGCTTCGGGGAAAACTTCCGGTGTTGGTTTATTCATTTTTGCAACTTGGAAAACAAGGGAAGTCATCAGCGATATACTCATTTCCTGAACATCTTTAAGGTCATACGGTAAGCCAAAGGGGTAGCAGGAATCACTTCTTTCCTTATTTGGATAGAACTGATAAGAAGGTATTTTTCCTATATATTTAATTTTCGTGTTATCTTTTTTATTCCCTTGAGGGAGCATAATATTATTATCAGGAAGCCATATAACTTGATACCAGAGGTCTTCTTCAACTTCTATATGGTCGGGAGAGATATAGACACCTTCAGGAATTTCAATTTTATTATTTTCAATATCTTTTACTTCGTCATCGAAAGCATACCAAACATCTTCTCCATACTGAGCTTCTCTTTTTCTTACGATCTTAGTTTTCTTGTATTGATAGGTAACAACATTAGTAAGGTTCTTGTATTGTTTGGAATTTCCCTGATAGATACAACCGGTGCTTTCTGTTATCTCTTTTGCTAATTCGGGGTCTATTTCTGCTACTTTTTCTTTAAGTTCATCAGTAGGAACAGCATTACATACGAAGATACGACTAATATCTCTACACATTGAATCAGTTGCCTTGAACCATACATTTCTAGAGTCAATATGTCTGATTTGCGGTTTTCCTGTTTTCCAATAATTATCTATTCTTCTGGTATTATATATCTGTTCCGAAACACCATATCCGACCCATTCTCTATCGGCAACAACCTTCATTCTTTCTGTAATATAATCAAATTGAAGAAAGGAAAAGTTTATTTCATTCTCCATTAGTATCATATCGGGAGATATAGTTCCATCAGAGGATTCAACATCAATATAAACATCTCCACCTATCTGGTGGGATATTCGCCAAGTCATTGCTTTCTTGATCCAGTTATCTACATAATATTTACCTTTATAATTTTTAATATTATCAAGGGATTCACTTAATGGCAAATTTCCTTCTCGAATACGCCACGCTTCCTGACTTTGTTCTTCCCATTCGGAAGCACGGTCATTTTGTGCTTCCTGAAAATATTCTTGAATATTAGCAGGTTCAATCTTTTCCTGTTTCTCTAAAAACTTTATATATTCCATAAATTTACCTAACAAAAAAAACACCGGAAACTTCGGATATTACTCCGATGATTTCCGGTGTTATCTATTTCTACCGGTTAAGTTTAACTAACCTTATCTAATCTTATGAACTATTTTTTTTCTTTTCTCAACTCAAAAGTCTGTAAGATTTTTTCATTATTATCCTGCATAACCAACAATTTAGGTTTACCCGCCTGAAAAGAGATGCTTGTTGTTCCCCATAATTGTTCTCCATTGCTGTAAAGTGTAGTTGACCGCCAGTAATCCTCATATTCATCTTTCTTTACAGGAATGCAGTATCTGAATTCCTGCATACTAATTCTTTTCTTCTCTTTTTTCACAAAGTTATCTCCTTTTATCAATTATTTTTCTGTCAAGTTTTTTTTGTCTCCTTAAATATAGCAGAGACATATTTCTCCGGCAAAATCTGTTATTATATCGACTTTTTTGCCGGGTTTGGCATTTATCCGTTCCTTCTCTTTCTCCATCCATTCCACGATATTGACCATACCGTAAACGGAGTCGAACAATATTTTTCTTTTAACTGCCCATTTAGTAATTTCTTTATTGTATTTTCGTCTTTGCTTCTCTCCGTTGATATAGATAGGATTATGAATTTCATATTTTGAGGGGTGATTTCTATTGTATCTATCTTTCATTTTTCCTTCCTTTAAAATTTAAAAAATATTATGATGCAATTCCAACATCAAATTCCCACCGAACAAAACTGCTAATAATTCCATTTTTTATTAATTGCCTCTTATTAAATCCAGAATACCAGACTTCTTCCTTCATAAAATTAAATACATAAATTTTAATTTTATCTTTTTTTGTAGGAAGTCTGTTGTATATAGTATAAAATCCGTCCAATGCTAAAGGATAAAAACTTATTTGATTAAGTTTCAATTCTTTTTCTGTAGGAACAATTTTATGCCCAAAAATCAAACATCTTATAATATCCCAATAATGTTCATTTATCTTAATTTGTCTTCTATCTTTTCCACGATACTGAACAGCAAATTCTTGCTTATTATCATTATTATTTTCTTTAATTATATTCTTTTTATTTAATAATGATTTTAACCATCTTTCGTTTTTCTTTAACCACTGAATTGCTGTTTTGTTATCCATCATTCCTCCTAAAAAGTTGAAAAGATATTATATCCTTCATCTCCTTTTCTTCGTTTCCAATTATTTTTCTTCTTCGGTTTTTCCGCTGATAGACCATCACAGCAGAAATAACCAACAACATCGGCAAAATCAGTATATTTAGGGATAATAACCGTATCCGTCAATGCTACCATTTCTCCTCTTACTCCCATTTCAAGTTTTCTCTTATAGTTTTTCAGACCATCTTGAGTATGAAATAGGGTGTTGGCTATCAATAAATTAGGTAATCCATCTGGTTGTATTGCCAAATGTTGTTTGACAATTTTGTGTCTATATGCGACTTCTCCTTCGGGGTGAGAAGAACTGTAACTTTTAATAAAATCAAAATTAATAGATGGGTCGCCGACTTCTTCGGAGAGTTGAGCAGCGGAACTCATATAGATTTGATACAGGTATCTCTGTTGTTCATTCTTAAATCCTCTTGACTGCCAGCCGAACCTTCTGTCCATTATTCTTCTTGATACTTTCCAGCCTCTATTTGTTTCCAGTCGCCACCAGTCTTTCACCATTTCATCAACAGAAACGGATTTTTTCATATTCCAGTAATGTTGTTTCTTCTCAAAGGGATATTCGGCAACAATAAATTTTCTTCCATTAGGAAATACCCACCCCCAGATAACAGCATCAGATTTGCCGTCTTTGGGGTCATTTACCATCTTCAAAATACTTCCTGCCGGTATTTCATATTCCTTTCCGGCAATTTCAAAACCTTTTGCGGTGGGAGTAACACAATGGATTTCAGGAGAGAACTCGGGGTAAATATACGCTGATGAATATCCAACTTTACCATAGACACGAGCATCTTTTTCATCTTCATCGCAATCTTCGACCATATCGTCAACAATGTCGGGATCAAGATGTCCTCTTACTCCTCTTTTCTGGCACGCTTCGTATAGGTCGGCAGTTACATAGTAATGCGTTTTTCTCCCGCTTTTATTCTTCTTTGAACATTTCTCTATTTCGTCTATAACATAGGATTCAATATCGATAGCCGTCATTATAACCAGTAATATCCCGCCCATTCTCTTACGCCATTTTTGTCTTTTATATATCTGCTCAGGCGGAGGTTCATCATCAATTATCAGACCAACATTTTCACCTTCATATTCTTCCGGATTCTGTTTATAACTATATCCTCTTACAGTAAAACCATTCTTATAAATTTCAGAGATATAAGTTTTTCCCAGTTTCCTTGTTTCTATTTCCTGCCTGTCCAATATGTTTTCCGTCTCATTGTATCTTATATCCTCTTCCTGAACTTTAAGCATATCAGACAATTCTTTCATTTTATTGACCAGCATATTAGGTCTGGTGCAATACCATATCAGCTTAGGGAAAGGAAAATTCCAGAAGATAGGATAGTCAAACCAGCCATTTTGAGGCTTATTGACTATATTACATATAATATGGAAAGTAGAGGTAGTTTTTCCTATTCCATTCGCACAAGTAACAAAAATTGTCGGGGCTTTAGACTCGCTTACACTATCAGCAAAAGTTTTTATCAAGTTCTCATTCGCACCATTAGGACAGTAGAACATCAGAGGATTAGCCTTCACCCCCTCAAGGTATTTTATTCTGTCCGCTTCATTAGTGAATCTGGTAGCAGTTACGAGGGGCTGTTCCGGTTGCTTGAATAATTTATCCCTCTTCATAATCCCATCCATTTCGATTTCTCCTCTGACCATTGCTTCCCGAATTCTTCATTCATTACAAAGACCAACCATAACTGTTCCGCTGAATCAAAATTAATATCTTCCCAATTTTCATCAAAAAATCTGAAAAATTCTTCAAATATAGCAATACTACCAAAATATTTTTTTGTGATCATATTCTGCAACTGATCTTGTCTCGGCAACCAAATAGCACCGGTTGTATCATACATATAATATTCATCACTGCAATCAAAATAAAGCAAAACCCTTCTCTGCTCAATTCTGTATTGTTTATCATCTTCATAATAATCTTCTTCTTCTACAAATAAATCATTTCTATCCTCACAGTTGCTCATATTTTTAGCAAAATAATCTCCATCTTCAAATATGTGATCTTTCTGAATTTCTCCTGCTTTCTCACACATTAAAGTATATTTATAAGATTTATCCATTCCGATATCTCCTGAATTTCTGCCAATGCTTTGACTTTAAATAATTACGATATTCTCTTTTGTTCATTTTTCCCTGTTTCTTTCTATTAACTCAAACCTGTCAATCTCACTGGAAGATATATCCTTCATAAAATTCTTGTCATCCTTGAATATACTATAAAGAATCGCATCAACTCCATGACCATCATAAGCAAATGCAGGATTGATCACATAACCCTTCAACCCCGAAACATTGACCCGACGAATATAACCACCAGCATAACTCTCCTTCATAAACTTGTCCATCGTCCCCTTACTGATACCAAAATACTCTATTAAATCCTGCTGATTCGCCGGCTCTAATCTCCCCCTCTTCAAAATTACTATTAAATTAATATAACGAGCAGTCATCTTACTTAACTTACAAAATATACCGTAAAGATAAAACGAACTGTATTCCGGATCAAGACCCTTAAAACTGCGAACATAACGATAACGATCCTTGTAATGAACTATCCTCGAACTTATCTTCTCCTTGAATGGCTTTAATCTTGATGTATTCATCTTAACAAATCTCATTCTTGCCTTCTTATGCCTTCTCTCGTGACATTTCCGGCAAACAAGAATAACATCATTCAAAGATTCGTTCCAGAGATTATTATAATTAAGATGATGAACATCTAATTGATCAGATACCACTCCGCAGTCCATACATTTATGTTCCAGATTCTCCTTCACCATCTTCCTGAATTTCTGCCAATGTTCAGATTTTAAATAATTACGATATTCTAATTTATTCATTTATCCCTGTCTCCATTTCATCTAACTCTTTCTTGCCATTAAATAAATCCCAGACACCAGCACTTACCTCACTACCATTTATTACTATATCAGGATTTACATAAAAACACTTGTCATCTTTATCATACTTGATGATATTCAACTTATCCGCCTCCTGTAAAAAACGCCACGCAGTAACAGAAGATACCTCCAAAATTATAGGAATATCTCCCTTCACTAACGGAATGTTAAACCTCTTCTTCTCCGTTGTCTTTACCAACCTGTTAGTCTGATACTCTAAACAAGGATACAATTCTAAAAAATATAAATTGAATATCTTCGTCTTAAACGGCTTACTCCTCGCTACATTCATCTTTATAAACCTCCACTTCGGCGAAAATATATCCTTCTTCGTAAAATATCCACCATCAATAATTCCTCTTTTCTTATTAACAGACTCATAATAATAGACACTTCTCTTAATTTTACACTTCGACACATCGAGTTACCCCTCTATTCATAAAAATTCCAACAATAAATATAATAAATATCTGTAACCAAAATTTCAATAATGAAATGTTTGTCAACTGTTTTCTTTAACTTATGTAACTTTTTGAACAAAACATAACCCAAAAAACATTAAACCTACTGAAAGAAAATCGACCCTTTCCTTTCACCTACTGAAATGTTTTAAAATTGCGTAAACCCCCATAATAAAATAAATTAAATAAAAAAATTGTCTTTTCTTGTATCTTATCTATATAATAATAAGATTACACTACTGAAAGATTTGAAAAAAAACCAAAATTATTAATAAATAGTTTCTCTGCAAACTATTTGATAATAGTCAAATAAATGTAAACATTTTGTGAAAAAATTTTTTTTATTTTTTTTTATTTTTATTTTTTTTTACTTTTTTTTTTGAATTTTTTTTATTTGAAAATTTACAGATAAAGACAAACACTATATATTTAAAATAACAAGCCTTGCCTATTCATCCCCTTCCCGTCCTTCGATCTCGGACTTTGGGAAGACGCTTTCTGCCAGTTCTCGAGCATCTGCTGTGATCTTCAGGATACGCTTATCAACTTGGGATTTCATTTCAATTTTCTTTCCGGTAATCTCTGCTATGTTCTTTGTAGTTGCGGAGATGAGTTTTGACCTTGAGATCGCAGTGTCAAAGGCTTCATCGAATTCTGACTTTGTGATTTTTCCTTTCAGCAACCTGCTTTTCAGGTAAGTAAGTTCGTCAATCAGTCTGTTCTGAAGTTCTACTATTTTCTGATTTCCCTCGATCTGCATACCTTGAGAAGCTAATAATTTTATCGCGTTTTCCTTTGCTATTTGTTCCGCCTGAATCTGCGTATAGACCGCAAGAGTGCCGTTCATCGTATCGCTTGCTTTCCGCAACGCTTCGTATTTTTTGCTTGGTTTTATTAAATTTCTCATATATCCGTAGGGCAAATTATTTTCCTCACAGAATTGTCTGAACGATCCTTTGTATTCCCAGAAGTCTTTTGTGATTATATCTTTTCTCCACGATGTTTGTTTTGTGCTGACAGAAGGTCTGATATACTTTTCCGGAGTTTTCTTTTTCATATTCTCACCTCTAATTTTTCATTGATTATATTTATATTTTTGTCAAGAGTTTTTGGTAATCTTATAGTTATGTTATACTTTTTTAGTTATATTTTTGTTTTCTTGCAAAAATAAATAAATAAATACTTGACAGGATGTGGGGATATTATTTGCTTGTTTTGTAAATAAAAAGGAGGAGTTATGAAATCTTACATTGAGATCATTCATAACAGTGGAGCGGTTCGGATAATGAGCCACAATGAATATTCGGAATTCACTTACAGCCATCCCAGTATGCCGGATATAAGTGAAGTTAAGGTTGTTGTTGAACTGCCGATCGAGACTTACAAATATGTTATTTATAAGTCTGATTAATGATCCTTGCAAGGAGACATCTTTTCGGTGTCTCCCTCAAGGCTCATTTTGAGTTTTTTCGTTCTTTTCAGTCGCATAGAGTGATAAATCGAATAAGAGACTGATTTTCATCATATCTCATTAGATTAGTGTAATTTCATTAATCTAGGAGGAAAAAATGGAAGTTTCAATATCTTATAATATCAAGGATGATCTCAGAAAAAAACGAATAATTGAAGAAAAAAAATCAGAGCGATTTTTTAAAAAGTATTTTCATTCTTATGATGTTCAGGATTTTTCTAGCAGCACAATGGAAAAACTTATCAATGCACCTGGTAGTTACATTGATAAGGCTGACAATATTCACCTTGTTTTTCGCTGCGATCTTGATTTTCTTATCGAAACAGAAGACAATCTTTTACTTGCGATAAGTCGTGAAATCGAATATCGCAAGGGACTGGAAAAAATTGAAAAGGAAAAGCAGGAAAAAGAAAAAATTGAAAAGGAAAAATTCTTTTCTGAAATGAAATGCTGGATTGAGAAAAATGGAAGTGAATATCTGAAAAAGTGTCTTTCATTGGGAATTCCCTGCAAGCGAACTTACAGAATGGAGCGTTATGCTCCGATCCTGGATAAGATTGGAAATGATATTGCAAATCCTGAAACCAGGATTGACGAAGATTACGAATGGCAAAGTCGCGGAAATCCAAGCGAATATCTTCTTGATGCTTTGATTTTCACTCAGGATAATTTTCCTGAACTGGAAGCAAACATTGTCTATGTCACAGAAAATAATGATTATGATATTGATGGTTTTGAGGCTTTGCACATTCGTGCTGAATGGGCGAATTTCGGTTATTTGATCTGGTAGCAATATTTTTTGTTATCGTTTTGAAATAATTTTTTCAAGACAAACTATGATCCATGTATATCCTGGAAGGTGGTTTGTCTTTTTTTTTGTCCAAAAAATCGATTTAAAAAGTGAATTTTCCTGATAATTCGTTCTATATAGGGAACGAAAAAACTGGGGAAAATTTAAGAAAAATAGGGGGAAAAATGTTAAAACAAAAGAAATTTGTAATGTTTATTTTCAGAAATTGGGAAAGCAGATTAAATGGTGTGTTTATGGATTTAATGTATTTTTCAGATAATATTGAAGCATATAAATTCGCAAATGCTCACAATTTAATCGTCTCTGTCCAGAAAATTTAAGGGGGGAAACTATGAAAGCAATATTATATTGCAGGGTTTCGACTGTAGATCAAGCCGAAAAAGGTCAGTCAATCGAAGCCCAGACAGAAAAACTGAAATCGTATGCGATTGCTAACGGTTTCAGAGATTATGAAGTCATTACGGAGAACGGAACAATAAGAACCGGAAGAAATGGAACTCTTCAATGGTTTATAAAATTTGGAAAAAATGGTCTAAAAACGGTTACTAATGCCGTTTTGACGATCAAGTTGTCGCTATAAAAAAACCCTGAAAACAGGGAAAAATAAGGAGGAAAAATGAGAGAAGAAAAAGAGATCAGGCAAGTTGTAACATTCAGTTTGCCGTTGGAAACAATCCACAGGCTTCGTGCTTATTGCGGACTTCACGGATTGAAACAATCGCATATTGTTCAGGAACTGCTGGAAAGGTTCTTGAAGAAGGGGGAGAAATGAAAACATATTATATCCAATACAATATTGATCGATGTAAATATGTTGTTTGTTATCACGATGGGAATAAAAAGCATAAAGACGGTAGCAATTTTTTTGATATTGCTATTTTTAAGAATAAAATTCATCTATCTTCATTTATTAATAATCTAAAAAATCAAGGATATAAGGAGTCAAGATGACAAAACCTAAAAAAACACTATCACCACGAGAAAAAATCATCAGGAATTTCCGCAAGTTAATTGTGGAATTGGATAAATACGCCGGAGACAAGGTCTCTCTCGAGGAAAAAGAGGTTGCCTGTATTCTGGACGATATTAAATCATCCAAAACCGAGTTTCAGGAGGTGACCAGATGAAATGTCTTAACGACTTTGAAAAGTTTGAAAAGATCGAAAATCTTATCCTTAAGATTAAGGAAATCAGAACGATATTATTTTCGTCCCTGATATTCAAGGACATACAAACCATTCAGGAAAGTATGGAAGCATCTCCTGAATATAAAAAACTAATGGAGGAAAAATGAAAACAGTAAGAAAGCAAGACACAAAGCTTGCACAAATCAATAGAATATCTTCAGAATACAGGGTACTGAGAATGGATCCATTTATCGGATATTACAAGGAATTCATTGAAATTTGTTTCTCGGAAGGAGATTTTCGATCGAAAAAAAAACTCCTTTATATTGATATAATAAATATCCCAAAATATTCTCGAAAACCACACGAAGTCCCAGAAGCAAATGAATTTCACTATCTTGATAAGAAATTCGATTGCAATGATTGGTACCTGGAATGGCTCGAATCTGGATCTAATTTCAGAGATGATGAAATCATCATATATAATGAGGATAAATATGATTTCGAGAAAGCTGAAAAATTCCTTAATATCAGGAAGAATGGAGTAACTATCCATTCTATACCGTTATTTGCACCCTGAAAACAGGGAAAAATCAAAAGACCCGTTGGTTAATTCCATCGGGTCTTTTTTTTTACCTCGCAAAAGGGGGATATTGCGAGGTGTTCTGATATTACTCGCTCCGACTTTTGCCCGCCAGAGCGATATTTGAAAGCCTAAAATTCTAAATATTCCTGTATATTATTCTTTAATCTCTCAACTGCGTTATCAAAATATTCTTTATCAATTTCGCAAATATCAAGGTCAAAACCTAAATCCATACAGGCAATTCCGATTGACATTGAACCGCCGTGACTATCGAATATCTTGTCGCCTTTCTTTGCGTAGTTCGTTAGTAACCATTTGTATAATGCAACTGGCTTTTGTGTCGGATGGATTCGGATTTCCTTTTCTTTCATATTTTGCTGTAACATACCATTCCAGCGATAATGGTAAATTCTTACAGCAGTTTTAAATGAAGTCCACGCTAATTCACAATCAGCAAAATCATTTTTCCCGTTATCTTTATCCCAAACAACCCAACAACTACTATCATAAGGAATTTTAGATATGAAATGGTTACCCCCCCATATTATTTGATTTTTTGATATTCTTATAAGTTCTTGAAAATATGATTTTTCTGGTGACTTATCGTCTTTAAATGAGTGATAATTTTTACTGATAGATAATTTCCCTCTTGTAAAATTTTTATCGCCTCCTTGTTTTATACCATACGGTGGATCGCAAATGGAAAGTTCAAAATATTTATCCGGCACATTTCTCATAAATTTCATACAGTCAATATTATATAATCGGACATTTTTAATCTGGAAATCTGGTTTCATTTTCATAATCATAACTTATAAAAACATTATAAATCCCTTTTGAAAGAAATATATCATACAATAATTTACCGGTAAATCTTTTAAATTCAGGACTTTCATATTCAAGGTCTTCTCGATTGTGCCATATTTCGTATGCTTCCGAATCAGGTAAATAATTAAAACCGATATAAATATCATTAAATTTATCTTCTATTCTTTTTATAATGTTTTTTATATTTTTCTCAATTTCATATTTATCCATTTTAAGCCCTTTTTTATAAAAGTAGTATCATTGCTTAACTTTTAAAAATTCTCTCAATCTACCCTGCTAATTTTTAGCCGTAGAGGATAATTCAATGATATTCCCTTTGGTTTTCACCCTTGTTTTCAGAATATCGAATTGAACCAGCAATTTTTCTACACCGGTTTTGGTTACTTCTATTCCTTTCTTTCCCTTGCAATAAATACACGGATAATTGTTCTCATCAGGTTCTTTCCTGCCTGTTTTCATTTCTTCCGGTGTTAGAGTTCTGTTTGACGGTTCTGTCCCTGTCCCTCCGCATCGGTTACAAATCACTGTATATTTGATTTTCATTTTTTCCTCTTTTTTGTCCGCTCCGAGATGGAGTTCCGTTATGAATCGGATACCTGAAATAATCAGGACTCGGAGCGGAATGTTTGTTTATCTCCAGCGATAAAGTGCTTTCTGCTGGTCTATCACTTCATAATCGATAAGACCTTCTTTCCTTAACTCTCTCATTTTTCTTGAAATCGTGGAATCGAATGGTTTATTTCCGAAACGGATAAGTTCCTTCCGGACAAAATAAAACATATCCGTTGCGAACCATCTACTTTTAGTTCTATAAAAATTTATAGTTTTTTCATAGAATTTAAGAATTGCCCAACAGACCGTCCCTTCTTTGTTTTTCATCTTTCCCTCTCTTAATAATCTCCGCCAATAAGGAGTTTCTTATTGATTTTTTTAACAATTTAACTAATACTTCTGCCTCTTTTATTGTTATACCTACTTTATTTACATTCCCTTTATTGTCTTTTGTTCCTAAACCAATTAAATGACCGTATTCTTTATGTTCAAAATCAAATACTATAATATATCCGACATTATCGTCACAATCATATTTATATACTTTTGATTTAGTTCCGTCTTTGTTAAAATCTACTGTGCAACTTTTAATCAGAATATCATCTTCATTATTTTTTTCCATCTTTTTCTCCTTTTTTATAACATCTTATCTCCGCTGTTGCGGAGCATCTTGATGTTATGTCGCTATAGTTTTCTGCCACAAATTGGACAATAATTGATATAGGCAAAATCAATTCCTCGTGGCGAACAAACTACTAAAGATGGTTTATTATTTATTTCGTCATAGCCAATTGTTACGAGTATCGCTGTTCTTGGATCAGGAAATCCATTATTGATTAAATCTTTATTCTCCATTACTTCTTTCTTGCAATATTCACACATTTTTATTTTCTCCTTTTATTTTTTCTTTCTGACAAATATGCAATATAACAAGCGTATCCGTGATTGTCTCTTTGTATGCACGCACAAATCATTCTGATTTGCACGGCATACGCAAACCGTTATGTCGCTAATTTTTCAGATATTAAACGGTTTTGGTCTAATAGATCATTAGCAATATTTTGGAGATTGTTAATAAAATCAATGTCAACCTTACCGTTCAAATCAGTAATATCTTCATTGATTTTGACTGTTCCGGTTTCAATTATCAATTCGATAATACTTGCAGGAGAAACTCCGTCTCCACCAATATAATTTAATCTAATTTGCATTATTTTTCCTTCGCCCATATCCTACATCTTTTGTTTTTTTCAATAAAGGTCTCCAATGAGTTATTGCATTTTGCAAACCATTATCCCTTTCCCAACATATTTTCCCAATAAACCCTAAACTTTTAACTGTTGCATTTTCCGACTGATGAAAATAACCAGAACCTCTAAATTCTACTGGTTGTGATTTTAATGGTAATCTGTCTTTTACGCTTATCCATTCCATATCATTCATTGTATCCCCTTACCACCATAACCCATAAAATATATTTGGGAATGCCTTTAATCCTTTTTCAACTCGTTCTTTTTCCTTGTCATTAAATATTCTTATACCATTATCTCTGGACAATAATTTCATTGCATCTAAAAATGATTCAATTCCTTCTTTAAAATCATCTTTAATTATTATATGTTGGCTTGCCAATTCAATGTATAACTCCAATCTTGGAACTATAAAGTTTGCAATAGTATCACCTAAAGACCATGTTTCAGAATCGTCAAAACCCCTTTCAATTCTTTGTTTGACATACTCTTTTTCTCGGTCATCATTTTTATCTGTTAATGAAAAACAGATATTTGGTATTCCTAAATACTTTATGTCTATTTTTTTCATTATATCTCCTTAATTCTCCAACTCATTAAAAATCCTGCACTGCTTAAACGAATAAATTTTTGTGATGTTTTCAGATAAACAAACCAATCATCATATTCCCTAAACCAATCCAATGTAAATCCAAATAAAGTTAATTTGATAATTCCTCTGAAATTATCTCGTTTTTCTAATACTGATATTTCTATGATTTTCAATTTTCTTTTCCTTTTTATTTTAGTAATCGTTTCAAGTTTGGTTTTTGAAATACTGTTGTGACCTGTTCAAGATTTTTGATAAGTTCAAGTATCTTATTTTTGCTTGGTTCTGGTAAGTTATTGTTACCTGAATCTGCTCCAATATTTATTTGATGAATATTATTTAAAAAATCCAACAAATAAATAAAATCATCTAATTCAAAATCCATAATTGGTTCAATAGTTATCATTATTGGAAATGCATCCGATAACAATATTAATGATTCTATTCTATTGCTGAATTTTTGTCCGCCGGAAAAGTTAAAATATTCATCTTTTGTTGTTTCAATTGTCGTGCTTAATATTGTATTTTCAGGTAATTCCGTAATAACATCTGAAAATCTTTCTGGGTTTTTGCTTTGAAATAAATATCTATTTTTATTGTATTGATTGCAATGATCAAGTGTTCTCTCTATCCACAATGAAGGAATTTGATTTGCCCACATATCACAACTTGAGCCAACAAAGATATAATTATCCGAACCTAAATTAGTTTTTAATTCTTTTTCGTCAAAATGCAATTCTGGTTGTGGGAATCGTTTCATATAGCAATTATGAACGATAAAACCATTAGCTATAAAATTTTCGCATTCTGTTTGCAAGTTATATACTATGTTACCTGATGATTTTTCAATCTTTATTATCTCGCTATGCTTTGTTCCTTTTACTGTGTTTCCGAATATTAATCTATTGGATTTTATTGAGTGTCGTACTCCACAATCAAATAATAAAAACATTTTAATCTCAAAACTTGAATTAATTCTTATACAATCTTTTTCTTTGACATAATCTATTTCCAAAATACCAAGACAATCTAAAATAAATTGAAATTTATTTTTATTTGCGATTTCGCTTTGGGATATTCTTATTGTTCCATTTTTCCCAACGCTACCATTAGTATCAATCATTCCAGCAATATATCCTCTTGCATAATCTGTGTTAAATTGATATTTAGTCATATCAACAATTTTTAATACATCATTAGTTCTTCTCGTATGAAGCATTTTACAATCATTGCCATAAGAATTTTTTGAAGCTCTTTTTATACCATCATTCAAAACAATGCCAAATAATGATTTGATTTCTTTCTTTATGTGATGGTATAATATATCGTTTACGCAAACTATTTCAAAACCTTTATATTGATTACCTTCCTTATTCTTGAAATTAAATATACACCCATCACCATCTATAATTCCTTTTAAATAACCAAAGCGTTGATTTTTTGAAAAGATATTAACTCCTTTATGAACATATCTTAGATTTTGAAATGGCGAAAAAGATTTTGCAGATTTCCAGTCTGATCCGTTTCTGTTTTCTGTGCTTCCCATCAAAGGATGTTCTGGAGTACAATACAAAATATTTTCTTTTGTCGTAATTTTTAAAAGTTTTTCTGCATATCTTTTTGATTTATTCACGACTTTAGATTTTACAAACTTATAGTAACCTTTGTTATTTGTTTTGCTTAATCCTATTATTTCATCGTCAATTTTAATATCTTCTATACATTTAATCGAAAAATCACCCATCAATATGTTTGTGTTTGCTGGATGACAATAACTGCAATCGTGCGGACACTTACCTTTACAAGTGTTCCAAGTATAGTCAATGAAACCATACATATTTCCTTTTTGTTTATTTAAACCCATTTTAACCTCCATTTGTTGTGTGTATTTATCTTCGTTTTTGTTCCAATATTGTTTTATAAGATTTCTGAAATTCTATGAATCTGTATTTGTCATTGAATATATAAGTAAGATGATCCATTCTCTCATAATTCTTGCCCATCACCTGAATAAGATTTTTCAGAATTTCAGGGTAATCTTTCTTATCAGTTTTCTGCAAATAATATTTTAAAGATTCTGGTTCAGGATATTCATCAGATTGTTTTATGTTTTCAGGATATTCTTTTTTCAACCATTTATTCGCCGTCAAATAAAGAGACTTATAATTTGTATTTTTTTTATAATTCTGTATTGAATCTAAAATATCATCTATCTGTTCTTTTGAATATTTAAGTTTGAGTTTTTCATATTCTGAAATTGATAATTTTAAATGTGCAAATTTTCTGTAAATCTTTTCTTGTTCTTTGTTAATTGGTTCTATTGTTAATAGTTTATTTATATGTCCAATGCTTTGCCCTGTGCTTTGCCCTATGCCTTCTATTTGCTTTGCCCTATGCTTTGCAATTGCTTTGCCCAATGCTTTGCCTTTTTTAGGCATAGCAGGAATAAGGCTAATTATGTTTGAAGAGTATTGATTTGTTGATTTTTGAATTAATTTAAAAAATCCCCAATCGACAATATCATTGAATGCTTTAATATATGTTTGATGTTTTTTTATTCCGATTGCCTCCATTACCATTTGCGAAGGAAATCCAAATTTCTTTTTCCAGCCTAACCGATTACAATGTTCAATAGCAAAAAAATAAATTGCGGAGTGTTTAGGTTTTATTTTTTCTGGATTTTCAAAACAAAAGTCAAACCAATTGCGTGATAATTCGTAACCATTCATTATATATCCCCTGAAATATATTCGTAGGTCGGCAAGGCTACTGTCAGGGATTTCACCCTGCCAGAACCTACGAATCCAAAATATTTCCTTCTTTAAATGTGTCAAATATTTTCTGTAGTTTTTTCATTTCTTTTCTATGTTTCAATAAAATTTACATCTGGATATTTATGCAGGAATAGTTTCTTTTTCAATCTGTAAACAGCGGTTTTGACGCCTTTACAATCCTCGATGACAGTTTCCTTTTCCGACACATCATAGTAACGGAAGTCTGCGATGTAATAGATTGCTTTGATTGTTTTACCTTTATATTTGAAATCATCTTGAAGTTTATATTTCGGCTGGAGAATCAAATTTTCTATCTCCCCCGCCATTTCCATCAGTTTCAGGTCTCGATACCTTCTTGCTTCTTTTTTGGAATCAAAAGTAATACCGTAAGAAATTGTCTTTTTAGCATTGTATTTTGATTTTCTCTTTTTTTTCATTATCCCCTCTTATCAAAATATTCCAGAACGGCAAATTCAATTATCTTCGATTTGGGACGATCTTGCTTCTTTGCATATTTAAGGATTTTATTCCAGATAGATGCCGTTAAATAAATGGTTTTGCCGATTTTTTTAGTATTTGTTTTGCCTTTCATTTTTCCTCCTACAAAGACAATAATAAATTATTATAATTTCTGTCAACCCTTTTCTATAAATTTTTTCAAATGAAAATAAATTATTTTTATCTTGACAGTATATCCGTAAATAAAATATCGTCTCTGTGGAGGTGAAAAATGGATTTATTACTTTTAATTTTAGCAATTATTATCGTTGTATTTATCGGTGTTTTGTTGTTTGCCTGCATTATTTCTTCTTGGAGCAGGCAGAGAGAAAAAAGGATTTTGAGAAAGGAAAATTTTAAAAGGAGAAAATTATGAAAAAATTAATTATTGAATTAGAAGAAGCCCCAAAAAATACTATGTATTTACATCAAGAAGGATTTGCGTTATCCGATGATAATGGACGCATTTGTTCTTGGAATACAACAGAACCCGGTTGCTTCCCTTATCTTTACATCGAAAAAGGTAAATTGAATGGTAAAATTTTTCATATTACTGCAAAGAAATTACAAGAATCTATTACAAAATTTTTAGAAATATATAACTAATAAATTTGGAGGATAAAATGCCAACAGTAGATGAAGTAATATTAGAATATGCAAAGAAAAACGGTTATACCGGACTTTATTGTCCAGATTCAGATGGAGAGTGTGGTTGTTCACTTGATGATGATGATAGAAGAGAATGTATGGTATTAGACTGTAGGTTCGGATATGTTACCGAATGCATAAATTGTGATCATAAGGATAATTGTCCACTGCGTAAACAAGAAGATTGTGATATGTGCATAACTCCATAATCTGCGTTTTGGAGAGTTGGAAGAGGGAACATTTTTAGCATTAAAATGGGGATTGCTCGATGATTGTGTTTTGTTGTTGAAATTAGATGATTTCTTTTCACCAACTGTTTATGGGCAAGTGATTAAAAACAAAGATGCACAACATCAGCGAAGTTCATCTGTTAAGAAAAAGGAAGGAAATTATGAATATACTCCAAAGATTAAATGAGATTCTGGAATATCTGAAAAAGAATTATTCTGATATGAAGTATAGGGAGTTCGTTATCTATGATCATTTATTTAATCGAAAATTTGAATTGATCACAATTGGTTTCAGAGATGATTTTCTATTTATTAACTACAATGATATTTCAATTGAAAAAAATGGAACAGAAATTGAGATCAGGTTCTGCGGTTTTGAAAATGATATAGAGAAATTGAATGACGAGTATTTTGACGAAATCTTAAAAATACTTAAGGAAAACAATATGTGGTGTCCTGGTTGTGCAACCAGAATATTTGACCCATTTGAGTGGGACGATGCTGAAGAAAAATGTTGGGACTGTGCTAATCGTCTATCATTACCGGTTTTTTTTGAATATTCTGATGGGTTTAAGAAAGAAATTTAGGAGGAACAATGAAAAAAATCCAAATTAAAGGAAAGGATTATGTTGAAGTTCACGAGAGAATTAAGTTTTTCCGTGAGAATTTCAAAGATTATGCATTACTATCAGAAATGATAAGCAATGAGAATGGTGTTTGTATTTTTAAATCAAGCGTTATAAATCCTGATGGTATTACTCTTGCAACAGGATATGCTTATGAAAAAGATGGCAGTTCATTCATCAATAAGACTTCTTACATTGAAAATTGTGAAACATCGTCTTGGGGTCGAGCTTTAGGTAATTTCGGAATTGGAATAGATACTTCAATTGCTTCTTATGAAGAAGTTGCCAATGCAGTTAGACAACAGGAAATAACAAAACTGAATGGTGGTGGAAAAACTAATTCAAAGTTTGAAACAGCAAAAACAAAAGCCTTGAATATTGTCAAAAACATTAAAGATGCTAAAGAATGGGAGAAAGACCTTGAAAAACTGGAAAATGATATTATTGGATACACACCTGAACAAACTGGTCTGCTATATCACGCAGGATTGAAAGCAAAATGTATTGACTTGCATACACAAATACTCTGGAATGACCCTGAATTAGATATTGATGGTTTACGAGATGGAATGGCAAGCGATATTAGAACCTTGAAATATATCGACTTGAAAAAACTGGTTAAAGAGTTGGAAAAACTAAAGGGAGAACAAAATGAATAGTTATCCTGAAATTTTACAGCCAACAGATATATCTATTGGTCTTTGTATGTTGGAAATCATCAATAATAATATTAACGACATTGAATCAGAATATAAAAAACTTGCTAAAGTTCGGAAACAATACAAAGAGACGGAAGATAAGATAAAGAATATGGTCATTGATTTAATGGTGAAGGAAAAGAAAAATAAAATGAAGGTCGGCAATTATCTTTTTGAATTGAAATTAAATCCTGTATCAGTTGTTATCACCGATAAAGATAAAATTCCAGATGAGTATATGAGAGAGAAAATAATCAAAGAACCCGATAAGGTCAAAATCAAAAAATTCTATAAAGAACATAATTATGAAAAAGGAATTGCCGGAACTGATACCGATAAAACCTACAAACTGAAATATGAGTATTTGCCTGAAAATGATTATGCTTTAGATGATGATTTGCCATTCTAACTGAAAATAGGAGGGATAATAAATGCACGAAACTATTGATGGAGTATGTGATGTGTAGCGAAACGGAACATAGATACGCTTGTTAGTCGCAAAATAAAAAGAAAAGGAGATTAAGATGGAAGTTTTCAAAAAACACATTGAGTTATTAGGTAAAAATGCAGAAGATAAAATAACTGGATTTAAGGGTATTGTGGATAGTATAGCTTTTGATCTTTATGGATGTATTCAGGTAAGTTTAAAGCCACCATTAAATGATAAAGGTGAAATGACTGATGGATATTGGTTTGATGTTACGAGACTTAAAATAAGCAATACTCAAAGAATAGTTGAACTACCAAACTTCACAAAAGGCTATATTGCAGAAGGAAAAAAGGGTGCTTGCGACAAACCAACTAAATACGCCTAATGAGAGGGCAGTGTCACTTTCTTCTTGCGGTTCTAACTGGAAATATTGGTTTGGGACATCTGATGGTGATGCTAATCATCAAATCGTCCCAAACCTTAAAGGAATTAAAATAAGGAGTAATTATGATTGAAAAAACAAAAAAGGTTTATTATTGTGAGTTTTGTGGGAAACATTATATTCATAAAGGATATGCAAAATATCACGAAAAATGGTGTGCTAAAAATCCGAAAATGATGAGACCTTGTATGAATTGCATACATCTTTCTGATGCAGAAGTGACAGCATACAGAACTGGATATAATGGATATACTGAAGAAGAATGGGAATTTAAAGTAAAGTGTATGAAATGTGATATTACTAGCAAAATATTTTATCATCCAAGAATAGAAAGAACACAATGGTTTAAAGAATTTGGAGTTACAGAAGAACAAAAACCAATGCCAAAAAAATGCAATATGCAACTTCCAATATATGATAAAATATATAATTCTATTGAAGAATTAGAAGCAGATATAATATTTTAAAAATAATATGTATAAAGAATGGGTATTAGATGTAACAAACGGAGTAAATCCACCTTGTTTTATTCCTTATGAATTAAAAACAGACACTCTTATATTAGGTATGAATCTAATATCTGATAAATGTCCAGGAAAGTTGGTTGGTATTGTTCATTTAGATGGTCAAAAAAAAGCAAATAATTGGACAGAAAACAATCCTGATTGGTATAAAAAATATTCAAAATAAGGAAGAGACATAATGGGAAATTATGCCACGATTCTTTCCCAGAATCTTTCAACTTTCGTGGATATAAATGTTAGGAGGAAGCAATGGAAGCAATACAGGTTTTTAAAAGAGATTTTGATTCAATGGAAAATAACTCTTCTGATGCAAGGAATGATAAATTGTTAGGAACATTTATGCAAAAAGGTAGCTTGTCTGCACATGGTAACGCAGGGAAATATATTTCCAATTTAGAACCAATGAAACTATCGTTAGAATGGGATGGGAATGTATATCCTAAAATTTATATAAAAGAAATAGAAATAAAATGATAGCACCTAACATCAAGATGCTCCGCACTAGCGGAGATGTTATAGAAAAAGGAGAGAAATTTGAAACATATCCCTGCTCAAATTGATAACGACAGCAATATTGTTTTTAATCGTCCTGAAGTCGCTAAAGCATACCTCTCACGCTTCAAAAATAAAAGAGTTAATATAGAAGTCAAAGAAGCAAAGAAACAGACGACAAACAAACAATATGGCTATCTATTTGGAATCGTTATCGATGAACTATGTAAATTTACCGGATATACTGAAAATGAAATGCTGGAAATTATTAAAGATAAATTTCATTTTAAGGTCATTGAGATAAATGGAGAGGTTTACAAAGTTCATAAATCAATATCACGCAAGAGATCCAATATTGGTGTCCTGAAAGGCATAGTTGAGAAGGTTGTTATCTGGGCAGCAAGTATCGGTTGCTTAATCTCCGAGCCTGATTCCAAAGATAAATGGTGGGAATAAATGGAAAACAATTTAAAGACAATAGCATTGGAAGTTATTGAGATAATAGCAACTGAAATCGGTTATGATACAAAAGAGAAAATACTTGTTGATCGCAAAGACATTGAAGATATTTATTGTTTTGCTCACCTTTCGCTTGGGAAATGCGATAATCCACATAAAGATTGGAAAAAGAAATTGATTGAAATTCATAAAGAAATGAAAGATAGAAATATAATCTAATATCTATAAAGATGGAGATAAAAGATGAAACATATACAAGGAGAAGATATTACAGAAGATTATTGGATTATTGAATGTCCCAAGTGCAGAAACATAGAAGAATATGAAGGTTTTTTTGACCCAACTGAACAATACGAATGTAGGTATTGTAAAGAGAAATTTATGGTAGATAAAATTGTATTAGAGAATGGTGATGAAATCAGATAACATCAAGATGCTCCGCAACAGCGAAGATCGGATGTTATAAAAAAGGAGAAAAAAATGTTTAAAGAAGAATTGATTAAAAAAGTATTAGAAAGTGTTAAAAAAGAAAAAGGACACAAATCTATGAATAGCATGGGAGTGAGTGAATCGTACTACAACCCATATTTTATGATTGCAAAGTGCTTTAATGAAAATGAATTGAAACAAATGACAGAAATCGAAATTAATAACATATTTAGATTGGCTGAATTTGCTGGGAATGTTTTTTATTAATGGTGCATAACGGTCTGCGTGTGCCACTTCTTCTTGCTTTTCTTCTTGCTTATTGTGGACACGCTTGTTATAGGCTTTTATGATTTTAAACAATAAACCATTGGAGGTTATTATGAAAAACCAAGAACAAAAAGTTCGAGAGATAATTGAAAATTTAGAACCAATTAAATCTCTTAAACCTAAACCAGAAAATCAAGAACCGTTTAATGTTTGGTGTCCTATAAACGGTGAATGGATTCACTTAATCAAAACAAGCGAAAATAAATTTTATGTTAATGGAAAACTTCAAAAGAATTATCCCCATGTTACATAAAATTCATAAGTTGAAAAATGTTGACTTTGAACAAAGGCTTGCAAAATAGACTCCGATATTATAGAAATTACGGTAAACAAAGTCTTGCACCGCAAAAGATGTAGGATAATGTGAGAGCGAGTTGTTATATTTTTTTGTGTCACAATAAGATGAAGGAGAAAGATAGTGTATAAGTTTTTATGGTGGTATATTTGGCTTAATGGTAGAATAAGAGGATGTTTTCCTCACGAAATTGAAGCTGATGGTAAAAGAAAATTTAAACATAAATGGTGGATATTTTATTATGAAGTATAACTTAAAAATGATGTAGATAAAAATAATCCTTGTGATTATTGCAATGGGACAAAGGTGTTTAGTGGGATAAACTCATATAAACTATGGAAAGAAATTAACGCACTGAAAACAAACTCAACGATAGATGATGTTCGAGATGTTATTTATCATCTTTGCTGCAAATTGCAGGAGTTAGAATCAAAATTAGACAAAGAAGGAGATTTAAATGTATAAAACAACTGTAAACGAATTATCTGACAGAATATTCAAACTTATCCCAAATAATCTGCATATACTAAAAATGGAATCTGCTTGGGATTTATTTGATGTTGATGGTTTTAAATGTGACGATATTAGCCCATCATTTTTTCAGGCTACTTGTGCACTTAGTATAGCAAAATCTGATTATAAAAATCAATTTAATCTGGATTTAAAAAGGAGAAAAGATGAATGAGTGTAAATGGATTTTCAGCATATATCATAGACACTACGACACAGAATGTGGCGAAAAATTTATTACCTGTAGTGAAGAACCAATAATATTAAATTATGGTTTTAAATTTTGTCCATTTTGTGGGAAAAAAATTAAAATAATTGAAAACTAAGTTTTGCATAATGTCTAACTACCACTCCCTGCGTAAAGTATCCGTTAGAATATACCTCTCACCACCTTACCGACAAAAGCACCAAGAAGCGAACCAACTATATTGCAGGCAATATCAAGATTGCTCCATTTGACTGTTTCCCTTCCAATCCCGACCAGATTAAAACTAATTATAGCATAATCCTCTCTGCCTGAAATCAGGGTAAAGACCAAACAATAAATAAATCCTGCTAAAAGGTGCTGAATTTTATCGTTCAAGCACCAGAACCACTTTAATATTTTCCAGTTTTTCATTTTAATCCTCCATTTTTGAATTTATCAACAACCTTCTCAACGGAACGACCCATTAAATACCCACCGAAACCTATTTTAAGCAAACCCCAAAGTTCAGGTGGAAGTGTCAATACGGGAGCAGATGACCAGAATAATTTCAAATAAGGATATAGAAGGTAGTTATTGAAAACTATCAATCCGAACATTACCATTATTGCAGGACGCCAGTTCTTTGCAAGGAAACTGTCTGATTTAATCTCCGCCTGAATAATATTAGACTTTTCTTTTACAATATTCTCAACAAAAGTCATTATATTGACGGATAATTCGTTTTGGATTTGTTCAAATTTATTCCGCAGACTCTTTTTTTCCTCATCTGTTGTAGTCAAGTTATCGACTAAATCAGCTGCAGGTTTGAAAACACTGCTTACT
>Ga0136651_10000072_pt1 | contig 46606 bp, 80 predicted proteins | sample Mar14236cmmetaG_FD_94867 | JGI IMG/M metagenome (GOLD analysis project Ga0136651, IMG submission 94867) | Marine hydrothermal vent microbial communities from Guaymas Basin, Gulf of California to study Microbial Dark Matter (Phase II) - Marker... ... | reverse complement strand
TATGAATATGGCGGGAACGAATTTGTGTTCATAGATGACTTGATTGAAGCTGAGGTGATGCAAGATGACAATCAAAAACTCAAACCAAAATGTTTTGTATGTCACGATGAAGGGAACGGTTTTGACCACTGTTGCCTATTTCAGACAGATGGGAAATGTTATGCAAAATTCAAGGATTGGCTGGAGTGTCCTTCTGGTGGTAAGTATTCTGAGGATGTGATGCAAGATGTGTAATTTTTGGAGCGGGATAGTAACCAATGACGGCAGAATATTGTGGATTGATTCTGTATGGTCGCATGCTAAAATAATCAAAAAATACGGATTGAAAGATGACAAGTTAGAGGACAGGGAATTTGTAAAGGTTGAAATAAGCACAAATAAGAACATCTATTCCTGCAAGCCAGAAATAAAAGACTTCGAGTTTATGGTAGATGAAGAAGGGACACTTCCAGAATGGTTCAGGAAGAACAGGGAAGAGTTGGAAGAGTTGTGCTGGAAGGAATTCAGGAAGGCATACCAGACAGACAAACTGTTCAATCGTGACGACATAAGGGACTTCATTAAGTCGCTGAAGAAAATAAATTTATCCAATCCTGACGGCAAGCCGAAGAAAGAATGGAAGGTATTCTATGGAGAAACATGGAATGACGCATGGAATGCCGCATGGAATGCCGCATGGGATGCCACAAAGGAAGCTTCAAGGAATGCCACAGTGAATGCCACATTGGATGCCGTAGTGAATGTCATAAATGATGCTGCATTAATGGCAGGAATGATGGTAGTGTCTGATTTGGATTACCCTGACAAAGAAAAGCATGAAGCACACGCAAAGGCAAGGATGGAAATTTGGAGAAAGGGATACGGTCTGTTATGCGATGTGAATGGAGTGCTGTATGTGTATGCGAAGGATGTGATGCAAGGATGAGCAGAAATCATTTGTATAAAGTATTGGAGTATTCCAATGGAACAACTGTAACATATCATGCTAAAGACTGTTGGTGTAAGAAGAAGGTGATGCAAGGATGAGAGGAATCAACTTAAAAGATTCTATTAGACTGTTCGGCTTCAGAGATGCGATTGGCTTTTGGTTTAGATGGAGTTTTGTTGACCCATTACAGATGTTTGTCTGGCTAAACATAACACACAAGCCGTATTGTACTAAGCATGGGTTTTTCTGTGAAGACGGTTGTAATGCTAAAAAGATAACAGGAAAGAAAAACATTATAGAACATTGGAATAAAATTGAACTTGAGGAGAAGGTGATGCAAGGATGATGGAAATTAAAATGGCTGTTATACTTAGCGTAGTAGTCCTTTTGGTTTTTGTTTTTTATTATGCAAACTATTATGTTGGAGAAATGTCGCATGTGAAGACAGCAGATAAAAAAGAAACGGCAGCAAAATCAAAAATTGAAAACAGCGTTGTATGTGAAACAGACTGGATAATATTAGATGCATTTCTTGTAACAGCCATTTGCAACGAAAGTATAGTAAAACAAGCTGCCATGGAGTCAATTAATGATTTGCTAAAAAATGAAATCAGAGTAAATGTAACATATTTAGAAATAATGCTTACATTGGTTGAACGATACGACAAAAACAAATCATACTGGAGCAGTACGACCAACGAATGGGTTGACTACAACTGTGTGTGGGATGCTGATTTCAGATATTGCTATAACACAACAGAAATCGAGGATGTGATGGAATGAAATTAAAGAAAATAACAATAGAATTTACGGCAGAAGAAATTGATGCGATACACTATGCTATGACAATAGGGATTGATGTGCATAGTAAAAAGAATTCTGTTGCTGGAAAGGAATTAATAGATTTGGCGAGAGAAGTAGAGAAAAAATTACCAACAACGGTTAGGAGGGGTTGGTAAATTGATGAGATATTTAAGGATGTGATGAAGGAATGACGAGGATACATGGAAGTTATGACAAAGTAATAATGAGATATGAGAAGAAAGGAAAGTGGAGACCACCTAAAATCTATGTGTTTAAATGTCAAAAATGCGGAAGGAGATTTACTTGGACTTCAAAGAATGTTGTTTGCTTATGTGGAGCAAAATTAACGGGTGTTTTAAAGGAATCAAAGGTGATGCAAGGATGAGCAAGTATAAAACATGGAAACAGGCACTTGAAGAGAGTATAGAGCACCACAAAGATAACCTAAAGAAGTTGCAGGAACACGATGGAGATATTCTTAATGATTCCATCTATAATCAATTTGTCCTGCTTTCTGATAATGGAGTAGAGATAGGTTATGTTGTATATAATGAAGATGTTTGTTCGCTGTGTAATAGGAATGATATGAATTTTTGTATAAGATGTCCGCTTTTCAAGGTAGAGGGCAAAAAAAGATGTGGAGATAATGGAACTGCATGGAAAAAACTTTATGATGCTAAAACAAAAAAAGAGGTAATAGAAGCAGAGAAAGCAATGATAAAGAAATTGATAGAGGCAAGGAAATTCGTGAGGTGATTGTGGATGGATAGAGTCTTCATAATGCTGATAGCGTTGTTTTTTTTAATAAGAGCAATCTCTGCAAGCTTTAACGATGATAATGAGGAAAAGGAGATGAAAAGATGAAAATCAAAAGGAACATTTTAGTTTCATCGGTATTTATGGCTGCATTCTTCTTTATTTTTAATTATCTAGCATATGACTTTCTGCTAACAATGCTTTCTGGAGATGTGAGTCTGCATATGCCTGCCGAAGTTATGGGCTTGATGATTTTTGGCTCTTTGGTTTTCTTCATTTTTTCGTATATAGTATTTGATGAGGTGAGCAAATATTCAAAGTAACATACAAAAGGAGATGAGCTAATGAACACAGAAGAAAAGATAATGGAAGTGCTGGAAAAAACGACAATCGGTCTTAGTATATCTGAAGTGGCAAAAGCACTAAAAATAAGCAGGATGACTGCTGCAAGATACCTTGACAGGTTAGTGGCGGAAAAGAAGGTGTACAGAAGGAAAATAGGAGCGGTCAAGCTGCACTACAAAACGGAAATGTGAGAGTATGGGCATACAGTACTGGAAAGAGGAAGCCAGGGAAAACGGCTACATTAAGGCATACATAATAGACCATCGGAAGCCTGACTTGAAGACATCAATATTTCTAATGGAAAGGAGAGGGGAACTGTGAAGAACACAATCAAGTTCAGCCACGAATACCCGAAGCTGTGGGGACAATGTCATGCAAGGCTGATAGAAGTGAACATAACAGACTACAAATATCTTCATCCTGACCTGATAGAATATGACACAAGATACAATGGAGGATATTATCCTCTCCCGAAAGTAAGACTGATTCAGTTGGTTTTCTTGGGCGACAAGGGCATACCGTTCTGTACGATAAGGAGATGGACACCGAAGAAAGAGAAATATTATCAATCCCAGATTGGGAAGATATTCATGGTGGAGGTGAAACCCTAAGCGGTCTTTGCGGTGGCTTCCAGATTGGGTCTGTGGACACTATCTGCTTCACCTCACACACCGCAGAAGGTCGGGGGAATTTAAGAAGGTGATGCAAGGATGAGCAAAAAGAAGAACAGGGTTATAAAATGTAAGGATTGTGGTAAGATAATAGAATGTGAGATACATGGAAGTGAAGGAATAAGCGAATTTCAACATGACATGGATGGTTCATGGTATTATAGTTGTGGAAAGTGTATTGATGAAGGAGTTACAAGTGTATTGGGTTCAATTAAACATTGGTGTAATGGATTGGCGACATCAGAGAATAAACAATTACAACTGTCAGAGGGGATTAGTAATTACTTTAAAAGGCTTGATAGGAAGAAGGTGATGCAGAAAGGGTAAGAATGGATGGCACAGTAGTTTCTTGGTGGGTTCTACTGCTGGCTGTTCTAACCCCTGCAAAAGGTGATGCAAGGATGAATTATAATAAGGAATATTGGAAGTTGAGACAAAGGATAGATGAAATGATAGAAACACAGAATAATGATATACTTATTGCCGAGCAAGCGGGAGAGGTTGATGCTCGTGCGATAGATAGAAAAATAGTAGATGAAGTAAGTTTGGTAGGAAAGACTATAATAGAAGCGAAGATAAGAAAGGTTTCTCCTGAATATGATGACGAGCCAATATTGGAATTAGTTATGAGTGATGGCTCTGTCTTTGAGATTGTTTCTAGTTATGGTGGTTTTACAGGAAAGAGTGAAGATGAATATCCATGTTTTATTTCAGTTTTTGAAATAAGAAAATCAAGCAAGGTGATGCAAAGATGAAAGGTGTAAGAAAGAGCAGACCTAAATTAAGAGAACCTAACATAAAAACAATTCAAGCAAGGCAAAAAGCCAACAAGAAGATACGCAAAGATGAAATAATCAGGAGCTATGTCAAGAAGCTTTCAGAGTCAGGACTGCTGTATTCGCATAAGCAGATTGACATACTTAGTGAGGTTTTGGAGAAGGTGATGCAAGGATGAAGTGTCTTCATTGCGGTTGTGAATTGCAACCTATTGGTGCAGTATGGGGAAAAGGATACGGATATATATGTCAGGGATGCGGAGCAGAATATTGGATGTGATGAAAGAATGAGCAAAAAGAATCCATATTTAGGGAACATGGATATGTATCTTGAGGATTTAGAGTTGAATGCTAATTTGATATTGAGTTTCAAGAATTGGAAAGGCAAAACTGCGTTGATTAATAATCAAGTGGCTATCATTAATGACTTAATCAACGCAATAAGGGAAGATTTGAATATAAAGAAAAGGGTGATGCAAGGATGAAAACATGGAAGCAAGCACTTGAGGAAAGCATACAGCATCATAAGGATAACCTGAAGATGCTGGAGACGGCGAAGGGTAGATTTAGAAATTTTAGTGAGATATTCTGTTTTGGTGTAGGCAAAAAGAGAATATTTTATGATGATGCAAGCTGTGCCTTGTGTATTAGGCAAGAATATGTAGGATATGATTGTTCACGATGCCCGCTTGGGAAGTTGCAGGGAAGTAGATGCACCTTAAATCGGGGTGCGTGGTCTAAGTTAGTATATGCCAAGACAAAAGAAGAAGCAATAGAGGCAGAGAAGGCAATGATAAAAAAACTAATAGAAGCGAGGAAATTCGTGAGGTGATGCAAGGATGACAAACAAAATCAGGATATGGTATTACAGGCTCCTGCTCAGGCGAAACCACGCGATTTACTGGCTGGAAGACAGGTATGACGATTTTATAAGGCTGACAATACAGGCGGATGAACTGTATTGGAAGGCATTCTTCAAGATGGTGGATGTGATGAAGTGAAGAAAAAGTATAAATGTTGTCAAACAGTTGAAGAAGCAATGAATTGCAGGAATCCAGACTGCGAACTACGAAAAGAGTTACTTGAGAAGATAAAAAATGCATTCTTGAGGATGTGATGAAAAATGAAGAGGTCTGACATTGTCTTCATTGTAGCATGGATAGCGTTTTGGCTGACATTTTGCATTCTTCTCCAGGTATTCCGTCCAGAATGGGCTTTCAATGACATAAACCTCACAGCAAACATAACAAATTAAAATATGCTATCACAAAAATAATACGATAAATGTGAAAATGGGAGTATACAATCTGATAGCCAAATGCCCTTGTTGCGAAACTATCCTAATGGTAAAGAGAGACAAGAAAGGAAAAACGATATTGGTCAAGGTCGAATCAAGCAAAACCAAAGTAATATTGCAAAAAGAGGAAGTCAAATGAAAATATACAATATCATAGAAGCTGTCAATGTGGTAATAGAAGAAATACAGAAAAGGGGAATGAGCATAAGCAAATTGTCATATGTAAACAACAATAGGCATGCAGTAATCAAAACCCATAGCAGAAATTCTTTTTATATCCTTTTCAAGAGAGATTTCTTCCATTCATTCGGAAATATATTCGGCAATGTGAGTGGAATAGGGGAAAGCATCAATGAAAGTTGTCTCAGGCGCATAATAGAATCGGAAATAAAGAACATCCTAATTGTATATGCGAATGGCTATATTTATCGAATCTCACCTGAAAGATGGGTGGAATATGCCAAGAAGTATAGGACAATCAGAATCACAAAAACAGAAGAAAAGGACTATGGCTTTGGAAATGAGCGGACATATTCAATAAGCATAAAGGAGCTAGAACGATGGAACGGATGAAAATAATCAAGGATTTTTGCCAGAAATGCAATCAGGTCAAGAATGTTTTTTCCACAGACAGGTATGGCAGAAAAATCTGCATAGAGTGCGGAACAGTTTTAACGATAAAGGAGATAGAGTTTTGATGCTTGCCTTGTGGCACTTAAAAAATCAGGTGATTAGATGAATAAGGAACAGGAAATCTTGAAGAAAGCCAACGAAGAGCAGCCAAAGGAGAACAAGATAAAGGAGAACGAGATATTCGTTGGCGGAAAGGAAACCATGCGATATGTGCTTGCAGCAATGACGCAACTGTCCGATGGGATAAAGGAGATAAAGATAAAGGCAAGGGGAAAGAGCATAAACAGGGCAGTGGATGTGGCGGAAATCGTAAAGAACAGGTTCAAGAAATCGATGACATCGCATATAGAGACAACAACAGAAAGATACACAGGAAACAACGGAAAGGAGATGAATGTATCAACAATTTGCATAACTTTAACTAAGGAGGGATGATATGAGCAAGAAGAAAGAGCCTAAGCCGTTCTACGACCAGACATTCCAGATACCGTACACATGCGAGAAGTGTGGTCACGAAGGATTCGTTGTCAGAAGGGTATATTCCAGAAAAGTGGTCGTGAACGAGCCAGTGAAGCCTGAATACGACATACAGCACTTCGTAGAGCCAGTTTCGACTGTGCAAGACTTCATTGATGAAGAGCAGGCGGATGAAAAGAAGGATGAAGCCGAAAAAGAGGCAGAAGACAAGCCAGAAGAAAAACCGCAGAAAGAAAAAAAAGAAGAGAAAGAAACCAAGGAAGAAAAGTTGAATGCGGATGACCCATACCTGAAGCCTGACGGAAGCCTTTCAAAGATTGACGAAGCCATGGCAGCGACACAATGATGCCAATTCCCTTGCTCTTCCACTGGAAGGGCAGGGGTACTATATTTAGAGGTGTTAATTTGTTAAAAGTATTAATAGCATGCGAATTTTCTGGCATAATCAGAGAAGCATTCAAAAGAAAAGGATGGAATGCTTGGAGTTGCGATTTACTTCCTACTGAAATTCAAGGACAACATATTCAGGCAGATGTCTTGGATGTATTATTCAATGATGATATTTCTTTTAAAGGAGTTCCACCAAGATGGGATTTAATGATAGCACACCCACCATGCACGCATACAGCAGTTAGTGGAGCAAGATGGTTTAAATACAAAAAAGCCGAGCAAAAAGAGGCAATCGAGTTTTTTATGAAACTTGTGAACGCTGATGTTCCAAGAATATGTATAGAGCATCCAATAAGCATAATGTCAACAAGATATAGGAAACCAGACCAGATAATACAGCCTTGGATGTTCGGGCATGGGGAAACAAAGGCAACATGCTTGTGGCTTAAAAATCTTCCAAAGCTCAAACCGACAAATATAGTAGAAGGGAGAGAAGCAAGAATACATAAGATGCCTCCTGGAATAAATCGTTCTGCCGAAAGAAGCAGGACATATCAGGGCATTGCCGATGCGATGGCTGAACAGTGGACAGAATACATAAGAAAACATTTAATAATTTAACATTCCAATAGTTTTCTATGAAAGACTGGCATAAGTTCGGAATCGGAGTTATATTATTCTTTTTATCGCTGATACTATACAAAGAAGCAGGAATCACGACCACAGCAATCATAATGAGTGCAATAATAGGATTTATTGTCGCAGGATACATAATCATCATATTCATAAAAAAGGGCGGAAAAAGGGCTAATTTTTATTTCAGGGGAAACATATCGCCAGAAAAAGCCAAATACATAGCGATGAAACATCTGGAACTGCATCATAGCGCATCTCTTTTTATCAATGATGGCGGTGATGAGGACATGGAATACACAAGATATTTAGTGCCTGTGATGGCTGAACGGTGCTATCCTGCATCTGGAGAGGAATCATGGGTAGTGAAGGCAGCAGTGCATGACCCTCGCTTTTTCAATGGTCTCCCGACAAAGATACTGATATACATAGATGGCGCTGGAAATGTGATGAACGACATGATAATGAATAGCTCGACAGTAATCAACGATACGCTGTGGAGGCAGCCGAATCTTTTCTTCAGGGACATAGTGTCAAGGACAGCAAGACCAAGGAGCGTGCAGGAAATAATAGCAAGCAAGATTGAGGAAAAGGGCGAGATTCCAGAAGGCATAGGAAGTTCATTGTTCAGGAATGAAGAGGAATAGAATGGAACTAAACAGATTATTCAAAGAAGTGAAGAAACAAACAGAAGAAATCAATAACAAGCTTGAATTCATAAAAACAGAAGTAGAAAGGAAACAAAAAGATTTTGTAGATGAAATATCATCAATATCGGAGATGCTCAGATATACGAACATAGAAAAAAATGAAATAGGAAATTTCATAAAAGAGCCTTATGCAATTCTTCCTTCAAAGAGAAATGATGAATGGTATGTAATAGTGCCAAAATTCATAAAAATGAATTTGGGATGGCTCGACTTTTCGACACATACATACAATGTTTTCAAAATAAACAAGTTCATGAAATGGCTAGGAGATGTGCCAAAAGAAATAGAAAAAAGATTTAAATTCGGAAAAAAGATGCCATTGAAAGTATTCGATGGAATGATACTTACAGGAAAAGAGCATCAGGAAGATGTATGGAAAAAGTACAACAGATTCCTGTCACGAAGAGAGGGAAAAGACAAGATAAAAATAAAAAAAGGATATGAATTTAGGTTGATAGCTAATTTGATAAATGACGGGATATTGCCATTCATTCCAAAGCAAGTGGAAGACGAAGACATACTTGAAAGAAAATTAAAATTTGAATTAAGGGATTACCAAAAGGAAGCATGGAAGAAATTCTTGGATGTAGGTGCAGTGGGAATATATTGGGCGTATTCTGCTGGAAAGACATATTTTGGCATGGCTGCATTGCAAAAGATAAAAGGAAGAAAGCTTGTAGTAGTACCGACAAGGACATTAGTGGAACAATGGGAAGAGCGAATAAAAAGATATACAGATGCATGGAATGAAACAAATGTAATCACATACCATTCATTTCATAAAGTGCAGGGAAATGAATATTCACTAGTAATTTTTGATGAAGCACACCATCTTCCATCTAATATGTTTTCTAAAATGGCAACCTTAAAAACAAAATATAGAATAGGACTTTCAGGTTCTCCATATAGAGAGGATGGAAGAACAGATTACATATTTGCACTTACAGGATTTCCAATAGGATTATCATGGGACAACCTAATTGAACTAGGGATAATAGAATCACCAGATATAAAATTATACATAGTAGGAAATCTGAAAGATAAATTGTCAAAATTAAGAGAACTTCTGTCAACACAAAAGAAGACTATAATATTTTGTGATTCAATATCATTGGGAAACAGAATTTCAAAGGAATTTGAAATACCTCACATACATGGTGGTTCAAGAAAAAGAATAGAAGTTTTGCAAGAAAGCGAAATGACAGTAGTTTCAAGGGTAGGAGATGAAGGATTGAGCATACATGACATTGAAAGAGTAATTGAAATTGACTTCTTATATGGCTCAAGAAGGCAGGAAGGTCAAAGGATTGGAAGACTTTTCCATGGAATTGAGAAGGGAGAACACATAATATTGATGACAGAAAATGAATACGAAAAACACAGCAAGAGACTGTTTGCTATTTATGAACGAGGATTTAAAATAGAAATTGTCAGGTAGTTATGAAAGAAACATATAATATAAACGAAATAAGAAACACAATAATTCAGGGAGATGCTTTGGAAGAATTGAGGAAATTTCCATCCAATTCTGTAAATATGGTAATGACATCACCGCCATATTGGTGTTATGCTGAAGGACATAAAGTTTTAACAGGACAAGGCTGGAAAGATTTACAGGATATTCAGATAGGAGATAGAATTTTGTCTGTTAATCCCAAAAATATGGAATTAGAATATGTAAAGATAACTGCTGTCAATAAATGGAAATATTCAGATAAAATGGTTGAATTTAAAAATACTCATATAGACCTATTAGTAACACCGAATCATAAAATGTTTGTTTATTTTAAAAACATAGGTAAAGGCATTAAACCAAGGGATGAAGTCGGATATTTTAAATCCACAAAGAATAAGAAAGGCAGATTCTTTGTGGAAGCAAAAAATATTAAATCAGATTATGTTACAGCTAAAACAGGCTTTAAATGGAAAGGAAAAATAGTTAAATATTTTATTTTGCCAGAGCTGAAAACCTTTTATAATAAACAGGAAAGATATTACCCACCAGTAACAATAAAGATAGAAGACTGGTTAGCCTTTTTTGGGATATGGATAGCAGAAGGGACTGTCAGAGGCAGCAAAGGCGGAAAGAAAATTAGTTATTCTGTTTCTATTAAACAGAAAGAGCCTAATGCAAAAAAAATTAGAATGTTGCTTAAGAGGTTACCATTTAAGTTTAGTGAAACAAAGCATAGGGAATTAATAACATTTCAAATATCAAACAAACAATTATGGGCTTACCTGAAGGAATTTGGAAATTCTTATACAAAATATATTCCTAAAGAAATTAAAGAGCTATCTCAAGAATTATTAAAGATTTTTTTAAAGTGGTATTTAATAGGTGATGGGTGTATAAAAAGAGCGGGAACTTCACAGAAAGAAATTAGTTGCTATACTGTTTCAGAGAAATTAAAAGAAGATTTACAAGAAATATCATTGAAGATAGGAAGCAATATTTCCATTCAGGAGAAGAATAAATTAATTTTTTTAAGACGAAAAACTGTGAAGCTTAAAGGAAGTATGAGAATTGTGGATTACAAAGGAATGATTTATGGTATTGAAGTAAAGAAAAACCATACTCTTTGTATAAAAAGGAATGAAAAGATTGTTTTTAGCGGAAATTCTTTGAGAGATTATGGCGAAGCGACAAATACTATTTGGGACGGTGATGAGAATTGTGGGCATGAATTTGAAGTCGTGGAAACTAAAAGACCTAATGCATCAGGCGGTAAGACAGAATATGCAAAACAGAAATTGTCAATTAAAGGAATGGATAACTATAGCGAATTTGTTGATTATCATAATAGAGTTACTAAAAGTTCCTTTTGCAGAAAATGCGGTGCTTGGTGTGGACAATTAGGATTAGAGCCAACTTTGGATTTATACCATAAGCATATGCTGCAAATAACATCAGAGCTGAAAAGGATTTTAAAGAAAGATGGAATAATGTTCTGGAATCATGGAGATAACTATGCAAGTAGTAGAGGATACAGTGACCCGAAATATCCAAATGGCAGGACTGGTGAATTTGATGAACCATCTGCATATCCACAAGGAAACATTAAACCAAAGAGTTTATTTATGCAAAACTACCGTTTAATTCTGAAGATGATAGACGAACAGGGATGGATACTCCGAAATGTGATAATATGGCACAAGATAAATCACATGCCTTCAAGTGTAACCGACAGGTTTTCAAATGCCTACGAACCTGTATTTATGCTCACAAAAAGCAAAAAATACTGGTTTGACTTGGATGCTGTGAGAGCACCACATACATCTAATGTTAAAACACCAAAACATAAATATACAAAAGGAGAACCGCCTAATGCTACTTATGCCAATGATGTTGAATACAATCCTCTCGGCAAGAATCCAGGCGATGTCTGGAAGATACCGACACAACCATTCCCAGAAGCACATTTTGCTACATTCCCTGAGAAGTTAGTAGAACCAATGATTAAATCTGGATGTCCACAATGGATTTGTAAGAAGTGTAGAAAAGCAAGGGAGAGAATAGTAAAAGTTCATAGACCACCAGATTATGACCCCTCTTGTATTGCGGATTATGCTGATAAGGTTCATCCTAATTGGCACAACCGACCCGTGTCCAAAATATTCCAAGATACATTAAGAAGTAAAAGAAAAACCGTTGGCTGGACTGACTGCGGATGTAATGCTGGCTGGGATTCAGGAATAGTATTAGACCCCTTTGCTGGGTCTGGGACTACTTTGTTAGTCGCAAGGAAACTATTAAGGGATTATATCGGCATAGAATTGAACCCCGAATACATTAAAATTGCAAAGAAGAGGATTTACAAGATACCAGAACGGCTTGACAAGTTCATAGAAAGGATTTAAATCTTCCTATATAATTAAATCATATCATGTCTCACTTCGGTGAGTTTGCAAACCCTCAATCCTCTGCACCATCTCCCACGGTGCAGGGGACACACCAACCTAATTTTGGCAACTTTGCCAACCTGCCAAATATTGCCATATGGCAACTTTGGCAATCTGCCAAAACAATAGAAATCGCTACACGCCAAGCAATATGGAAACAGCTTCAATGATAAGCTTCTGATATGCCAATATCCTTTCATTGTCATTGTCAATCTTGCCAATTTCGTCTATTTTGGCAGGCAATTTCCTTTTGAACTCTATGGTATTGACCGCCTTGTGGACTTCCTTCCTGAGATTCTCAACGCCCATGTGAGCATAAATCTGTGTTGTGGATATTGAACTATGACCAAGAAGCCTCTGTATTATGCTTTCTGGCACGCCCATGTTGACAAGATGAGTGGCATAAGAATGCCTAAGCGTATGCGGATGGACTTCATCTGCATTCTCCACTTTGGCAAGCTTGGCATATCTTTTGACAACCCTGCGAACAGTCCTTTCAGACAGGCTTCCGTCTTGGCTATCTCCCTGTATTATGAATCCCTTGTCATCTTTCCCGCCTTTCCATTCGGCAAGATAATCAAGAACAGTCTTTCTGTCCTTATGCCAGAAGGGATTGAACTCGACTATCGGGACTATCCTGTCTTTGCTGCCTTTGCCTTGTACTACCTTTAAAGTTTTCTGTGCTATGTCTATATCTTCCTTTCTCAATGATGTCATCTCAGAATTGCGCAAGCCAAAGTAATAGAGAAGCATAAGTATCTTGAAATCCCTAGTAGAATACTGTTTTGCCTTCTCGAACATATTGTAAACTTCATCAGGTCTGAGGAATTTTGCCAGCTTAATATTCCTACCTTCAGTAGATGATTTGAAAGCCATGAAAATACTATCGAAAACAAGATTTAAATGCATTTTTCAAAACTTGCCATATATGGCAAATTGGCAGGCATTTTGCCCTGCCAAAGATTATTGCCCAATCATCTCAAAATCCTCTTCCTTTTCCTCGCTGAACTTGCGCTGGTTCATACGCAAAAGCGCAGCAAGCGTGCATCTGTTATCCTCTATGGTTATCTTGCCATCCTTGACAGCCACCCTGCCAATGCTGCCAAAATATAAATTTTTAGGTTTCCTTTTGGCAACCAATGTGAACTTGCCATCTTTGCCAACCTCTTCCCGCCAGACAGCTTCCATATCTTCTATGCTTTGGCAAAAGGAAATGTCAATCTCTGCTATCGGTTTTAATTGCGGGCTGTACCTGTACCACCGTGTCGCATTCTTGCTCCTGACATGCTGCCTGACAGCCACCTTTGACAGGTCTAACTGCATGGCAATCGCCACCCTGCTGCCAAAACCGATAGCGAAGGAAAATGCTGTCCCATAATATGTATTTGCGGACACGCACCCCCATAAGCCCGATAGGTATCGGTTTTGATTTTTGTTCCTGTGGGGAACTCCCCGTAAGGGTACTTCAGGTGAAGGAAATTTCCCCCTTTTAGGGCATCCGAGGCGTCTAGGTGAAGGAAACGCCTGCTATCGGTTTTTGTCGTTTTTTTGGGCTTTCTGGGAGCATTTTTTGATGTTTCAAAAACCATCAAAAACCCACTTTTCTCAAAATGCAAAACGGACACATTTTTAACCATTTCACTCAAAAACATCCTTGTGGTCTTTGATGAACTCATGCCCAGATTCAGTAAGCCCATAATATTTATTTGTTTCATCCCTTTTTAAAAACCCTCTATCGTGCATTCTTGACAAAGCACTGCTCGCCGTTGAAAACGCCATACCAGAAGACCTCTGTATCTGGCTGAATGTGTGCCATTCTGTATCTTTATGGCGATTGAAATATTTGAATACCCTAAGCTCTGAGAACATAATGCCTATTTGTCTTGCAGTTGACTTCTCATCTTCTGTCTTGAAGAAATGCTCATACTTCTTGCTCATCTTTTCAGACGACCCTCTCCATTCCTGCGCAAGCAAATCAAGGACTGGCTTTGTCGGAAACCATTCCGACTTCCTGTAAATTTTTTTGAGAAGCTTTAGTTCATCCTCGCCTCTCTCAAGGTGGTCTGAGAATTTAACAGCCAGCTTCTTTCCTTTGTCATCATCGTTCATACCGAAGGAAATATTGCTCCCTGCCACGAAAAAATGATGGTCTGGAAGGCTCTTGATGAACTTTATATTGTCTTTTGACAGCCCTTTGACATTGGAATACATTTCCATCAGGTCGGAATATTTCCTGTCATGGCGGAAAATGAACTGCAACCCTATCTGGTCTAGAACGCCGTCTGGAAGGTCATAGGCAGACTGCGTATCTATCAGGAGAGAAATGCCAGCCTTCCTACAATCCTTTGCCATGCTTTCTGCCTGCTCGCTTAGAACTTTCAACGACCTGTCTGATACTCTCTGATTAGGGAACAATTCCCTGGCTTCTCTTATATAGACTATCGTATTGTGCGTGCCTTTCACAAGCTCCCTGAGTTTTATGAGAAGATATATGTTTATTGCAAGCTTGATTTTGTGGTATCTCTGGCTGATAAAATTCGTAGCAAATACCGTTATCTTCTTGTTGTTCATGAGCGACTCCTTAATCGTCTTGTTATCCAGCACATATGGGAAATTCCTGGAGCTGAATATGCCAAGGTTCTTCACCTTCAATAATGGTCTTGTTGCCGATGACGCCGATGTTGACGAATCGAAGAAGAAATATATCGGCACTTCATTGAATGCCTTTGTCTTTATGGCTTTCCTGTCAACAGACTCCATTATCTTTGAAGGAATTGTTGAGAACGATTCACTGTCTCTCATTTTTTCTATCTGCTGTATAAGAGAAATCATGGCTGCATCACTCATAGAATCATTAGTGAGAACCCTGAGTACTTCATCATATGCAAAGAAGTCAATAGGCAGGGTATATAGCTTGAAATTGGGCGGAAGCTTTTTTGGGAGAGATGCAACCAAAGGATGATATATCTCCACTTCAAAGCCTTTAGGCTCAAAGAACGAATTCCCATATTTTTCCCTGAGCTTCCTCAAAGTCATCCTGAATTCTGGAATCCTTGTCGGCGAAGCCCATGAAACGCCTTCAAGAAACCTGTTGTTGGTAAGGTCAACTATCTTCTTTTTATTGGTTATGTTCTCGATTTCACATAGTGCTTCGCAGAGCAGGGACTTTCCGCAGCCAGTTGTGCCAAAGACACCTATGTGTGAGAACTTTTTTGGAAGATAAAATCCGTTGAACATACTTAACATTTAAATATTAGATTATTAAATATTTTTCATGGGTTTATTTTCACGAAAGACTCTGAAAGAGCATGACATTCCATTCAACCAGATAGACAACGACATACATGCACTGGTTTTCCATACTGCGCTAGATGGGAACAACCATATCGTCTCAATGATAGTAGATGAGGATGACATAGGATTTTTCCATGTAGGCAAGAAGATAAGGATTTCAAAGACGAACAGCCTTGGAGAGCCTGTGGCTAATACACCTTCACAGCCTGTGCCGATTGCTCAGCCACAAATGCCACAGCAGAATGACAATCCGATGCCACAGCCAGTGCAGCCTGTAATAGACCCTGTGGTTCAGGATTTGATGCAGGAACATAATGTGCAGATTCCAAAGAAGCCAGACATATGGATACCTAAAGATTTGGAGCAGAGAGTTGAAGCATTTGTCAAGGCTGGAATCAAAGACCCGATATACATTTCAAAGGGAATATTCGGCGAGCAGTATTATGACGAGCAGATGATAGCCGTAATCGATGAGCTTAAAGCCTATTCAGAAGAAGATGAACGCAAAGCCGATGAATCAGTCTCGGAGGCTACCCTAACAGAGGAAAATGTGCCTCATAACGAAAACCTGAAAAAAGAATCAGAAAAAACATTCTTCAAGAAGTACGAAGAAAAGATGAGAATGCAGGGAAAGATAAGAAAAAGATGCACAATTTGTGGGAAGAGAAGATACGGAAATGCCAACCAAGTCAACTTCATCTGCGACAAGTGTGCAGAAGACGAGGATGAGAACTCATGACAGGAAGAAAAATATTCAATGCATTCAGGGCTTTTGTTTTTTCATACACTTTATTCTCTGTTTCAGTCTTCTTAGTTTCGATATTTGGTCTTATAATCAGTGGAAGTTTTATAATATCAGATTATACAAGCATGCAATTATTGGAAATTTTTGCTATAAATCCATGGATATTCATACTTAAAGTGTGTTTTAGCATGCTTTGGTTTCTTGGAGTCATATTATTAATACCAATATCATTAATTGCAAAAGATTTTTATGACAGCATAAACAAAATAGAAGGTGAGAACTCATGACAAGACGCAAAATATTCAACGCATTCAGGGCTTTTGTTTTTTCATACAGTTTATTCTCTGTTTTAGGTTTCTTGGTAGTGATGTTTGTCGCTACCATAATCCATAGAAGTATTGTAATATCAGATTTTACAAACATCCAATTATTAAAAATTTTTGCTATACATCCGTGGATATTTGGCATTGAAGTATGGTTTAGTGGATTTTGGCTTTTTGGAATGCTAATGCTTATAGCAATAACAGGATATACAAAAGTCTTTTATGATAGCATAAACAAAATAGAAGGTGAGAACTCATGACACGGGAACACGCACTTTATGCATTCATAATCTTCCAGGCATTTTTCGATTTCATAATGATAGGTCTTTTCCTGATTTATAGCAACAACTTTATGGTCATGAATGACAACCAGATGACATTCTATCATGATTTGCAGAATATGGGCAAGGTCACTGGAATGGTCAGCACTATAATACCTGAAATGACCAAAGCGCACAATGACATGGTGGAAGGATTCATAATCAATGACCCAGACCTCATCAACATTACTGGTATGTTCATGAAGGCTATGGATAGGGTCGCAAAACAAGGGAAGTTGGATGCCTTTTATAACTGCACGCCGAAGAATTTCAGCAGGTATGATGTGAACTTCCCGATTTTCGATGCGGTTGTCGGAAAGCCGAGAAAGATGATAGGGTATGAGACGGCGACATATGACATGAACGACAATTTCAATCATGTCGAGAGCATGTATGTTTCAAAGGACTGGGTAATATGGAACAAGTTCGGATGTGCGATGATAACATACACAGGAGACGATGACAGGCTCGAAATAAGGGTGATACAAAATGACAAATAAAATCCGCATCCATCTTGCAGTCAATGGAAGTAAAGGGGGGATAATATGAGTGACAAAAGTAATACACCAGCACTTGAGTTCAACGGGCTTGTGAAGAAAGTAGATGCTCTAATGGCATATGATAAAATTGATGATAAAGTTGGAATACTTGATGACTGCACTATAAGGATTGCATTTGAAATACCTACTCTCAAAAAAGCTGGATTCAAGGTTGGTGATACAGTCAAAATTAAAATCGAAAAGACTGGTTCAGTAAAGAATGTGGTAAAATGAAATGCCCATATTGCGGTTCTGAAATGAAAGAATTTGAAACGAAATGGGTATGCATGAATACCGAATTCCATGAGGTCAAAAAGGATGTGACGCAAAATGTTTGAAATTTTCGGCGCTAATGTTAATCGTGTTGCAACCAATAATTCAATTATGATTGACTTTTATCGATGGGGAACAAATCAAAAAGAAATAAACAGAGGAAATGAAAAATTAGATTTGAAAGATGTTGAAATATGGATTAAAAGAAACAAAAGCAATGAAATTACCAAAATGTATATTTTATCTAAAACAGAACCAATGATAATACGCAAAGAACATTGCCAAATAAGAATAGTGTTAAGGAACGGAAAGATTATAGAAGAACATGAAGAAATTAAATTGCTTGGCGGAGTCAAAATCATCATATATAGAACCATAAGCGGACATATCAAAGCCATGGAGATACTATATTGAGATGATGCAAATGACCAATAAAATAATCATGGGATTAGGAATTTTATCATTCATAGCGATGCTCATGCCGATGAATGCCGATGCCATATCATTCCACAGGTCTCCAGAAAACATAACTGCAAATTTCTTCATAACGAGGGACAACTATACCCATAACAGCACATTCGGGATAACGCTTGAAAACATAGATACAAGAATAGTTGATGACATATCATTCGAGTCGCCTTATGTACTTGACTATACGCCAAAGGGAGCGCATATGGATGCGGAAAGCCATACGACTTTCACATTGACAATAGGAATAAGCACGATAGAAGAGGCGACATCGATAAGCACCATCATAAATGTCACAGGTCAGCCAGAGGATTCAGAAGACAGGCAGGTTGTCGGAAAGATACCGCTCTACATAATAGTTGACGCTGACATAGTGCCACTGGAACAATACATATTCAAGAAGTGCTTTATGCAGGATGAGCATGAATACTGTGCAGAAATCAACATATCTGAACTTGTCGAGACGAATGTCACTGTCATAAACCTGACCCAGGAAAACCACACATTTAATGTGATGCTTCCATACAACCTGACGACAGAATACTTTAACAAGTATGAGGAAACTCTTAAAGGGACTGCAAACAGGATGGATATAATAGCGAATGCGGTGCTGAATTATACGATGAATGCGATGAGACTCGAAAACCAGAAAAACAGAAACTATGAGAACGCATTCATGATAGACAGCTATATGAAAGCACCCGACAATCCATTGTGGTTCGAGATTTCGCCAGTGAACACATTGCATAACCTGACAGGATTGGATAAGCAGCAGATGGAAGACGCACTTGCGGTGCTTTTCAAGGAAGGAAAGATTGTGCAGAAGGATGAGGAAGAATTCAAGGTCATTCCGCTAAAGAACGGCGGTACTCTTACAACGATAGTCAAGAAGATATTCATAGCATCAAGGGAAAGGGTTGAACAGGAAAGGATTACATCAACATCAATGATGCTTATGTATTTTGCATTAATCATATTGTTTTCGACAATAGGTGCTATCATGCTGATAAAGTACAGGTTCAGCAGGCAGCCTTCATGGGGAAGTGGAGAAATTTAGGTGATGTAATGATAGATTTTTTAATATTTGCGGAAATATTTTACTTCACAGTTGTAATATTGATATATTTGGGTTTAGTATTGTCTGATAAATATTATTCCAAAAATAAGAGAAGGATTGGGAATGATGCAAGGATGAAATTCTTTGTAAAGGAAGGTGAATTCAAGCCCTCGAAAGCGGGTGTAGAAGAAATGGCTGAAATGCTTCATAATTGGTATCTTGAAGCAACAAAGTCATTGAATCCAAAATCGTTCAACAAGAAGGCGCAGAAGAAATACAAAGACTTGTCTGAGGAGCAGAAAGAGATTGACAGATATATCGCAAGAAAGGTTTGGAAGTTGCTTGAGTATTCAACCGACCGAGCATTTAGTCGTGCAAATGATATTTTAGAGCAAGAACTTGAGACTGAGATGGATTTTTTGCAAGGAGAAATTGACGCATTGATTGATGAAGTGAAGAAGATAAAGGTGATGCAAGAATGAAAAGAAAATATAGCAAAACACTGACAGCAACTCCAGAAGGAGTTGTGATAAAAACTGATAATTCAGTGGTGTTTAACACGACAAAGAACGAAGCAAAGATAATGGAGAGAATAAACTACTGGAAGAAACTAATCAGCGAAAGCTATGAGCAGGAATTTCGTGGAGATGCAAGGAAAGACAACATCTGCTGGGAAGCAATGGAAAAGATAGGATGCCCGCTTTACGCTTCAAATTACGATTACCAGAGCATGAAAGAGGCAATGTGGCACTTGCTAAAGGATTTAGAGGATGTGATGAAAAATGAATAAAATTAATGAACTAAAAGAAAAGAGGGAAGACATATTCAAAAAAATCAATGATTTAAATAGTATTATCCATATTCTGGAAGCAACAGCAAATCATTACTATTGCCCAAATGATAAGATGTGGAATGTTTTGCTCAAAGCAAGAGATGATATTGAGGATAAAATCGAAAAGGAAATAATGTTGCTGTATAAAGAAGCAGAGAAACTTGATAAGGAAATAAAGAAGGTGATGCAAAGGTGAAAAAGAAAGAAAGCGAATTGATATGGTATGAGGATGGTTGGAATGATGGGTGGATTTCAGCCCTAAGAACAATCAAAAGAAATATCGAAAAAGAAATCAAGAGATTGGAGAAAAAGAACATAAAGAAACATACAGAAGATGTGTTAGATGAATTGATAAACAAGTATTCCAAAAAGGAGGTGACACAATGAAATTAAAGAATATAACAATAGAATTTACGGCAGAGGAAATTGATGCAATAAACTATGCTATGGTAATAGGAATTGAGGTGCATAGTAAAAAGAACTTTACTTCTGGAAAGGAATTAATAGATTTGGCGAGAGAAGTAGAGAAAAAATTACCAACAACGGTTAGGAGAGGTTGGTAAATTGATGAGATATTTTGGGATGTGATGCAAAATGAGTAAGAAGAACATAAAAACACCAAAAATGACAAAGGAAATGAAGATTAAAATTGGAGTCATAGAAAGTTTAATATCGCTGATTGGAAAAGAACTGAACGAATTCAAAGACAAGTATGGAATAGATATGTTTCCTGTAGCGGTTGAGGACATTAAGAGTCAGAAGAGATGAAGCTTTCGAGGATGTGATGAAAAATGAATAAAATTAATGAACTAAAAGAAAAGAGGGAAGACATATTCAAAAAAATCAATGATTTAATATTCAAAAAGAGCAAAGATTTACAAAACATTATTAATAATCTAGACCATATTGTAATGGCTCATTATACTCCAGATGATAAGATGTGGAGCATTTTACTTGAAGCCAAATATAATATTGAGAAGGAAATTGAAAACGAGGCAATTAGGCTTTTTAAAGAAATCAACATAATTAACATGAAATTGTCAAAGGTGAAACAAAATGAGCGATGAAATAATAAGACCGCAGGATGTCGAGCAGGTAATGTTCCTTGGATGGAACAGCGTAGTGCTTGCTGGATACAATGACATGATACCAACGATGGGAGGGGAATATGCAGACATATACGCATACAGCAAGAGATTCCGTGGTCTGTCATTCAAGAACTTCGTCATAAAGAGCATTCACAAGAATAGAATATGCAACCATACAATATCTGTCGGCGGAAAGAGGACATTGGTCGTGCTAGCTGATGTGCATTCAGTTGACAAGAACAGGTCATTCCTTGACCTTGCCCTGAAAGGAAAAGATACAAGGATAGAGAAGCTGATGCAGGAAAATGATTATCTCAGGAAAAAGAATGAAATTTATAAGAATTTCATAGAGGAGCATGGCATGGAAGAGAACTTCAAGGAAAGGCTGCTCAACATGGCGGAACTGGTAAGGGTGGCTTCAAACAAGATGTCATCAAAACCTGAAGCACCGCCCGTTTCCGTAGAGGTTGGCAGTAGTGATGATGGAAAGAAATGAGGAAAAAGATTTAAGTATTGGAGTATTAAATAATAGCATGGAAATATCAAAAGAGACAAGGAATATAGGTCAGATTATACGCATATGGGGAGGCAGCAAGTATATGCCATTGACCAAGTTCCTTCCTCATATAAATCTTGAGAAGGTACAAAAAAATTCGACTGAAATAGTCCATGTAAGCATAGGAACAATAAAAGGAATAAATGCGATAATAATAACGAAGGACAGGATTCCTGATGATGCTGAAGTGCAGGAAGAAAAATTAGATAATCAAACAACACCTTTTATAAGCAATGATTCCAATAATTATGCATGATTATAGAATATACACACAAGGGAATCAGAAGGAAGAAGACAGTGAAAATAGACGGCAGGATTATCGGAACGCCAAAAAGAGGGACATACATAAGCCAGCTCGGAACTAAGATTCACGGCATTAAGATTGAATATATAAAGTCCCTGAAGAACGGAGCAGGCAAGGGTGGAAGAATAAGAAAGAGACCCTATGTTAAGGTGATAGCCATTCCGCCTTATGCAAGTAACCTGAAAATACGGAAGTAAAAAAATCTAATTATCAAACAATACCTTTTTTAAGCATACAAAACAACATAAGAACATATGGCACGAAAGAAAAGCAGAAAAGCGACTTATTACAGGATTCTTGTATTCTTCCTTATAATGTTTTCAATATATCTGTTATATTATACATATCAGGTAAGAGTAGAGCAGGGATACTTCACGGCAGACCCATTGATAATCACGATAAACCATGTTTCTGGATGGCTTTTGTTCGGTCTTTTGACAGGATTCGTGCTTGACATACTGCTCTTGAAGGCAAACGGAAAGAGGTAATATGTGTGTTAACTCCAGAATGGATTTTAAACACTTTCAAGGAACAAGCAAGTGAAATATGGGGAGAAGAAGCCATAAGAAAAATAGATTTTGATATTGTAATAAGAAACAACGGAACAATGATGAGTCTTGCATATTCATCAAGACCGAAAGCTTTTGGAAACAGGCTTTATATCTATCCAAAACACATGAGACTCTATGTAAGAAGGGATGTATTAAGAAAGAATCCTAATTATGTAATACAATTTTTAAGGCATGAAGCTCTTCATATAGGTTATCCAACTCACAATGAAGATTTTAGAAGAATGTGCAAGGATTACAACATTCCGATAACAGAAATGCAAAACAAAAGCCATGGTTTCAGAGTACAGAAAAAAATAGGAAGCAGATACAAAACAAAAAAGATATGTAAATCTCTTCAAGAAGCAAGAATTGCACTCGTTCATATGAGAAAACCGAATGAAAGATGGAGAATAATATATTAAATAATAAGGAGAATCATTAACTATGGCTGTAACAAGTTCAATCGACAAGATAATAACATACATGATACTAGCCATGTTTCTGCTAGGAATGGTAGAGACAACACAATTCTCAGCAATGGATTCGCCATGGTACAAGGAAATGTTCTCAGGTGTACAGAATGGTGACCTTAGCAAGCTGATAGACCTTGCCAAGATGGGATTTGGATGGTCAACCATAACGCCGACAATCCATGTATCATCCATGCCGATATATCTTCAATGGTATGGCTGGTATTACAGCCTCTTCATACCAGAAGGATATATGCCAATGCCAGGAGTCGAAATTACCGTATTCATTTTCGCAGACTTCCTGCTGCTGATTCTGCCATTGGCACTTTATACAAAGAGCCAGATTAAGAGAAAAATGCATGGAGAAATGACAGTTCTTGGTCTGCCGTGGTGGTTTTACCTGTCGATACCGATTTCACTGTTGCTACTATATCCGTTCTGGATATGGTTCAACTTAATGCTGTTCGAGTATGGATTTGCAGGCTTCTTCAACAGCACGACAGAAAATGCAAGGGCGATATGGCTAAGTGTCGGTCAGCAGACAGAAAAATTCTCAGTATTCTTCGTGCTTATGTCAGTGCTTGGGATATACAAGACTGCCGTATGGTCTAAAAAAGGAAAGATAGGATTCTAGTATGTCAGACCCACTTGAGATAATAGGAAATACGGATTTAGTCGGAGCTTTTTTCTATTTTAGCGGAAAAATTCCAAATATAGTGGAAAATGTATGGAATACAATAGTTGCATTTACAGGCGGAAACACAGTCCTTGCGATAATAATAATAGGAATGGCTGCATATGTAATAATTGACATATTTTTCCACATGGGCATAGACAATCCGACAAGAAGGTTCGGTCAGGGACTTTCATCACGGCTTATAAGAATGGTCGTATTCCTGTTCATTCTTGCGATAATGTCAGCATTTGTTCTTTCCTAGAACTCAATATCAAAGTCATCATCAATAAATGACTCTGAATGATGACCACCCTTCAGTATGAGCGGAAGTTTCTCAAGCTGCATCCTCGTGATGGGCTTCTCCATTATTTTCAGTTCTTCCATGGCATGGACATTGAATCGTATAATCTGACCTCTCAATCTTGATAATGCAGAGCTTATCTGCCTTATTTCATTGTCTAGTTCAATTTTATTTCTCATTTCAAGATAGATTCTTCCGCTATCGGAAGCATTTCTCTTGCCAAGAAGATTCTGCAAATGCTGGCTCATGCTTGTGAATTCATCTATTTTCCGTTCAATATCATCATTATCGAAGAACCTCAGAAGGATATGGGTATTGTGAATCAGGTTGTCATCATACTGACCTTTGGTGTTGTAATACATCCCTTTCAGGAAGTTGAACTGTATTATTGAATCTGTTCTCGGTCTTATGTCAGTTTTTATATGCTTTATCACCATTTTAGCACCTACTCAAGCAGGACTGTCCTGTCCCTCACGAGATTCATGAAAGTCTTCCCTATTTCCGTCTGGTTTATGAACTGCCATATGTTCTTCTTACACTGCTTGCTGACAGTGAATGTCGGCGGATTGTCATTAACCATTTCGATAAAGCCATATGTAATGAACTCATTGACTATCGAATAGTCCTTTCCCCTTCCACTGAGTTTAAGCTCTTTCAGTATGCCGTATCTCGTCTTTTCACCTTTGATGAAATACAGGGCAGGAAGGTAAGTGAGTATCTGGGCTTCGTTCATCAATTAAATATTTGATAATTAGAATATTTAAGTTTTTCTCGCCCTTTTGTGCGATATTGTTTATATACTAACATAATGGAATGTATATTATGGACTCAATAGTTCTATCTCGTAGTGTGGCGAGACTAAACAAGCCAACTTCCCTTGTAGGAAGAGAAATGGTGATACATTATGGCAGCAAAGACGCCTTATGCTAAAATGTTTGCAGTGGCGTTTATTGCTTTTGCTCTCGGTTATGTGGCTCTCGGTTATGTACTTCCAATGACTGGAGTACAGCTTATGGCTGCTGTTCAGCCAACAGCGACTGGTGCTGTTACAGGGGTACAGGCAAGCCAGTACCTTCTTGACACATACACATTTACAGTCCTTGACGAGCTTAATCAGAATTCAGGCTTCGGAGACAACGATGTCTATGCGAAGCTGTATCCTGCTGGCGAGTTCGACTGGGATGGCGCAGCACTTGACACTTCAACCAATTACACTGGAAGCACAGGAAAGATTTCCTTTACAGGAAAGGCAGCAAAGACAAGCAGCTCATACGATGTCCTGTTCTACCAGGGCGATGGCGGAACTAACCTTTATGCGAAACTCGTAGAAGGTGTAACAATCCCCGACTTCACTGATTCGCCTGGTGCATGGGCTGAAACTGACCCAGTTTTCATGCTCAAGGAAGGCGCATTCAAGGAAACGGCTCTGGACAACATGGAAGGTAACGGAACTGGTGTCGTTGTGACAGCATGGGATGAATCCAATGATGTCGTGACTCTCGACAAGAGCGATACGACAGTCGAAGGAACAATCAAGTGGGATTTCAGCGTAGGAAATACTGTTTCAGGTTCTTGTATAAAAAACCCTGTGATAGTCTTCTACGAGTCTGAATCCGACCAGTTCACTGACATCGATGACATAGAACACATATACCTTTCCGTGAAGAGCGGTAGCGGTATAAGTGTTCCGAGCAGAGACCTTGTTGACGACTTCAAGAACGGCAACCCGATAGAGATAACCTCTGACGGATGCCTTGGCTCAGGCGACAGTGCAACACTGACACTCCAGATAGACCTTCCGTCTTCTGAAGCAGATGTCGGCACTGGAACGCTTGTCATGTCGCTTGACGACCTTGGAGACAAGAACGCAAGAGACCTCGACAAGGACAAGAGAGCATCAGCAGAAAGCGTTTCAATCAAGATACAGGCTTAAACCTATTGAACTAATGGGAGAAGCGATTCTCCCTACCCTTTTATTTTTTATTAAATAATTAAAGAATAGTTTTTTAAGCACACAAAACAAAAAAAGACTATGGAAAAGTACATATACTATGCTCTAATAGCCTTGACTGTTCTTCTCTCGTTGCAGATATGGTATGTGACAAATATCCCGTCAGCCAGAGAGGCTGGCTATATTATATGGCAACAGGCAGCAGCAATAGTGCTTTTTATGGTCGGTCTGCTGATGTCAAGCGATTTCATAGAAAGCAAAAAATGGTCTAAAGGTCTGTATTTCGTTTTCGGCATACTGATTTTCAACTCTTTCGTCACAATCAACTACGCAACTGTCATAACAGAGCTTGAAATACTAAAGTATTATTCGCTGCTTTCCCTCACGGCTGCGATACTTATAGATATATCATTGGTCGGAAATGTAGTCGGTCTTGAAAAGAAACGGCAAGGATTCAACATATCGATACACGACAAGGACAGCCCGATAACTCCGCAGATGATAATACCGATATGGATAGCCGTGTTCGTGGCGATGGGATTCTTCGTTACAGTAAGCGGAAGCGTGCTGGTTTCATACCCACAATTCGGCATCCTTCCAGGGCTTGGAACGCCGATGTCATCCAGCTTCCCGATTGGCGATGCAGAGAACATAATATTCATGTTCTTGCCATTCGCAATAACGGCATTCCTGCTCAATAAGTTCGGAGTCCCTCATTTTGCCACGGCAGCAGTTTCAACCATGGCAGGAACTATTTCATTCATAGGATACCATTCTTTCGTATATGGAATGAATGTGCCTGCAATGGTTTCAGTCGGGTTCTTCGCCCTCATTTGTAATATAATATACTATTTCACGAAATCGATAGTCATTCCTTCGGCTATACACATATCAAACAATTTTTGGGGTGCATTGTACAGCAAAACCGTATTCGGTCTTAGTGTAGTTGAAGGATTCGGCGGAAGCATGGCATTCACAGCATTCTCATTGATAGGCATTGTCGTTATGCTTCTGCTGATAATCAAGTTTTTCGGAAAGCCGAGCAAGAAAAGTTCAGGAAGCGGTTTCAGGATAATAGCAATCATAGCATTGCTGGCATTCATAACTATTCCGATGTTGCCAAGTGCAAGTGCTGGACTTGATACCTGTTCAGTATGTAATGAGACATGCAGTCCCTGCGGTGGTGGATGTAATACCACTGATTTAAGTTATATGTATAAGGATGTAACCAATTTTGATGCTACTTACGGAAATATAAGCGGATGGAATACAAGCTGTATAACAAATATGGCTCACATGTTTGAAAATTCAGATTTCAACCAAGACATATCTTCTTGGGATGTCAGTAATGTGACTGATATGTCCTATATGTTTGCTGACGCACCATTCAATCAAGACATATCTTCTTGGGATGTCGGTTCTGTAACTAATATGAATGGTATGTTCTGGCATAATTATTTATTTAACCAAGATATATCATCATGGGATGTCAGTTCTGTAACTAACATGGCTAACATGTTTTTACGAGATTATCCATTTAATCAACCACTTAATAATTGGAATGTAAGTAGAGTTACTAATATGTCCTTTATGTTTTACTATACATCACTTAACCAAGACATATCTTCTTGGGATGTAAGTAGAGTTACTGATATGGAAGCTATGTTTTCATTCACTTCATTCAACCAAGACATATCTTCTTGGAATGTGAGTAGTGTAACTAATATGCGATGGATGTTCTCGTATAATACTTTTTTCAATCAAGATATAAGTTCTTGGGATGTCAGTAGTGTGACTGATATGCTTGGGATGTTCTATAAAACTGATTCATTTGACCAATCATTGGGTAATTGGAATATTAGTAGTGTTACAGATATGACTGGTATGTTTATGGAGGCTGATGCTATGTCGATGAAAAATTACAGTTTAACGCTTATTGGATGGGGAGGTCTTCCTTATGTTCAAAGTAATGTTCGATTAGATGCAACAGATGCATCTGGAAACGGAATAGATTACTATTCAACAGCTACGCCATACAGACAGAACTTAATAACGAATTACTCGTGGAATATATATGATGGAAATGAGATAATGACTCCGCCACAAATAGTTATCCAGTCGCCAGAAAATAGAACATATATGACAAATACTATAGATTTAAACTGGTCAGTTGGTGTCACGCCAAGTTGGGCTGCTTATAGCCTGAATGATGCAGCCAATATAACACTCTACAAATACAAGACCATAGAACAGACTGACGAGAACTGGACAGCATGCTATACTGGCTTTGATGCCAGCCATCCATGTAGTAACATCTATGATGACAATTTAAGTTCGTATGCAACAGCTGCTTATGGCAGTGGTACTGAAACAGGATTCAGCTACAACAAACCTGATAATCTTGTAAATGCTATTATTGAAGTAAAATATGGTGACAGTACAGTCAATTATACGCTTAACAGTACATGCTTGTCAGGCGGTTCTAACAATTCAGTACATTTAAAGATGCTTATAGACACTAATTATGTCGGTCTATATAATTACACATATCTATTTTGCATTGACGACTACGATACGATTCCAACAGGTGACCATACCATTCTACAGACTCTCGGATTCCATGGCAGTTGTACTAATTGTAATGAAGTCTATGATGTCAAAATATGGTGGAATACAACTGATGGATTCAAAAACACAACAATAACAGCACAAGAAGGTTCTAATAATTTAGTTCTTTATGTTAATGATAGTTTGGGTAATATGAACTCCACTACAGTTTACTTCACAGTTAATACAATTAACGACTACATTGAATATTCCGACATCAAAAGTCAATACCCATCACCAACTACATACAATTCAAGCAGGACATTGCAGATGTTTAATGCGACAATATCATGGAACTCAACAGAACAGAACCTTACATCTGTCATATTCAATTTCAATGGGACTAACTACACAGTGACAACTAACAGGAGCATAGATGCAAATAATGCCGAATTCTATTATATATTGAATGGCGGTCTGGGTGCAGGAAATTATACTTACTACTGGTTCGCACATGGAACTGTAAACAGCAATTCCACAAGCTTGCAGGATTATGAAGTGCAGAAGGCATCGCCATCCCCATCAATGTCGCTTTCCTCGTCTGCTGGATGGTCTATAACGCAGGGAACTACGACAACCATAACAGGCTCGGAAACCAATTCAGGTGACGGCGGATGCACATATTCATTGTATAGGGACAATTCAGCTATTGCAAATCCAGATACGATACTGTTCCCTGCTGAAGGGACTTACGAATTCAGGTACAATACCAGTGGATGCCAAAACTACACAAGCGGATATGTCACAGCCACGCTGACAGTTACATCATCAAGCAGTGGTGGCGGTGGCGGAGGCGGTGGCGAAGAGGAAGAAGTCCTTGTCGGCGGAGAGAACTGGACTTATGTGAACGAGGAATTCTTCCTTGTAATAGCTCCATATGACAGCATCACAAAGCAGATAAGGATACTGAACAACGAATTCCAAGACATAGAAGAGATAGAGTCATATGAATGCAAGGGAGTCGGGGACTTTGATATGTGTCCTTATGTGATAATAGATGACACTATACGGATAAATGGAGAGGAGTCATCCATAGCTCCTGGGCAGATAGGCGAAATAAACTTCACGATAGATACAACCAAAGAATATATAACAGAAAATAACCTTCCTAATGTAGATAGTGGATTATATACATTCTCGATACTGCTTACGATAAACGGCGTCACAAAGCCAATGAATGTTGATGTATGGGTTACTCCTGGCGGAGAGGTCATAAGCCAGGGACTTGACTGGCTTACAGACACAAGCGTGGTTGTTCCTGGAGAACAGCCGACAATAGTGCCGAACTGGTTCATAGCCATCGTAGCCATCATAGCATCAATAATCGGCGGAGCATACCTGATAAGATGGATATTCAGACCGAAAAGTGGATTCCATTTCATTCCGAAAAAGAAGAGATACAGGTTCGAGCCGATAGACTATGCCATAATAGCAGGAGCTATTTCAATGGCGATAATCGCTTTTGTCTTCCTGCTTAACATAATATGATGATTGAAAACAATGAGAGGGAATACAACCCTGACGAAAGGAAAGAAAAATTGAAGAAGAAAGAAAATAAGAAAAAGAAAAAGATAGTGCTATTGTTCTTCTTTATGATGATAACAGCAGCCACGCTGCCATCATGCTATGTATGGATACAAAAGGCAGAATTCGAGCTTCCAGTCATAAGGGTGACTGGTCTGACAACAGGAAGTGCAATAGCCCAATATGACCATAACAACCTGAACAATCTCGCATGGAGTGTTGCAGGTCATTATTTTGACACAGACTTGGATTTAGGCAATTACAGCCTTATCACAACAGGGAATGTTTCTGCAAGCTATCTGATAGGAAACCTCTCCTATGAATATATAATGAATCCGCCATGGCTGACATCTTATGTCGATACCAATGCTACAACTGAATGTAACGGTGATGAAGTCCTTCTAGGAAACGGCTCATGTACAAGTTCAGGAGACTTCATTACGAAGACATATGAGGTGAGTATATTGCTTACAGTGAGCAATGGTTCAGGAACAGCAACATCACCTTTAATAAATCATGAACTGCTACAATTAATAGTAATACCATCATCTTCATCGAATACTTACAATTTTGAAGCATATGAAACTGCGACAGGAACGACAGTTGACAGGAACAGGATTCAGCATAATGGGACATGGAATATACTGAAGAACACTGCAATACACTCAAGCACACTGACATTCAACATAACAAATACATCGATAGATGAAACATTCAACATAACTTTGAGGTATGTCAAATGAGGAATGAAATCCTAATCTATGCGATAGCATCCATTTTCCTAGCCATTTCTGCATCGGCTGTGTCAGCACAAACTACAATAGAGCCTATCGCATGTTCTGAGAATTGTCTTTCAAACCCTTGTTCAGATTATTTGGATTGCACGGCAATAAAAGGATATTGCAAGACTGGATACTGTTGTTCTGGAATATGTTTAGAACCAAAACCTGTCATATGTCAGGGAACTTGCATGGCTGACAGTTGTTACCAATATGACGATTGTAAGCCAGTTAATGGTGTATGTGAGACTGGAAACTGCTGTGAAGGAACTTGTAAAGTCATTCCCAATTCAAGTGACGAAAAGGTGAATTACATATCAGACCAGCTTGTGGATGTCAAAGAAAAGCTTGATGATATGTCGGCTATCAATAGGTTCATTTCGGAAATGTATAAACAGATGAAAAAACCATATATCAAGAACTTGCACGGAACGCAATACGAGCCAAATGACGATGTGAAGATATTCTTGCAGTTGCTTGATGCAGATAACCAGCCAATAGATGACACAAACTCCTCATGCTGGGTTTCAATCTATTACCCGAATAACATTATATGGAAATACAAACAGATTATGTCTTATATAGATGAAGGTTTGTGGGCATATGACACCAAAGCACCGTATGAGTCAGGCGTATATCCTGTTGCAGCTCTTTGTACCATTCCTAATGCTATATCATTCGTGATTAAGACTGTCAGAGATAATTTTGAATGCGGAAGTGCAAGCTGTGGAACAGGATGGGCTGATGATTGGACTTTGAATGGAGCAGTTATTGGAAGCGAATCACATACAGGCAGTTATGGATTAAACCTTGTTGATGATAATACTCCAGAGAGATACTTTGAGGGGAACGACACATCTGAAGAACTTGACATAGAATTTTGGTACAAGGCAGACAGTCTTGATAATTCAGTTGAGTGGTTTAAAGTTTTTGTTGATGATGCTGACGGAACTCCTTTTGAACTGTTGCATGTTACAGACGAAGATGACGATAATGTATGGAAAAAATATACAGGAACATTGTATCGTGATGTAGATAATTTCAACATGACGGGAAACATAACATTCAGGATAAACACGAGCGGAAACCTGAATACGCAGGACTTTTTTGATATTGATGACATCATTATACAGTTGAGAAAGCAAAGATTGTTGAACGACACCGAATATCAAATAATAAGAGCATCTGGTGAAGTTAGAATAACTGATGGAGGAAAGTTTGTAATATCAATAGATAATACAAGTATAATAAAAGATACAGTTTTTTATGGGTATGTGTATGTCAACTATTCCGTTTACAGCAAGACACTGGCTAATGTAAGTGATGTTGACATAAAAATAAATCTTCCGTATGGATTTACATGCGGAACAGTTGAAGCGGTATATGACGAAGACGGAAACTCTTTGGACTTCACGACTGAAAATTATCTTACTGATGAATCTTGTACAGTCGTATTTGACATGGATTTAGAGCCACTGCAAGTATATCCCATATCGGTAAAGATGAAGAATATATGGAAGAAAGAACATTTCATTACTTATAATGCTGAATATGTGAAATACCAGACAATAAGTTTCATATGCCAAGATTACCAGCAGAACAACGGACTGCCATCTTATGAAATCCCATTGGTTACAGTACCAGACAGTGGTGATGCCCTGTATGATGCCTGCAATTATTATCTTGACCTGTGGCATTATTATAACCTTACATTCGAGGACATAAACCAGTCATTTTATAATGTTTATAGCACCAAAGACTTCAACACGCTTGCCAGCAAAATGCCAATAATGGATAAGTTAGAAGACATGCTAAAAGAAACAAGTTACTCCATCATTGAAAGAATGTCTGTCATATCTGATTATTCGATATACCTTGACAATTTGAGACCTTACCTCACGAATTCAGCCAAGTATGCAATCAACAGGTCAGCAACATACAACCTGTACAGATGGCTAATCGAGAATGTATCAACAAAAGAACAGGTATCTAATATGAATGTAAGCATAAGCAATCTCATCATATCCACATTCAATACATTGAACAGCCAAAACAGCCAGATAATATCACTTATACAAGGTCTTGCAAACATAACGGCAAGCGATGTATGGTCTTATTATAACCGAACACTGACATTCTACAACCAGACACAGATATGGAACGAATTCAATACAGTAAAAAGCAACCAAAACAACATCGTTATGCAGATAGGAAATGTGCCGAGCAATGTATGGTCTTATTCAAACAGGAGTCTGACAGATTACAACCAGACACAGATATGGAGCAGATTTGATACAATAGAATCACAAAATACAAATATAATTAACCTCATAAATGCACTAAATGACATATCTGTCGCAGATGTATGGTCTTATACAGGAAATGTGAATAGCATATTGTTGAATCGTTTCTCGCAGGCGATATGGAACTACACGGCAAGATACACTCATGGAATAATAATCTAATAATTAAATAATTAAACAGCATCATTTATATATCATAAGGAAAAGAAATAACTATGAACAAAAAAATTGTCCTATTCTCATTCCTATTCCTTTCTATAATGCTCACTTCAGCCAATGCTTCTGCTACTTGTTCAGTATGTAATGAGACATGCAGTCCATGTGGCGGTGGTTGCACTGCTACTGATTTAAGTTATATGTATCAGGGCGTAACCAATTTTGATGCTACTTATGGAAACATAAGCGGATGGAATACAAGCTGTATAACAAATATGGCATATATGTTTGCATCAAGTGATTTTAATCAAGACATATCCTCTTGGGATGTCAGCAATGTGACTGATATGGCGGGTATGTTTGGTAACAGTCTATTTAATCAGGATATTTCTGCTTGGGATGTATCAAGTGTGACTGACATGAGTTATATGTTTCAGATGACTACATTTGACCAAGACCTATCATCTTGGAATATAAGTAGTGTTGCAAATATGGTTGATATGTTTAGCAATTCTGGTCTTTCATCTGAAAATTATTCAAAGATTTTGATAGGATGGGGCTCGCTTCCTTATGTTCAAAATAATGTTCAGCTTGGTGTTTCAAAGTGGGGTATTGGAGTTAATTATTCTTGGGAAGCAGCTCCTTACAGGCAGAATTTAATTGATAATTATTCTTGGACTATCAATGACGGTCAGATGATATTTCCCATAGTGGTTTCATTGACAAATCCCTCTTCTGGACAGGTGTTTAATCCAACAGAACAGGAAGCAGTCCAGTTGAACTTCACGGTAGAATCTGAAACGACTATTGATACAATGAGATTATATCTGAATAATATGTATGTTCAGGATTTGACAGGAAATGATACAGTAAACCTCTCCGAATATTATGGTCATCAGTTATTGTCAATTGTAGTTAATGACACAAATGGAAACAGTCTGACTACTTCCATACGAATCACTTTAGAAAAGCATGTCAATTCAATATCAACCTGTGGAGAACTTAATGGTATCAGTGTAGCGTTGAATGAATCCTTTATTTTGACGAATGACATTGATTGTAGTGGATATGCTTTTGAACCTATCGGATATAATGCAGAGGATGATTTTGATAATTTTGTAGGTCTGATTGACGGAAAGGGTCATACAATTTCAAACCTGCATATAGATAATTCCCGTTCAGGCGTGATTGGTTTTACAGGATTTATAAGCACATTAGGTTCGGCGGGTTCGGCGAATGAATATGGTGTCATAAGGAATATAACATTTGATAATTTCACAGTAATAAGTCTTGGTAATAAATTGAATACTGGGCTTATTGCACGAGCTTTAAGTCATTCACTTATATTGGATGTACATGTGACCAATTCATACATTGAGGGAGATGGACTCACGATTGGTGGTTTGGTTGCAAGTAATAGTGATGGTTATGTTGCCCGTTCATCAGTTACAGGAAGTATAATAACAACAACAGAAGGAACAGAAGATACAGTCGGTGGATTGACAGGAAGCTGTTCTGGAACTGTTATTGATTCCTATGTAAATGACACAGTTGTTACTGGTGATAGGTCTGTTGGCGGACTTATTGGAAGAGTATTATCAGGGGCTCAAGTAATTAACTGTTGGGCATCAGCAAACGCTACTGGAAATACAGCATATGATGGAGCATTATGCGGTGGAACTAATGCACCTGCTGTTGATGACGGAAACTTCTTTGATAATCAGGTGTCAGCAACTAATGATACGCAATGCGGAATTGGAAAAACAACTGCTGAAATGTATGACAATACAACTTTCATAAGTGCTGGATGGGATTATGATAATGTGTGGTCACAGGTCAATGGGACAGATTATCCGTATCACTTAGGAACTTATAATGAAGTGTTTTTGGAAATAATGAGATTTAGTAGTTTTATGTTTGCCAATCAGGAACAAAATGTAACAGTGTTTGCGACAAGCAATAATCCTATTGACACGCTTTGCGTTGAGCGAAGTGACACGCTCTGGTCAGAATGTTATGATATGTCTGGTCTTAATGAATTAACATTCACATTGCCAGCACAGGGTGTTGATGGACTTTATGTAATGAATTTCACAGTCAATGATACGGTTGGTGATACAGATATTGAATCGCTTAATCTTTCTTTGTTCCCAACCGAAGTCCAGTATATAACTACTTGTGATGAGTTCTTTAATCGAACAGAAGTGGGAGGAAATTATGCTCTTGCCAATAATTTGGATTGTAGTTACATTAACAGGCTTGATGGTGCTGTTCAATTTGTAGATGGAGACTTTGATGGTCAGGGATATACAATAGGAAACCTTACATTGAACTGTGATGGTGGAGATGCAAGTTGTGGTCTTTTCAGGTTATTGGGTATAAACCAACAGGGAAATTACTTACCAATGGCAGTCGTACATGATTTGAGAATCGAGAATGTTGTCATTGATGGTGGTGGAAGTCAGGACAATGTTGGTGCATTAACTGGAAAGTTTCAGTATTTTGCGAGAGCATACAATATTACAGTCGTTAATGTTACGATTAGTAATTGCGATGATAATGTTGGCGGTCTGATTGGACTTGAGGATGTGTCTCCTTCTTTATCAGAAACAGTTTTTAGTGATATAACAGTTCGTGATGTGACTTTGACTGGTGCTGGAACAGGGTCAATTAAATATGGTGGATTTGTAGGTTATATGAGTGGGCAAAGTAGTAATATTACAAATTCAACGGTAAATGATGTCTGGATACAAACTGGTTCACAGGCAGGTTGTTTTGCTGGAATTATGACTGCTAATGTTATCCAAACAGGAGCAGAAAACTGTTATGTCGAAGGAACAGCTAACGGTTGCTTGGGTGGTTATGCAGGAAGAATTGTTTTGAATGTTAGTCAGTCCTATGTTAAAAATGTCACTGTAATTCATACTGGTTCTGGTGGTGCTGATACAGATATAGGTGCTTTTGCAGGACAGGTATTTGTCCCTTACAACGATAGTATGATAAATTCTTACGCATTAAATGTTACTGTCAATTCAACATCTGCATCAGCAGATAATCTTGCTGGATTCATTGGAGAGTTTTTAAATTTTGATGCTAAATTCAATGTTATGAATTGTTATACGAATGCATTTGTAGATAACAGTTCAGGTTCGCCATCAGCGCCATTCATAGGAGAAGACTCTGCTGGAAATAATATAACAAATTCATATTATGATAATCAGACTTCTGGTGTGACTACATGCACAGGTGACTGTGGCACTTACCCTTATGACCATACACTCGCAAGCAGGAACACCGCAGACATGCAAACACAATCAACATATATTGGTTGGGATTTTGATAACATATGGACAATGGTATCATATCCAGAGCTTCAGGCAGAGCCATTCACTTCCGAGCTTCCATTCAAATCTATTTTATCAGATTCAACACCGCCTCAAATCACATTTTACGCTCCAACCAACACAACATACACTACAAGCACAATCAATCTCGAAGTTTCCGCAGACGAAACAACAGACACATGGTGGTACAGCCTGAATGGCGGAGCGAACACAACATTCACGCCGAACACCACAATAACAGCGACAGAAGGGCAGAACTACATAATCGTCTATGCCAACGACAGTTTTGGTAATGTAGGAAACAGCGAAGTGTATTTCACATATGAAATACAAATATATGACAGTGATACCTACATACCTGGTGGAACAACAGGTGTTACTACAATATGCGTACCTAACTGGGTCTGCTCTAATTGGACAGAATGCGATAATGGAATCGCATACAGGACATGCACAGATGAAAACAACTGCGGAACTGATGAAGACAAGCCAGCAGAAAACACAACATGCATTGTGATAACGAATGAAGAAAACGAAACAGTAACATTGTACGAGGCGGAAGCCATCGCAACAACTGGATATTTCCTAGTAAGCGGAGATTATATGATGCTCTTTAACAATGTAATAATGGCATTCACAGGATACTGGATGACTCCGACAGGGACTATATTGGATATATTCCTCATGAAATGGGTAATAGGATTGGCAACACTAATTGGTCTTGTCTGGATAGGAAAGACTGTATTCACTTTGAGGGGAATCAAGAATCTGATGTGGGCAGTAATATCAATATTCGTTGCAATTCTGGTAGTCCTGCTAGTTCCAAGTATCTGATGAGGAGCGATTATGCAAGGAAACATCAAAATTATAAGAGTTAAAGCAGGTATCGCACCAAAGTTAAAAAAGCAAGGAATAGAATTTGTTGTATGGGAAAATTTCACAGAAGGAAGTAGCTGGAAAACAACCCCACATACGAGATATTTCATGCTTAAAAACGGAAAGCAGATTGACGGATTTGATGTCGAATCAAAGAAATTCAACAAAAAAGAAATAATACATTTGCTTGAAAGAAGTAAACATAAAATATCAGACATAAAGTCAAATAATATAAGAGTTTTCATTAAATAATTAAATAATTAAACAATACCTTTTATAAGTCAAAAAGAAAAATGTATAGTATGGCTAAGAATAAAAGCAACAAAAAACTGAAGATAGCTCTTATCCTTGCATTCATAATAGTGTCATTCTCGATATATTGCTATCTAAGTTCGCAGAGTATCGTGCCAAGCGTTTCATTAACAACATTCCAGCAATGCTCGCCGATAGTAATAGAAGGATACTGCGATGATGTCTCAGACTGTCTTGAACTGCTCCCGAATGATATGCCTGGAGACATAAGGGATGTTGGCAATCTTGAATGCATAGATAATGAGTGTATCTTTACGCCATATTCATGCGTGGATGGTATATATGAACCTTCATAAAAATACAATAATACCGATGATTTTGGCTTGGATTCTTTTAGCAACGCCTATACATGCAGCAGTAGGCGGATTCACGCATGCTGACATAATCTCAAACCATGAATCACTTTCAGGTCAGGTATGGATTATACAATGGACAGAAACAGGATATGATTCGGATTCACTCATAGCAACAATGAGTCCAAATGACTTCTACGACCTTACATCAAACGAATTCACGACTGACCAGGATTTTGAAATAAAAGTTGATGCAACCAATGACGGTTGCTTTTACAGGATTCAGCAGGCATCAAAGCCGAAGGTTTTCACAGTTGACGCTGTTTACAGGACATTCTGGTCAACCGACAGGGCAAACAGGGATGCTTGGATAATGAGCAACTGCTTCAATGGTCAGGCATTGGTTCACGAGGCAATAATAGACGATGTATGGTGCTATGTAGTGAATGATTATATAGGCACTCCTGGAGAAATAGGCTCACCGCAATACGAATTCGAGACAACATGGTCGATACAGGCAGAAGGCAAGCCAACACAGACAGCAACAGTATGCTCAGGTGCAAGCACATCAGATAAATGCTCTAGAATAGATGCCCAGATAGGTAATTATGCATATGTAGAATGGCAGGGTTCTCTGGAAACTGGAAAGAAATGCGAGGATGCAAAAAATGAATATGCGATGCACTCGAACTCGTTTTCAAGCGGATGGAGAGTGACAGACAAGGCAGCTTATGATGACTTTTACAGTTATTGGTACAGCTTGCAGACATGGAAAACAGACATAGAGAACTGGGCAGCAGGTCATACAACAGAAAGCTCGATTGAATCGAAAGCAAACAATCTGGCATGGAACTCGGTTGCAAGCAAGACATCTGGAATATTCGTCAGCCAGTGGTCTGACCTTTCGCCAGACATTGAAGACCCAAGCATAGACAATGGCATAATAAGGTGGAGTTCTCCTGATGACAGGCTTATGTTCCCGACATTCAACCTGTATGTTGACGGAAACTATTATCTGAAGGTCAAAAAGCCTTGCGGAACGCCACAAATACAGTCAGTAAGCATAAATACCATAGATGAGGGAACTAGGGAAAATGCCCAGATAAGAGTAAAAAATATAGGCGACTATATGGGCGGGTTCAATATCAGAGTAGAAGACTGCACAAATGGCTTTTCGGTTCAGGGCGGTGATGTCGGAATAACGCTGAATCCTGATGAAACAAGAACAGTGCAAATTCCAATAGGATTTACATCGACTTCTTCAAACCTTTATGAATACGGCACATGCAAGGCAGTTGTAAGTGCTGTATGTCCTGACACCCAGACAGATACATATACATTCAATGTTCAGGGAAAACAGATGCAGGAATGCACACCTGGACATAAAAAATGCGGAACTAACGGCGAAGAGATAATAGTATGCAACAATGATGGTCTTGAATATGTGCATCTGGAGTTCTGTGGAGAAGGAGAGGTCTGCATAAATGGCGAATGTGTTGCCGAGAGTCCGTTGCTATGCGGTGACGGCATATGCGAGCCTGGAGAAACTCAGGAAACCTGTCCAATCGACTGTAAGCCTGCCATATGCGGTGACGGAATATGCCAGGCAACTGAAAGTGCATTGACATGCCCTGCTGACTGCCAAGCAGCAGAATGCATGAATGACCTCGACTGCAATGACAATCTCGTATGCACAGTTGACACATGCGTTTCTGGAAAATGCGTCAACACACCGATTCCAGGATGCGAAGAGCCAGGTGGAGACTTTACATTCGGAATTGCCTTTTACATAGGATTGATAGTACTAGGTATCTCAATCATAGGCTTCGTAGCTTACATAATATGGCAGAGAACGAAAAGGATGCAGCCTAGAATACCGATGGGAGGCTATTAAGATGGGAAGATTCAGAAAAATAAATGGAAAAACCTATGTGCGTACTATTATTGGTTACCTTTATAAGAAGCATGCACAGGAAAGAGCAAAGGATTACAGGTTTTTCGGAATATCAGCAAGAGTAATAAAGGAAGGAAAGGCATGGTATGTTTATGTTCCTAAAGATTCAGTCAAATGGATTAATAAAAAACTTGTACAGGAGTTGCGTATATGAAATCCAAAAGGAGAATATTTCCAAAAAAAGCTCTGAAAAGGGTATTCGGTTAACTAAGAAAATATAATGGTGATAATATGGTAAAACTTCACAAGCATTGGATAATCACAAAAAATAATGCTAGAAATGTGTGGCATCCTGTATCACAAAAGCACAGAAATATAGAAACACAGATACGGCATGACCTTAAAACTGGAAAACTTCAGAGATGGGCAAAAAGGAAAGGATTGTATCTTACAGACAGCACTTATGAGAGGTATAAAAGAGAAGTATTAAAGAGGATGATTTAAGATGGCAAGGAAAAAAAGAGCAAGAGTAACAAAAGACATAAATAGTATATTGCTTATATTAATAGGACTATTCTTAACTATTGATGGATTCTTCATTCATGGTCTGATTTATGATTATTCCATACTAAATTTAGAATGGCTTGACCCATTTATTAACCATGCATTTATAGGGCTTTTATTTGTTGTAGCTGGTGTTTTGAATATTATAAGACAAGGTAATGTTTCATATTTAAGGAGGAAATAATTGTGGCAAAGAAAAGCAAAAGCTATAAAAGGAATCGGTTAGTAATAATATTAACGATTATATCTCTTATCTCTATCTTTATTATTTATACTTATATTAATGCAAACACAAGTATTGCCTGCAATGCTATGTGTACTCCATTAGGCGGAACATGTACTGAACCTATTATATCTCTAGATAACACAGCATCTTGTATTGCTGGAACATATATTGAGCCAGACTGTTGCTGTCTTTGTATAATATAATATGTAACTAAATAGGTGGTCGGATATGGCAAGGAAAGTTCATGTAATCGTGGCGACAAACGGAGATACAGTTGATGATGTCAGGATTCATGAAACGAGGACAGCAGCAAAGGCATCATATGCAGACTTTCTCCGTCTTTACGCTGGAGACCACTATGATGTAAGGTGGCTGAGAGTTGAATTGAGGAGATAATTATGGCAAAATACAGAATGGTTGAACTTAAAATACCATGGGACAGAAGTTCATATGCAGCAACATGGTCAAAAACAACAGCAAAAAGTGTTGCTAGAAAATTAAGACCATTAATAGGAAAAAAGGTAGTCCTTTATGGCGGTGGCGGATGGGATAAAGCCATATGCAGACTCAAAAATATAAGGATGTACAAATCACCACCATACCAAAGAGGCGGAAAAATGCGAAAAAATGAATATTATGTTGATGCGGATTTGAAAATATTGGAAATAGAAAATGACTGGCTTGGCGGAAGAAAAGAATTCAGTCCGCATTTAGGTTCATGGAAAATCGCTAAATTGGTAAAGGAATAAACATGCCAAAAAAAGCAAAAAAGTCATCATTCAAACAAAAAAAGATAGTGTATGCCATAATGAAAGATGGCGATGTGCTTTCAATCATAAAGGCAAAGACAAAAAAAGAAGCACAGGCAAAGCTGGAAGCAATGATTGCACAAGACTATATGAAAAGGCATAGAATACAACTGTTGAAAATGACAAGAGGGAAGTAATATGCAATTTGGAAAGAGAGAATTGAAATTCACAGGAACGCAGGGTGCAGTCAACATAATGGGATTGGCATTCACGCTGATACTGATAACTTTAGCTGTCAATTCGTTAGGATTGATAGAATTCCCGATTTCGGTTGTCATCGAAGGCATATTGGTTCTCGCTGCAACAGTTATCATAGGAATAGAGACATTCTACGAAAAAAGAAAGAAATTCCAATGGGATTTCCCAACGATAATGGCTACATTCACGATAATAGGAAACGGACTGCTGGTTGTTGTCCTGGCATTTGGCATACCTTCGGGAGTATATCCGTTGGTTGATGCATTGACAGCAAACAGGTTCGTGCTTTACATGGCAGCAGCCATATTCACATTCGGTGAATTGTTCAGGGTGAGATAGATGATGTTCCCGATAGTTGAGGTAAGAAGGCACGGAAGGATAATAGGCTCGGCACACATAAAAATGCTGAGAGACAAAAAAGAGATGGATGAGGATGCTTTTGAGATGGTTGTAAGGATAGTAAGAAAGAACAGTCATTATGCAAAGGGAAGATACTATTATCGCATAAGGAAGACACCTGGAACATATCCAAGATGGAAAATGTTTACAATGCTATAAGTAAAATCAAAATTAAGAGATGATGTAATGGGTCATGTGTATATGACTGTAAAACTTGGAAGCAGAAACGGGCATACATTAAAGCACACATTGGTCGATACAGGAGCATGGTACACATTTGTAAAGCCTTCAGTAATAAAAAAAATAGACGCCAAATATCTATATACCGATGAAATCGAGCTCGGAAACAAGAAAATAGTGAAGGCTAAGGTCTTTGTAGCACCAATATCTTATGGAAAAAGAAGATTCAAGGGAGCAATGATAGCCACATTCGATAAATGTGCAACAGCAATAGGCACGCAGGCACTAGAAGGGATGGGAATATGGATAGACGCAAGAAACAAGAAGATAGTCGCTGAAAGACCTGCAAACATAATGTATTATCATTAGGTGAGATAGATGGTAAGGATTTCAAATGATGTATTGAAATTGCAGTTGAAACGCATGCTTGAAGACGAGTCAGAAGGGATAGCAGCTTATAAGCTGCTCTATGAAACCACAGGAAGGAAGCAGTTCCTTTCCATAGCAAAGGATGAAAAAAAGCATTATCGGATGCTTTCAAATATGCTAAAGAATTTGAGATGAAACAATGCCAAAAAAGAAGAAAAGAAATAAAAGCACATGGATAATGATTATCATAGCAGCAGCAATACTGATGATATTAGTTTATGTCTTTGTGATTCAGCCAAATTCATCAATAACACTTGCAGCCGTTCAGGCTTCAGAAAACATAATGCCTGCAACAGGGGGTGTAATGGGTCATGCGCCTGCTTAACATTTCATGGTTCTTGATATTCTTTGCCAGCATACTGGCACTTTCACAACCAGCAGATGCAGCATCATTCTACTGCAATGGATGGCGAGAATGTACATCGTCATCATATCCATATGGATGCTGTGTTGCATGGGGTGGAAATGTTGTGCCTGTATGCATATCAGAAGACCTTCAATGCGGAGAAGTATGCTGTGTAGGCGGTGGTTGCGATTCATATGATGATTTCAGGTTTTGTATGGATGGATTCAAGGCATACTGCGGTGACTGGGGAATAAGATGCTGTATAGATGGATACAAATATTCCGAAACAGCAAATTCATGCATACCAGAATCATGGTCATGCTATGATAACAGGGATTGTTCAGATACAGAAATATGTTCAAATCGACAGTGCGTTGCAGTTACATGCCCATCTGATTATTACGCATGCGATGGAAATTTAAGGCAATTCCACACATATGAAATATATGACCATAGCTGCCACGAAAAAATTGTCAGTTCCCAAGAATGCCAAAGCGATGAGGTATGCCAGAACGGAAACTGCATAGAATTGCAATGTCCTGCAAATGAGCCTTTTTGTCTGGATACAATAACATATGCCGAAAAGCATTATACACCGATAAACCACCAGTGCGTTGAATCCACAGTAAATACGGCGGTATGTGCAGACAATGAGATATGCAACCAGAGCCAATGTATGGAACTTGACTGCGATGATGGTGACAACTGTACATTGGATAATGTGGCAAACCACCAGTGCATTCACATATTTTTAGACCAAGACAGTGATGGCGTTTGTGATGCACAGGATTCATGCCCTGAAACATTCGGCTCAGGAGCAGACGGATGCCCTTCAACTGTCGGCGAGATTGTAGGCTCTTATGAGGATTATTTCTGGATGATACCAATAGGAATTGCTGGAGTAATCATAGTATCTATGGTCATAATGATTTTAAGAAGAAAGCCGAAAAAGAAAGACTATATAGTATATAATAGGTGATTATGATGGCAAGACCGAAAAAGAAATTCAGCAGGGCAGAAGTCGTTGCACAAAAGCCGAGAAAGAGCCAAAATGCCACCAATTTCAATGCCTTTTCAGCAGCAATGGGTAAACAGGTTGGAACAAAGGCTGTCGGCATTTTAGTGGCAAATCCGATGGCTGCTCTTGTTGCAATAATAGTTGGCATAATCCTGATGCTCATAATGTCATTTTTCGTGGCAGTTTCCTTCATAGACAAGATAATGAATCCATGGCTATGGGCTTTGTCATTCGGCATAAGCATACTTCTCAGACCATCAAGGACAAGCAATATAGCGTTAAGCAGCATTTTTGTAGGCGGAGTGTTCTGGATATATGAAACATGGGCTGCACACCAGGCGATAGCGGATGTATGCTCGATACCTATATTGGGAACTATAATATGCGGAACTGTCTTCGCTGCTGGATGGATATTCAACCTGATAATGTACCTTCTTGTGGCTTTCGTGATGATTACAGCGATAAGCTATCTTAGAAGGGCATTGCTGAATATATAAGTTTATAAATGTTTAGTTTAATTAAATTATTATGAATGACGAAAATTTTCTTACGAAAGAAGAAAAAATAGAAGTTGGAGAAGCACTTGACGACATAAAGTTCGGAAGGGTCTATACACGAGAACAGATAAAGGAAATGTTCGGTTTTTAAATGACATATAAACTGATATTCACAGAAAAATTCACGAAAAAATTAGACAGTATCACAAAGAAAGACAGAGAACGGATACTAAAGAAGATAGACCTATTAAAAGAAAATCCATTTCTCGGCAAACGGTTAGTGAACTCATACTTTTTTAAATTGCGTATAGGCAAATATAGAGTAATCTATGATGTTCGTGGGAATCTTCTTGAAATCTTCTTGCTAGAAGTTGCATTACGAAAGAAAGTCTATAAAAACATTTAATTATTTAATCATTAAACGATACCTTTTATAAGTCACAACAATACCTATTTAATCATGGCAAGGATTTATGGGAAAGCTGAAAACAAAACAGATATAAGGAATATAAATTCTAAGATACGGAAGGATGTCAGGAAAGCCAGAACAAGGAGCAGGCTGACAGAACTCTACAATCGTTCCAAATATCTCATAACCCTGACTTATTCACCTGCCCTGAAAGGAAAGGGACTCCGCTCAGTTGCCAAAGAAGAATTCCGCAAGACAACATCACTTATAAACAGGCGTGCAAGAATGATAGGCACTTCAGCCAATTATGATACAATGTGGGGGTAATGCTTATGGCATACAAACCGACAACATACAGATATACAGGCAAGACTATAACATATTGGGCAGTATGGAGCGAGCCACAAAAATACAGGGGAAACGCTGTCCATAAGAGGCAGCATGCCAAAAGGTTCTATGTTTCTGGAAAGCTTGAAAAGGCGTCAAGAATCGTCAGGCATTACAAGAGCAGATACGGCTCTGTTGTAAAGGGCATAAAAGTTGAATATTCAAATCCAGTAAAGGGATATACTGCATCTCTGAAGGCAAGCCGATACACAAAGAAAACGGCAAAAGTTGGCAGAAAGAAAGCCACAATGACAAAGATTGTGCCGATTCCAGGAGCATCTATCGGAACACCAGTCAGGATAACTAAAACAAAGCCGAGTTCGGCTATAAGGATTGATTGAATATGGCACTAAAAGACTGGAAGAAAATTAGGGAAGATACATGGAAAAATATTAATAGCAAGGATGAATTAACAATATCGAGGTTTGGCGATAAATATATTATAATGCTATTTTACAAGAATACTTCAAATCTTATTTTTTATAAGTTTTCCAAAAACAGAAAACAAGCTCTCAAATATGTAAAGGAGTACATGAAAAAGCATAGGTGATATGAAAATGGCAAGGAAAAGATTAAAAGACAGAACAAAAGAATTGAAACCAATATTTGACAAATATTCGAATAAAAGCAACTGGAAAAAATCATTTACAGCTATTGTCAATACGAAGAGTGAAGCCAAAAAACTTGCAGATGCAATAGTATGGTTTCATGGGACAAAACCGAAAATAGAAGAAATCCCAGTAGCAGTCAGACATAAGGAAGGTCTGATATGGATGAGGGGAAAGTCTAAATATAGGGTTACTTCAAAAGGATATTGTTATTAGGTGATATGAAGATGGCAAGGAAAAAAGGATGGAAGAGAAGTCAAACAAGTAGCGGTTTTTATCACAAAGAAAAGGGAAAGGTTCCATCATTCATAAAATTTGAAGTTGATGAAATAAATGAAAATGGAAAATATAAAAACAAATATAGTGTTATTTATAAAAAG